>Ga0207421_10003126_pt1 | contig 19925 bp, 17 predicted proteins | sample SodLakKL_010_SED_4_FD_187542 | JGI IMG/M metagenome (GOLD analysis project Ga0207421, IMG submission 187542) | Alkaline sediment microbial communities from Lake Tanatar, Kulunda Steppe, Russia - 8KL_010_SED (SPAdes) (version 2) | ecosystem: Environmental > Aquatic > Non-marine Saline and... | reverse complement strand
CGCATCACCCAATCGCTTCCCTGCGCCGGTATTACCCGGATCAGGTTCGAAGGGTTATCTCAGCCCAGCGGGCACCCCTAGCGCTATCATTCCATCTTTTGCAGCTACTAAATACCAGCTTGTCTACTGTCAAGTCAAGCCCGCTCTGCGAATGGAGCACTGCGCAGGCTCCCCTCAACAGAGGAATACGGCGGTCGCAGTAGAAGCACAACTCAGGACGCCAAGATCGGCTCTCGACGACAGTGTTGGGTGAACTGTGGGTGCTGACATCATCAGAACGTGTGAGGGTGAACAGCGGTGAGAATTAACCAACACCCGGTTCTCGGGCGGGCTGACTACTCGAAGATGATCACCGTTTACCTGGATGACCGGCCAATTCCCGCGGTCAGGGGCGAGCCGGTAGCGGCCGCCCTTTACGCTGCGGGCAGGAGGACACTGCGCTTCACCCGAAATCGCAGAGAACCCCGGGGCATGTTCTGTGCAGTGGGAAGGTGCACCGACTGCATCATGGAGATCGATGGGACCCCCGGCGTGCGGACGTGTGTCACCCCGGCCTCTCCCGGTATGAAGATACGCACGCCTCGCCGGGGGGATTCTACGTGACCATCCCGGAGTGCGCAGACGTAGCGGTAGTGGGCGGTGGACCGGCCGGTCTGACGGCAGCCATCGAGTCCGGTAGAGCCGGCTGCAGGACTGTAGTCCTGGACGCAGGCATAACACCCGGGGGGCAGCTGACCAAGCAGATTCACAAGTTCTTCGGATCCCGAACGCAGGGTGCTGGACGGCGCGGGCTGGATATTGCCGCCGATCTGGCGGAAGAAGCTGAAGCCAACGGAGCAGTGATTCGAACCGACAGTACAGTTCAGGCGGCAGACCAGTCCGGGCGCCTGGAAGTATTGAACGGTGCCCGGAGTCATGGCGGCAGCCCGGAGAAGATGCAGCTGGAGCACATCCGTGCCAAGCGGGTGGTACTGGCCACCGGGGCAGAGGAGAATGCCATCGCATTTTCCGGCTGGACCAGGCCCGGCGTAATGGGGGCCGGCGCCGTTCAGACCATGGTCAATATACACCGGGTGCTTCCCGGGCGGAAAGTGCTGATGGTCGGCGCGGGCAATGTGGGACTTATCGTAACGTACCAGCTCCTGCAGGCGGGGGCAAACGTGCGGTGCGTCGTGGAAGCAGCGTGCGACATCGGTGGATATGGAGTGCACGCAGCGAAAGTCCGTCGGTCCGGGGTGCCCATCCTCACCTCACACACCGTGCAGGAGGCACACGGCGACTCTCGCGGCGTCCGGGCAGCTACGCTGGTGCAATTAGATGAAAAGTGGGAGCCTGTGCCCGGCACAGAAAAAACGATCGACGTCGATCTCATCTGCATCGCCGCAGGCCTCAGACCCAACATCCAGCTGAGCAGTATCATGGGCTGCCGGCTGGTTCACTCCACCGACCTGGGAGGCTGGCTCCCGGTGCATGACTGCAGCCTGATGACCACCCGGTCCAGTGTGTACGTGGCAGGTGACGCCAGCGGCGTGGAAGAGGCAACTGCGGCCATGGAGGAAGGGCGTCTGGCCGGGGTGTCGGCGGCTGAATCGTTGGGCAGGCTGAATGAGGTCCGCGCTTCCGGCCGGCGGCGGAGAATCCAAAAACGTCTGGCCCAGCTGCGCGGTGGCCCGCTGGGAGAAAGCATCCGCGGGGCGAAGCACCAGATACAGCGAGGGCAAAGCATTTGAAGGACTGACAGATTGTGACCGTTGCTCCCCGCGGTCAGCGCGAGAGGAGAAGCCATGAATGATGACCTGATCATATGTCGCTGTGAGGAGATCACATGCAGAGAGATTCGCTCCGCAATCTGGCGAGGTGCAGCTACACTTACGGGCCTGAAGCGGCGAACAAGAGCTGGAATGGGGCTGTGTCAGGGGAGGACATGCGGGACCCTGATCTCCCGCATCCTCTCGCGTGAACTCGGTCGCCCGGTAAGCTCTTTCGAGCCGGACACCAGCCGACCACCGGTAGTGCCCGTCCCTATCCGCGTACTGCGGGGTGACCATGAATGAGGCGGGCCCATGACGTAGTGATCATCGGGGCGGGTGTGGTCGGCACTTCCATCGCCTATCACCTCAGCAAACACGGGGTGGATGCCGTCCTCCTGGATCGGGGTGACATTGCGGGCGGAACCTCCAGCGCATGCGATGGTCACGTGCTGACCATTGACAAGAATCCGGGATACGACAGCCGGCTGGCACAAAAAAGCCAGGCTATCCTGCATGATCTGATTCAGCAGCTGCCCCTGGATGCCGGGTACAGAAACTGGGGAAGCGTACTGGCCGTGGAGAGAGAGGAGGACATGGAAGCGGCCGAGCGATTTGCCGAAAGCAAGCGCGAACATGGGACAGCAATTCGCCTTATGGATCGTGCCGAGATGCGTGCCGACGCTCCCAATCTTGCCGAAGACATTGCGGGCGGGGTTCTGTGTGGGTCGGATTCAGTTGTCAATCCCATGGCACTCGCCTTTGGCCTGGCGGAAGGTGCAAGACAGAACGGAGTCGAGCTGCAGCCGTTCACGGAGGTCAGTTCCATCGACCTCGATGAAAAAGGCGTGTGCGCCGTGCGGACCGACCGCGGCACCATTTTCACGCGGGCCGCAGTATGTGCCGCGGGAGTGTGGTCCCCTCGCATCGCTGCGACTGTAGGCATACAGCTGCCGATACGCCCCCGCAAGGGGCACGTACTGGTAGCAGAACAGGACAGGCTGCCATACTGGCGCAACATGCTGGAGTTCGGTTATCTCATGGCCAAACGTGGTGTCCCGCGGGAGGTTGAACCTGACATGGAACAATGCGGTGTAGCATTTGTCTTCGAGCGAACAGTCGCTGGCAACTTCCTGCTCGGATCGAGCCGTGAGTTTGTCGGGTTCGAACCTGGAGTCAACCCCGAGGTCGTTCGGCTCATGGCCAGACGAGCGGAACGATTCTTTCCCTGCATCGCCGACGTACACATAATCCGTGTTTACACCGGGTTCCGTCCCTACACCCCCGACCACCGCCCGATTATCTCTCCGGTGGAGGAAGCTCCGGGTTTCTTCGTGGCAGCTGGACACGAGGGAAACGGGATCGGGCTGGCCGCAATCACGGGCCGGCTCATCAGCGACATGGTGCTGGGCAAAGAACCCATTGTTGATCCGTCACCGCTATTGCTGGAGCGATTTGCGGCAAGCTGAGTGCGAGAGAAAAGGAGCTGTGACGACCAGAACCCACAGCGGACAGCCATGCAGAGAGGTGGTTAAAGAGCGTGCGGGAAATCCGGAGACTGCTGGCAGCGGCAGCGAACTCACTGAGAGGGTGGGCCCATCTGCTGGAGACAGAACCCAACATGAGGTACCTGCTCCTTCTTGTCACTGCCACCGCAGCTACCGGCGTGGCGGGTCTACTTACTGTCCTCGAAGTCGCAGTGCTGCTGGTCGCACTGTGTATTGCCGTGGGCCTGGAGATATGCAACACTGCGGTGGAAGAACTCCTGGATCTGCGGGTTACTGGATACTCGGAAAGGGTAAAGATACTCAAGGACATCATGAGCGGTGCAGTTTTCTTCTCATTGCTGTTGTATGCCGTGTTGCTTCTGCTTTTCATCACCCGCTAGGTCAGACGGGGGGTTGAAATGGCCATCTCTGCCTGGACAGGAAACGGGAGGGGCGCCCAGGCTGTAGGTCGCCATACCGAAAAATCGACCTTCACCAAGGCACCCCTCATCCATCATCAGTGGATCTGCATGCTCTGTCAGCCGTCGATCCCGTAACGCATCAGCCAGGCCTCCATGACCCTGAAACGTTTTTTCCGCTGCGAAGGTGACCCGATCCTGGAGAAGACGTGACTGCATCCGGGGAAGCGCACCATAGCCGTATCCACGCCCCGGCGCTTCAGGGAAGCGAATACCTGTTCTCCCTGCTCGATCGGGCAGCGCCAGTCAGCATCGCCGTGAATCACCATAGTCGGTGTACTGCACTCCTCGATGTACTTGATCGGGGAGTGATTCCAGAGATTCTCAGGGCTTTCCCAGGGAGAACCGGGAATCTCAGCTTCCAAAAAGTGAGTACCAATATCACTGGTTCCGTAGAAACTCAAGAGGTTGCTCACGCACATCTCCGTGATGGCACAGGCGAACCGGTCGGTGTGTGTGACGGTCCAGTTGGTCATGTATCCTCCGTAGCTGATGCCGGTGACGGCCATCCGGTCGGTATCCACGATACCGCGCCCGACCATCTCATCCACACCGAGCATTATGTCCTCATAGTCCTTTCCGCCCCAGTCGCCCACACACGCCCTCATGAACTCCTGACCGTACCCGCCGCTGCCGCGCGGGTTGGTCAGGAGGATGATGCGATCTCCAGCAGCGCGCGCCTGGACCTCGACACTGAAGGTATTACCGTAGGCACCGTGGGGCCCACCGTGGATGTACAGAACGAGCGGGTATTTTTCGGCGGGGTCAAAATTCGGCGGAAAACAAACAAACCCCTCGATCTCCAGCCCGTCTGGCCCGGAATACTGTATGCGTTCATAGGGCTGGACATCCAGATCCCGCATGAGATCCGCGTTGAACGCGGTGAGCTTCTCCGGAGTCGTTTCTTCCCCGGCATCGTACGGAAGGGCGAACACCTCCGGTGCAGCGGTTGGCTCCTCATATGTGAAATAAAGATGCTCCGATCCGGCAGCGAGAGCACCGGCTGCCCCGGATATCCCGGGAAGCATATTCCTCACAGCTGGCTCCTCAGTCGACCCGGTCAGCTCAACTGCAAATATCGGTACATTGCCCCGGTCCACCGCCGTAAAGTATATACATCTGCCGTCCGGTCTCCACTGCGGACGCATTGCCGCATCCATACTCCTGACATCGCCCAGGAGCTGGCTGCCGACGGCCCGGTCGTAATTCTCAGTAATCTTCTCCACCTCTCCGGACGCATCATCATACAGCCACAGATCGTTCTGAGTAGCATGATCATATCTACCATCGTTTCCGATGTAGGCAAGTCTCTTACCATCTGGTGCCCAGGCTATCCCCCAGATTGCTCCATCGGAATAGACCAGCCTGATCAGTGATTCATCGTCATGCAGGTTGACCTGCCAGATGTCATTCCGCATGGAAAAATCGGCGTCATCCTCGCGATTGGTCAGAAAGGCTATGCGGTCGCCATCCGGATGCCATTCGAAGTCCCCCACGTCAAATTGACCGGAAGTCAGGAAACGGCCATCGCCGCATTCAGAACTGTCGTGGGGCACCGGCACAAGGTACAGATGACGTCGTCGATCATCAAAATATCCCAAACCGTCAAAACGATACCTCAACCGATGGATGAATCGCAGATTCGTCTCCGGTTGTGCCTCGGAAAAAGCGTCCGCACCATCCTCCTCATCGTCATCAGCCAGCGCCGACCGCAGGTCCTCGGTGGATTCCTCCGGAAGGGAGCAGCTGGCAACCAGGCAGATTTCCTCGCCATCGGGTGCCCATCGCGGGTTCGCAGCTCCCTTCAGATCATCGGTCAGTTTTCGGGCTTCCCCGCCCTCAACTGATATGACGTAAAGCTGCGGCCCGAGGCTGTCTTTGCCGTCCCTACGCCCGGATAGAAAAGCGATAGTTCTTCCGTCCGGAGACCAGCGGGGCGAGTTATCCTTTCCCCCTCTGGTCAGCTGCTGCGGTTCTTCTCCGCTGCAGTGAATCCAGATATTGGAGGTATAGGTATCTTCATCTTCGTCCGGAGTACTGACAACAAAAGCAGTACATCCCCCCTCAGGTGACGGTTGTATGTCTCCTGCGGTGGTGAACTCAAAGAGGTCTTCGTACTTCACAGGTCCCTGATTCATGTCTCATCCCCTATCTGTTCCGCCGGTGACGAGCCCGTTTCAAGCTGACCCTGCGGCTTCGGTATTTGGGAGCAGCTACGACTGCATCGGTGAGAAACAGTACACACTGTACGCATCAGAAGCTCATCCTTCAATCTTTCCCACCGGGTACATTCAGTGTTATCGAAGGCAGTCAGGCGCGCGGTCTGCGGCGGCCCGTTAGATCGTGCGCTGCGCTCCCTATAAGCAGATTGATTCTATGCCGCAGCGGCGAATCCTGTCCGACGGGATACCTTTCAGCACCTGAACGAATATGCCATCCGTAACACATACCCTGTCCCGCCAGGATCATGACACCAGGGTGAAAAGCCGCGACGGGAGTATGAGCTCACTATCTGCAGATCATACAATCGCACAGAAATGCCAGGAATGTGGTGCACGCCGACGAAGAACAACATTGAGAAGCTCGAGCGGGGACACCCTGCTTCCTGACGGGGCCGGGGGTTGTCGCCCTGCAGTGGCTGAGCAGAGCAAGAAACATATGATATAGACATTCATACACAGAAAGGGGCTGGAGATTGTGCAATGTGATGTGCTGTTGCAGAATGCAAGAGTGGTGGACCCCAGAAATGGGGTGGATGGACAGTTCGACCTGGCAATATCAGATGAGGTGGTGTGTGGGGTTGAACGAAAACTGGAGCCGCAAGACGCCTCGGAGGTATATGATGTCAGCGGTATGGTGGTGATGCCCGGGGTAATCGACCTGCATGTTCATACCTCCCGCCGCCATAAGGGATACAACGCCCACCGGATGATGGCAAGAGCAGGTGTCGTCACTGCCCTGGACCTGGGCGGTCCTCTGGACGAATTTCTCGAGTTCTGTCGGAACAATCCGGCCGGACTGAACATGGCCGCACTGCAGGCTGTACGTCCGGGTCACACAACGCGAGATGAAGACCCTGGACCCTCAGAGATTGCTGATGTTCTTCAGGAATCAGTGGAAAGAGGCGCCCTGGGGCTGAAGATTCTCGGAGGACACTATCCTCTCACCCCGGAAGCTACCCGGCGCATAATGGAGGTATGTAACGAGCACAGAAAGCACGTCGCCTTTCACTCCGGAACAACCAGAACCCCCGGGAATGTTGATGGCCTGCTGGAGAGCATAGATCTGGCAGAGGGCCTCCGCCTGCACCTGCCTCACATAAACAGCTACTGCCGCGGTGCCGTCCGCGGGGCAACGCAGGAGATCTCCGAGGCGCTTGAAGCTCTGCAGGGGCGCGAAAACCTGTTCACCGAGGCCTACCTGGCAATCATCAACGGGACCAGCGGGCGATGTACGGACGGCCTACCGGAAAGCCTGGCCACCCGCAGATGCCTGGAGGAAGGCGGCTACGAGGCAACACAAGAGGGTTTGCGCCGCGCCATCATCGACGGCTACGCCCGGGTAGGTAAGGAATCCAGCGGGGAGAACATCAATGTCACCGGGGAAGAGGCGCTGGAAGAATGGAAATACCGGGACACTGTCGTCTCCGTCAACTTCCCGGTGAACCCGGCGGAGGGTCGCCTGCTCTGTGCGGTGGCCCGCGATGATACCGGAGACTTCATAGTGGATGCCATATCCACGGACGGAGGAGGACATCCCCGCAATGTGGCAGTGGAGTGTGGCCTGGCCCTGGTGCGGACCCAGGGGCTGACCATGAATGAGTTCGTCCAAAAGACCTCCTGGATGCCGGCCGAAATCATTGGTTTGCCGGGGAAGGGACACCTCGCACCAGGGGCAGACGGGGATGTAACCGTAGTGGACCCGGAACGATGCAGGCCGGTGATGAGCTTCAACAGAGGCAGGCTCATCATGCATCGGGGGGCAGTCGTGGGCAACGAAACGACTGTTATAACGACTGAGCACGGCCGCAAAGCTATTCAGGATATGGGCCTGCGCGCCTATACCGCCGATACGCAGGACGGGATCTTCTATGCCGACGATCCGAGAGCCGCATTGAAGTGAGAAAAGGAACGAACAACACCTCAGGATCCCGCCCGCAACAGAGCTGCCCGGGTGTCATGATCCTTCGCGCACGCCGGCATAAGGGGCTCCGGATATTCGCGCGTCACTCGGGCAGTGATTTGTTGCCTAAAACCCGGCTTTTTCACTCGGCTTTGATGGAGGATTATTAGCACAGGCCGCTGCCTCTTCAAGAGTGCCGGTCAGAGGTGTTTGATCATTAACAGGCACGGGTTCCCTTCATCCCACATTTCTTCCAATGTAATAAGTGGTTCAAAGCCAACACTCAGGTAGAAGCTCCTGGTTCTCTCGTAGTGTTCAGATTCGACCAGGTCACTAAGTGTCTTTACGATTACATACTTGCAGCCATCTTGCACAAGATACTCGTCCGCCCCTTCCATCAATTGCTTACCGATGCCGCGACCATGGTACTGAGGCAATACCCCCACGACATAGATTTCACCTGTGTGACCGCAGTGAACCTTTACGGCCACAAAGCCCAGCCAGTTCTCATGGCAATCCACGGCTGCCCAAAAAGGCAGTTCGGCCACGCCGGCCACATATTCGCTTCGCGCCTCTTCAATGCCAAACCAGTCGGGTAGAGCCTGCAATACTGTGTCTGCGCAATGCGATTTCTTCTCTCCCGTCGTTAGCTCCACTATTTCGCAGTTCATCTCTTGCCCCCCGGTTATGATACCTGTGAAATCGAGTGATGAAAACAAGTAGATGAAATGAACTGGGGTCGGGCAGCACTCAGGTCAACCGCCAGCTTGACCTGAGTGCCAAGATCGCCCCCGTACGTATATGCTCTGTGTTGCGCTGACCCTTCTGGCACCCGTCGTAGAACATTTAATTGCCGCACACCGGACCTTGATAGCCCTCAACCGCCCGGCTCCGTTCCATCGCTAGGAGTTATGGGTGTAGTTCAGCCCCGTCAATGCTTTTGCATCGGGGCCATTCGAGGCTCTCTCACATTTGGCTCAGGAATATTCTCCACACTGCAGGTAGACCTCCAGACTTCTTCTCTTGAAACAGCAGGCAGCAAAGAAACAGGAAGTGCCTCCAAGAATCCCGTACAACCGGGACACTGTGCGGGCCGCCGGTGTAATATGCCGGGCACAAAAGCCGCAGTCGATGGCTAACAACCCGGAATCGATATTGCTTAATATTGAATGTGGTCATCTCTTTGTCCGATTGTGCGTTGATACCAGTTCTCCAGGATCCTGTTGAAGTGAGCCGGGTCATCCAGGTTGGCGAAGTGGCCCACACCCGGCATCTCTATCACGGTTCCTTTTTCTGAGTTCTGCAGAACCCGCAGAGTCGAACCAAGGACCCTATTCATCGCCCTGTCATATTCGCAACGGATCAGCAAAATGGGTATGTTTGCCTCAGCCAGCTCATCGAGGTAGTCGAAGCTGTAGACATTAAAATGGCCGTACTTGAGGGCGGGTTTTGAAGCTTCTTGTGCCATCTCTATAGCCTTTCTCTGTGTTTCAGATTCTTTGCTGACCATGAAACCGCCCAGTTTGCCCAGAACAGGAATCAGGTTGAGGCTGCTCACTAGATTCATGGATAAACCGGCCACTTTTTCCAGTAAGGGGCCGTAATGCTGGCTAGCGGTAATACCGAAAGTAGCTAGAGACTGCAGTGTTTCTGGGGCATCTCTGAGTACCTGGTAACCCAGCAGGCCGCCCATGGAATTGCCGACCCAGTGCACCGCCGATAGGCCCAAATGGTCAAACAGCGTAACAACATCTGCAGCCATGACTTCAAGAGTAAAAGACTCTCTGCCGGCCAGCTCCGGGCAGCCCGAACCGCCGTGACCCCGCATCGAGAAAAGCAGGACCCGGTACTTATCACTGAAATAGCTTTGCTGTTTCAAAAACTGCTTCAAGTTCATCGAAAATCCATGAGCAAAGGCAATGACCGGTTTGCCGGCGGGCCCAGTCAGGCTGTACTCCATTTTCACTGCACCAATATCGATATAGTTGATGTCTGTCAATGCGAAACACCTCACGGTTGGATTCAGTCATTTACATCACTACAAGCATTCTCTGCAGGATTGTGAACCTTTTTTCAGCTTGCAACCGGCCAGTTCTGTGCCAGCGATAGATGTAAAACGAGATCACCACTCTGATGAAGGCAAAGACAAAATCCCTTGTGAACATATAACCCGCCAGCAAATAATGTCAATGTAGTGTCAGATTATTGCGCACAATTTCAGTATATATCCCTGGCCACCCTCGCGCTCTCACACCTGTCCCAGCTTCATTTCGTCGCGGTAATGCGGGGATCTCGGTGCAGCGGACACTCGAGATTGACGGCCAGTTCGACCGCCGGTCGAATCATGTCATCGACATCGCCAACATCCATGGGACGATTGGGTCCAGTGAGTCGATCGTACATGACCACCGCTCCCCGGCTCCCGTCGTGGGTAGGTCGGACCGAGCGAAAACCGACCTGTCCCAGCCACCGCACCCAAGTCTGACCGGACGGATGAATTGTTTCGACGACTCTTGTCCTTTCAATCATGGGCTCAATCCGCTGCAGTATCTCGACGGTAAGATTGGAATATTCGGGACGATCGGTCCCGAGCCGCTCCAGTAGATCACTTTTGGACACCTGTAGATCGATCGCGTATTGAATGACACGCTCCCGGGCAATATCTCGATCGTACAGCAGCATCTTACACGCTGCACGTCCCTTCTCCAGAATTGCCAGATCCCGTTCGCTTTCGCCCCGGTAACCCGCCAGCCCTTCATAGAAAATGCGCAGGCGACCCCCGGGACGTAATATGCGGTGGATCTCGGCCAGTATCTCCTTCGGGTCGGGAGTCTGCTCAATTGAGCTGGCTGCGATCACTCCATCGAAGGACTCAGCCGGAAAAGGGATCGGGTCAGCCGTCCGGTAGCGTTGAAACCAGGCATTGGTGATGCCCATGCGCTGTGCATTTGTGCGGCACACCTGCACTCGTTTCCGAGAGGAATCCAATCCCACCACCTCCAGGGCATACGGGGCCAGCAGTAGGGAGGGCCATCCATCACCTGGGCCGAAATCGAGGAGCCTTCGCCCTTCCCCCCCAGTTGCGCAGAGAAAATCAAGTACAGATCCGCGTTCCGACCAGTGCGAACGCTTCGTACCATCGAACGGCCGGTATATTCCAATGAGAGAGCAATCTGATTGGGATTCCATATCATCATAGATCATGGCATCAGTGGTGCTTGGTTCGGGCTTCAAGTGCTGCTCTATCCAATTGAAGATATTCAAGGTTCCCGTCACTCCGTTCATCAGGCAAAATCAACATCTGCTCTCCCGGGCACACCTGTCGCACTGCATATGAACGCTGTAAGCTGCCTCGCCCCGGATATGGTCAGCCGCATCGCCTCAACAACAGCGCTCCCGGAATTCAGGAGCGCGCCTCGACATTTGAACCGGTGGCACGACTGGCCAGACCGAGGACGGCAAACACAGCGGGTGCACCCAACATTACCCAGAGACCGGTCACCGCATAAAGCAGCAGCTGGAGGTGCGTGGGGTGGGTAGGCATAATACCTCCCAGCCCGAGAACCAGGGCAAACATGACCGGCAGCCCTACCAGAGGGCGCAGTATCAACTGATACCATCTTCCAGATATCTTCGATCGGACCCAGCGTCTTTCCAGAAGCCAGCCAGCACCCGCCCCCATGAGAAATCCCATCAAGAGCGGGGCATCCCCGCCTGGATATATGATGTATAAAAGCAGCGGCAGGAATAATGACGCGCCCAGAAGCAGATAAAATGGCTGACCGGTAAACAATTCATTTCTCGTGATGCGTCTCTCTACCTGGTTGTACACGAGCAGAAAAGCCAGTCCGAGAGCCACCCCTCCCGTGACATCGCGCGGGTAATGATAACCGAGGACGATCCTCGAGATTCCCACCGCAACGATTGCAAATACCATCCAGATGCGCATGACGCGCGAGAATAGCCGTACAGCCAGGTAGCCCCAGAGGGTGACGGCGGTCAATGTGTGTCCGCTGGGAAAGGCATAACCGCCCGGAAGGGTAATTCCCTGAATCTGCGGCCTTGGCAGAGCCCAGAAGTCCTTCAGCATATTGGTATAGGTGCCGGACAGAAGCAGTACCACTGCCGCCCAAAATCCAAGGGATCGATCGACACACCACAAAAGGATGGACAGAAAAATCATGTAGAACTCATGGTCCCCCAAGAAAGTGGCCGCGCGGAAAACTGTCTCCACTGCACGGAAATTCTGGGTCCAGGAGACCAGATTTATGACCACTGCATCGGCACCTAAAGGCTCCCAGTAGTACCACGTGGCAAATGCGGCGGCTGCCATCACTATCCCTAACATCTGGCGCCAAAGTCTATCATCGATCATTCTTTTATCCTCCATCCATGTCCAGCAGCCCGCCACGGCTGCAGAAATATGCAAACCCGGAAGAGATCCGGGACGACTTAAGCAACAGCCGCATTACCGAGCAGCACTCCTCAGGGCTTCCCTGCAGATCGACGGGTAAAATCGCGCAAACCCGTCTCAGGCTCAGCAATCCCGCCAAGTATACCTGATGGATATGGATATGAGGTATCCGCAGCGGGTTCTCTATACGTGGATAACGTATTCGTTAACCATCTGCAGGGCTCTCTGCTCTAATCGATATGCTTCGTAACGCAGGTCATTGGCTTCCAGCGCCAGGCGGTTGATTCTCTCCTGTATGTTCTTATCTCTGAGCAGTGGGACCTGTACACTGGCCACGTGAAAATCGGCGATGTGATCCTGGACTGATCCGTAAGTAAATCGCCTCAGCAGCACCTGACCATATTCGGAGCTCAAGTAGACGTAGAGAAAACCACGGATGTCGTCATCTGCGGGCGAGATACGAATGAGGTCTTCGCTGGCCGTCCATCCTTCCCAGTGCTTTGGCACCAGTGCAATCCGACCAACAGTACCACTCCTTGACACCAATATCTGCCCTTCTTTCAGGGTTAAATCATTCCTGATCTTCTCTGAGTAATGCTTGGTCGAAAGATACTTGCCCTCTACCGAGGGATCTAGGTACAGAATCTGTCGCCCGCCAAAAAAAACCGTGCCCTGCCCCTCGCCCACATAAACTCTCTTGAATCGACCGGGCAGAAACACCTCTTGACTGATCCTGTCATCGGCAATTGTGGTCAGTTCTACCCTCCGGCGCAGCAGACACTCAAGAATATCCCCAGCTGATGGAATGTGGTAGGATGCATCCAACCTGCCCTCCAGCTCACTGCTTGTGACCGTGAAGTGCTTCGGTCCGAAATCATCCCTGAACGATTCCGGTCCGAGTGCACCGACGGGAGGCAGGGACAGTTCGCGGACCAAAAGATTCTCGGCTTCATCCAGCAGTTCGTTGGATCTATCTCTCAGTCTGTATGACTCCATCACCATGTCATGGATCCTTTTCTTCAGCATCCTCGGGGGGTCCGGGACGGGCAGGTCGTTGAGGTGTTCAGGTTCAATGTGTGAGACAACTGCTCCATAGTTGTTGGTATTGATCAGGGTGTTCCCTGTCTCGGTCCGGAAAAACGCGTAGATGTAGCCTGTATCGATGGGATCTTTACAATCAATGCGTATCAGGTCATGGCTGAAAATCTTATCATGAAGCGTCTCGGTAACCACGCTGCACCTGCCGATGGTACCTGAGCAGGTGAGCAGGATCTGCCCCCTGTGGACCCGCAACGCATCGAGATCAGTCTTTGTGCCTTCAGAAATGTATCCGGCCGGGGCGGGATATAACTCGAGAATCTGCGAGGGCTGGTAAATGGGAAAACCGGGTTCCTCAACCCATATCCGCTTGAACCGGGGACGATGATAGGCGGAAGCCAGGGACTCGAATGGGGATATTTCGTACTTGCAGGTATCCAGAATCTCTCTGGCATGACGACCCTGGTAAACGCTGGCCTCAAGCCTGTTGTCGTTTTCGACGACATCGGATAATCTGACTGTGCTCCACTTGAGTCGGTCTCCCGTTTCGTGCTTCAGTTCACTGTAGTCGGGAGCATCCGATCGCTGTTTCACCATCCAATCCCCTCCTCTTGCTTCCATGATTCGAAGATCTCGGAAACCAGAGGGGTTTGATCATCCCGAACTCTAGACTTTGACAGTGAGCTAACGGTTCTTGTGCCATCGGCCATTCCTCCGATGGCCAGAACGTTGTCCTCTTCCGGTACCAGAATCTCATTTCCGTACCTGTCGCGCCTGAAGATTGGATTGCCTCTCTTATCGTGGCCGATCCTCTCGGCCATCGCCATGAATATACTGTAATCAGCCATGGTACCGTGCTTCTTTTCATATTCTATCTCTTCAGATGTCTTTTTCTGCAGTATCAACACAGAGGTCTGCGTACCGTTTCTCGGTTGGAACGTATCCACATGCATATCCACACTGGCTATGATCCTGGCGTGCTGGACCAGCCACTGGCGTATATAACCCAGACCCGGCGAGCCGAGAATGGCATCTGGAACCACGATACCCATTCGCCCACCCTCTGTTAGCAATTGCATGCATCTTTCCAGAAATAGCTGTTCGGGCGGAACCGATGTTTGCAGGCGATCAGTCCGGCTCCATCTGCCATCGGCATCCTTCTCCCATATGTGTCCCAGGTCATACTGTTCCAAGATCGCAGAATCCTTTATTGGTATCTTGCTCCCAAAGGGAGGATTTGTGGCGATGACATCAAAGAGCCCGATCGACTTCGAGTTCCGTATGGACGATGCACTCGTCCCTATTCGCTCGCTGATCTCCCTTTTGAAATCCTGCGGCCATTCGTGTGGCGGGAGAAGCGAGTTGAGCCTGAATACATTGCCACTGCCGTCATTATTCATCACCATGTTCATCTTTGTGGCCCTCACAAGATCGGGATTGATGTCAAAGCCGAAGAAATTGTTGGATGCAATCTCTGAGATCTTCTCTTGAAATATGCGGTATTCATCGTGACTCCATTCATCCTGCTGCTTCCGAAAAACGGACTCCAGTTGCCTTGTGAGTCCGTTGAGGACATCATTCATGGCAATGACCAAAAAACCGCCCGTACCGCAGGCCGGATCCAGGACCCTCTCATCAGACTTCGGTGCCAGCATCTGTACGGTCATGTGCATTACATTTCTTGGCGTGAAGAACTCGCCTCTGTCCCCCCGGAGATTCGCCCCCACAAGCTCCTCGTAAGCTTTACCCTTGACGTCTATGTGGGTATTGAGGAGGCTGTAGCTCTGGAGCTCACCAACTATATGCGCCAGGCTTCTGGATGACAGGCGTATCTCATCATTGGGCTCAAATATGCCCCTATGACGCTGCTTCACTTTATCAAATATCTTGGCTATTCGATTTCTAACCGTCAGCTGCCCGTCCGGGTTCGATCGCTCCGATGATGTGACGTAAAACTCCAGCGGGTGAGGAATGTTTCTCTCATCCTCAATCTTGCAGAAGATCAGTTTGAGCAGCTCAAAAAAGGCCGGCTGTTTCTGCAGGCCGTCATTTGCATAAATGTGATTGTGACAGGTTCGAAAAACAAAGAGAAGATTATCTTCCACTGCATTCCGCAGCGCATCTCGCTTGGGACTGTCTATTTCATCCAGCGATCCATCGGCCGGAGGTATATCATTGAACTCAATAAACTCGTACTTCCCGTCCTCGCTGATTTCTTTTCTGAGAACCTGCTTGAATTTCCCGTTTGTCCACATGCCCCATTCACAGTTTGGACAGGCCGACATATAGGAAATCAGCTGATCAATCCCCTCTTTCTTATGAGTGGGCTCAATAGATTCTCTCTTACACTCAATGATGATGCTGACATCTTCCTGGGCATAGCTTTCGCAGTCCGCGGGGAATATGGCTATATCTGCACGCGGTCTTCCGGAGCCAATCTTGATCTTGTACTCGACCTTGATCCGCTCACGCGAGTATTTCAGCTCATTAACCAGTCTCTTCTCGATGTTTTGCCTTACATATTCCTCAGGGGTATCATTCCTGAATTTGCCGTCTATGTAATCTGCAATTTTGCCGTCGGGGATGGAGACAACTTCCTGAACCTGATCAGCCGCCACAGCTACCACACCTTATCAGAAGTCATGTAAGATGATTTTTCCGACATAAAACCGCTGCAGGAATGTGCCCATCGTTGTTCTTCAATGTCTACTACGTACCTTCTGTGCAGGCGCATCTTTTCCTCCCGAGCTCGGGAAACAGACTTTGACAAACTCCATCCTGCGACATGCGCTTGCTCACCGTTGTTAGAGATGATTGGATCTAACCCGTTGTGATCATGCCCGATGGGCAGGGAAGACTAATCCAGGAACAGAATATGGTGGTATCCGGATACAGGGGAGTGACTGTGAAGCCGGCTGCATGCCGTGCGTGCCTTGCTGAGTCGCAGGACAGTCGGGCGACCCCCATCCCGTACGCTAGCAGGCACCCGGACGACCTGGCACAGCATCGTGTTGCCGGCAATTCACCATGTATCCTTCGAAAGGAAGGTGTACCATGAAGCGCTATCACGACGTGACCTGCACATCCGGTGTCATGATTCCCATGAGAGATGGCGCCTCTCTGGCAGCCGATATCTATTTCCCTGCCCGGGAAGGCAGTCCTCTCGAGGGCGCCCGGCCGGTTATTCTCGAACGCACCCCGTATGACCGCACAGCGGCCGAAAGGGCCAAGCAGTGTCAATTCTTCGCCCGTCGGGGTTACATCGTTGTTGTGCAGGACCTGAGGGGCCGGTTTGACTCAGAAGGTGATTTGGACCCATTTGGTCCTGCGGATGTGCCCGATGGAAATGATACCTGCCGGTGGATTGCCGAGCAACCCTGGTGCGACGGCCAGATTGCAACCATGGGAACCTCTTATGCTTCCATGAACCAGGCCGCACTGGCCGCGGGTAATCCCCCCGCTTTATCAGCTCAATTTATGAACCAGGGATTCTCCAACCACCACGACGGAAGACTCAGGCAGGGAGGGGCCTTGCGACAGAGCATGGTGGCATGGCTCTTCCGTCACGCAACTGTAAGTCCGGAAGCACTCGCAGACGCGCCCTTAAAGGAGGTACTGCACGAGGCAGACGAGAGAGTTCAGCAGTACCTGGCGCACGGCCCAATCCGTCCCGGCGAGACCCCGCTGAGACACCTGCCCACATATGAGGAACACGCTGTACAGATCACCACGCGAGGCGAGCTGGATGAATGGTGGCTGCGTCCGGGGCGCTGGATCGACGACAGCTGGAAGAAGGTGCCGGACGTCCCACGATACCTGGCAAGCGGCTGGTATGACTCCCATTCGCACGTTATCTCCAACGCCTATCAGGAGCTCGTCTCGCACAAAGACAGCCCCGTGAATCTCCTGTTTGGGCCATGGATACACGGGAGCAGAACGCCCGAGCAACCAGTCAGTGGAGAGGCTCACTTCGGAGCTGATGCGGCGGTAGAATTCGGCGAAGTTCACCTGGCGTTTTTCGATGAAGTCATGCGCGGAGCCGATGCAGGCGTGGCCGACGCACCCCCGGTACGAATCTTCGTGATGGGGGGCGGCAGTGGTCGCCAGATCCGCTCAGAAAGAGAAACGGCCGTTGACGTTGGTGGGCATTGGAGATATGAAAAGGAGTGGCCGCTGGCACGCACACAGTACACGCCGTACTATCTCCACGCATACGGAGAGCTGCGGGACTCAATTCCTTGTACGTCAGGGGGCAGCACCACCTATCGATACAACCCGCTGGACCCGGTGCCGACGGTGGGCGGACCTGAGTCATCCGTATCCGGCCTTCGCATGATCCCGGGCGCTTTTGACCAGAGGGCTCGCCCCGAGCTGGGTCACGAAAATGATCTCCCCCTGCGCAGTCGCCCCGACGTGGTTACATTCGAAACCAAGCAGCTTGGCGAGGGACTGGAGGTTACCGGGCCCATCGAAGCAGTCCTGTATGTGTCCTCCAGCGCACCGGACACGGATTTTACGGTTAAACTTGTGGACGTCTACCCTGAAAATGAGGATTTCGCAGACGGCCTGGCCCTGAACGTGACCGATGGCATCACCCGCGCCCGTTATCGAAAAAGCTACACCAAGCCGCAGCTATTGGAGCCCGGCGAAATAACTCAGGTCCGGGTGAGTCTCCCCCCGACCAGCCTGTTCTTTGCACCGGGACACCGGCTCCGCGTGGATATATCGAGCTCAAATTGGCCTCGCTTTGACGTCAATCCGAATACCGGCGAACCGGTGGGGCGGCACCACAGAATTGAGGTGGCGAATAATACGATCCACCACTCCGACACTTATCCGTCACACATCATTTTACCGGTGATACCCGGCTAAGTAACATGAGTCTTCCGGCTCTTCTACCACGAGAGGCGGGAGGGTAAGCGCGGAGCATTTGCCATTGGTCCAGCAGCGGGAGGCACGTATAACAGGATGAAACCGACAAGCTATTCATGGAAAGTGGAACCTTTAACACAGACGATAGCCGACGCCGCGACCAGGAAACCGATACCATCAGTTGCGGATGTGCAGGCGGCAGGCAATGCTATGAGGGGCAACAGCTGGATGAGTTCTGACTTCTGTTCGGTACAATAGCATATACGCGCCGGTCAGAGTCTGCAGCAATCACCAGAGGGGGGTATCTGCAATGGACATTCAGGCGGAGCCATATCGCATCAAAATGGTGGAGAAACTGCCGATGTTGTCGCGCCGGGAGCGCGAAGAGGCCATTGAACGCGCAGGATATAATACGTTCCTGCTGCGTTCAGATGATGTTTATATCGACCTGCTGACCGATAGCGGAACTTCGGCCATGAGCGATGAGCAGTGGGCAGCGATGATGCTCGGTGACGAGGCCTATTCTGGAAGCCGGAACTTCTTCAATCTGGAGAAAGCCGTGCGGGATATTTATGGATTTGAGTACGTTACCCCCACCCACCAGGGCCGCGGGGCCGAACATATACTGTCGAGCCTGCTGATAGAACCCGGGGATTACGTTCCCGGCAACATGTATTTCACCACGACCAGGGCGCACCAGGAGCGGGCCGGCGGGAATTTCGTGGATGTAATCATCGACGAGGCACATGACCCGGCATCTGACCACCCCTTCAAGGGCAATGTGGACCTGGCGAAGCTCGAGATGCTCATCAAGAACGTCGGGCCAGAACGAATACCCTATCTTTCGCTGGCAGTTACGGTAAATATGGCCGGTGGGCAGCCGGTATCAATGAAAAACCTCAGGCAAACCAGGGAGTTGTGCTCTCAATACGGCGTTCCAGTATATTTCGATGCCACCCGCTGTGCAGAAAACGCCTACTTCATTCAGGAGCGTGAGGAAGGATACCAGGATCATTCCGTCGCCGACATTCTGAAGGAGATGATGTCCTATGGTGACGGATGCACCATGTCCGGCAAGAAAGACTGTCTGGTCAATATCGGAGGTTTTCTGGCCACCGACAGCGCAGAAGTATATGAAGCTGCCACTGAGATAGTGACACTGTTTGAAGGATTCCCGACGTACGGTGGACTGGCAGGACGCGATATGGAAGCCATGGCCGTGGGTATCCGTGAGATGGTCGAAGATGACTACATCTCTCACCGGGTCCAACAGGTCCGGCATCTGGGGATCAGGCTGGAAGAAGCCAGCATACCATTCGTGCAGCCCGTGGGCGGTCATGCGGTGTTCCTGGACGCACGCAGGTTTCTGCCCCATCTATCCCAGGACGAACTGCCAGCGCAATCCCTGGCTGCATCCCTTTATGTGGAATCCGGCGTCAGGACAATGGAACGAGGAGTGGTGTCTGCGGGACGCGACCCGGACAGTGGTGAACACAGGTATCCCCGGCTGGAGCTGGTGCGGGTAACCATTCCCAGGCGGGTATACACCTCCCAGCACCTTGATGTGGTGGCCAATGCGGCGGAGAATCTGTACCGCAAACGAGAGAATATCTCGGGTCTTAAATTCGTCTATGAGCCGTCGGTGCTTCGTTTCTTCACTGCACGATTTGAACCTATATCCGGCAAGTGAGGGTGTTCGGATCAACTCAAAGTCAACTGGGCGGGGCATCGCGGTGGGTGAGTTAAGGAAAAAATGACGGCAGAA
>Ga0207421_10003125_pt1 | contig 19927 bp, 17 predicted proteins | sample SodLakKL_010_SED_4_FD_187542 | JGI IMG/M metagenome (GOLD analysis project Ga0207421, IMG submission 187542) | Alkaline sediment microbial communities from Lake Tanatar, Kulunda Steppe, Russia - 8KL_010_SED (SPAdes) (version 2) | ecosystem: Environmental > Aquatic > Non-marine Saline and... | reverse complement strand
CACTCCCATCGGCGTGTCGGGTCGCAAACGTAAGTTCCCAACCCAGCGCATTGCGGTGCGGGCGTGGGAAGCCCACGGCTTCAGTCGTGGGAGGATGTCACAACCCGAGTTCGCGCCCGAGGACGACGTGTTGGATCTCGCTGGTCCCCTCGCCGATCTCCATGAGCTTCGCGTCCCGGTAGAACCGCTGCGGGGCGAAGTCGGTCGTGTAGCCGTAGCCGCCGAGCGTCTGTACCGCCTCCTCTGCGACCTTCCGGGCCGCCTCGCTCGCGTCGAGTTTCGCCAACGCCGACTCCTCGGTTACGCGGTTCCCCTCGTCGTAGGTCACGGCGGCCTTGTGTGTGAGCAGACGTGCCCGTTCCGTCTGCCGGTGCATGTGAACGATCTTGTCCCGGACCGCATCGAACTTCGAGATCGGCCGGCCGAACTGCTCGCGCTCCCCCGCGTACTCCTTGGCCGCCTCATAGGCCCCCTGTGCGAGACCGACGGAGAGCGCGGCGATCGAGATTCGGCCGCCGTCAAGCGTCTTCATCGTCTGTTTCCATCCGTCGCCCTCCTCGCCGAGGAGCCGGTCCGCTGGGACCCGGACGTCGTCGAGGGCGATCTCACACGTCGGCGAGCAGTTGAGTCCCATCTTCTCCCAGACTGTCGTCACCTCGAACCCGTCGTCGTTTTCGGGATCGACGATGAACGTGGAGATCCCGTCGTAGCCCGCCTCGCGGTCGGTGACGGCCTTGACGAGTACGCTGTTCGCAACGTTCGCGTTGGTGATGAACTGCTTCGTCCCGTTGATGACGTACTCGTCGGTTTCCGGGTCGTACTCGGCGACCGTGTCCATGTTCGAGGCGTCCGATCCACTCCCTGGCTCGGTGAGCGCCCACGCACCGAGCTCGCCGCCCTCGGTCAGCGGGCGAAGCCAGCGTTCCTTTTGCTCGTGGCTGCCGAAGTGATCGATCGGTTTGGCCCCCAACGAGGTGTGTGCGGCGTACGAGAGCCCGATGCCGCCGGAAACGCGCCCCAACTCCTCGGTCACCAACGCGTACATCAACTGGTCGCCGCCGAGGCCGCCGTACTCCTCGCTCACCGGGATCCCCATCACGTCGAGCTCCGAGAGGGCTTTGAACACCTCGTCGGGGAACCGATGTTCGTCCTCGACCTCCTGAGCGATCGGCCGAATCTCCTCCTCGCAGAACTCCCGGACGGTGTCCCGGATCATGCGGTGTTCCGCGGGTAACGTGAAGTCCATGGGCAATACTTGCGAGCGAACGGCATAAACGATCGGCATTGTCCGTGAGGAAACGGTCACCCGTGCGGCTGCCTCACCCGGCCGGCGATCATTTAACCGTCGGCGGCGTCTCGTCCATAGATATGGAGTTTCGCCGACTCGTCCGTGGTCGCGTCGAGTGGGCTGACCTCGAACGGGTCGCCCGCGAGTTGGCGGACCGGTACGACCGCGAGGGGATGTCGATCCGGTTCCTTGAGGCCGACAACTGGCTCTCGACGCCGATGGTCGTCGACGACGACCTCTTCGTGAAGGTGATCACCAAACAGAACACCCTCGTCCACACGCTTTTCACCACCGGTCGGAATCTGGGGGCGTTCTCGGCCGGGACCGAGGGCTTTTTCGAGCGCTACGAGACCCCGTACGAGATGGCACGCCACGAGCTTGAGGCGACCGAACGCATGCGGGAGATCGGCGTCAACGCGCCGGAACCGATCGAGGCGCTCGAGATCGGCGGATTCGGCGTCGTCGTCCTGGAGTATCTCCCGGAGTTCTGCACGCTCGATGAGCTTGATGAGCGGTCGACCGTCGCCGTCGCGCCGGAACTCTTTGCGACGCTCAGAACCATCCACGACGCGGGACTCGCCCACGGCGACCTCCGTGCCGAGAACGTGTTGATCCGCGACGGCGAGCTCTACTTTATCGACGCGACGAACGTGAACGAGGCGGGGCGTGATGACGCCAGCGCGTACGACTTGGCGAGCGCGCTCGCCGCGCTCGAACCGCTCATCGGAACCGTCGCGACCGTGGATGCCGCCGTAACGAGCTACGAGCCGGCGGAGCTGCTCGCGGCGGAACGATTCCTCGATTTCGTCGCCATCCGCCCGGACCACGACTTCGACGGGGCTGGGTTAAAAGGCGAGCTCGAAAAACGGGCGACGTGAGCCGTTCAGGTCGTTTTTGTCGTCCCGTGCCGATCAGGATCCGTCGGGATCGAGCAGCTTCGCCTCGGCCTTCCGGAGGTGTTCGAGCAGCGTCGTTTTTGAAATCCCCAGGTCCGCGGCGAGCTCGCGGGTCCCCGTCCCACGCGGCCACTCGTAATAGCCGGCTTCGCGGGCGTGTTCGAACACCTCCCGTTGGGTGGGCGTGAGGGTATCGAGTCGGCGCTCGCGGGCCGACCCGGTTCCCCCGCTCATCGAGGTGATCGCGGTGACCTCGACGCTCGCGCCGGATCGCCGCTGAACTCGTTCGAGTGCGGACTCTATCTCCCCTCTGTCCCCGGTGAAACAGACCTGCCACTCCTCGCTCCCGTCCTCGATACGGACGGGCGCGCTGTGGACGAACCCCTGCGACAGCAGCGTCGGACAGACCATGTCCGCCGGGTCGTATTCGAGAAAGAACTCTCGAACGACGTTTCCCGGAGCGTTCCGTGCCCTCCCGAACCGCTCCTGGAGCTCAAGCGGGGTCCCGCCGTGGGGTGACTCGGCGACGGCTTCCAACAGCGTCTCCACCTCGGACTCGTCGTCGCCGAACGCCGTGAACAGTCCAGTTACGGCCGGGGAATCACCGGTCTCGATTGCGGCCCGTTCGGTCCCACCGGGCGAACCGTACACCGCGTGTGCGAGGATCCCCCCATCGGTCCGCTCGGTGGCCTCGATCGCCCAACAGTTCGGGTGCCACAGGTCGAGCGTGAGGCGCGTTCCGCCCATCGGTTCAACGTCGCTCATGGGTGCTAATCGATCGGCGTCGCCTTAGCGTTTCTCACCGGATCCCGTCCATGGTCGGGGAAGAGGGTTAGGCCTCTGCGGTTCACTATCGATCCATGGCGCAGGTGTACAACCACTACATAAACGGTGAGTGGACCGATGGCGACAGCTCCGAGACCTTCGAGAGCGTAAACCCGGCGACGGGCGAGACGTTGGGCGAGTTCCAGCGGGGAACCCCGGACGACATCGAGCGGGCCGTGGCGGCGGCCGAGGACGCCTTCGAGGACTGGCGAAACCGCTCGCGGATCGAGCGCGCGGAGTACCTCTGGGACGTCTACCACGAGCTTCGGTCCCGAACCGACGAACTCGGCGAGATCGTCACGAAGGAGTGTGGAAAGGAGATCAGCGAGGGCAAAGCCGACGTCGTCGAGGCCGCACACATGGTCGAGTGGGCCGCCGGCGACGCCCGCCACCCGAACGGCGACATCATCCCCTCCGAGATCGCCGCGAAGGACGCGTACATGCGTCGTAAGCCGCGTGGCGTGATCGGCTGTATCACCCCGTGGAACTTCCCGGTCGCCATTCCCTACTGGCACATGGCCATCGCGCTGGTCGAGGGCAACACGGTCGTCTTCAAGCCGGCCGAACAGACCCCATGGTGTGCACAGATCGTCGCGGAGATGTTCGCGGATGCCGGCCTCCCCGAGGGTGTGTTCAACATGGTTCAGGGCTTCGGCGACGCCGGCAACGCGATCGTCGAGAGCGACGAGGTGTCGACGGTCCTCTTTACCGGCTCCGCGGAGGTCGGACACTCGATCCAGGAGAAACTCGGCGGCGTCCCGGGCAAGCGCGTCGCCTGCGAGATGGGTGGGAAGAACGGCATCGTGATCACGGAGCAGGCCGACCTCGACGTCGCGGTCCACTCCGCGGTCATGTCCTCGTTTAAGACGACGGGCCAGCGCTGTGTCTCTTCCGAGCGCATCATCGTCCACACGGACGTCTACGAGGAGTTCAAACGGCGGTTCGTCGAGATCGCGGAGAACGTCGCGGTCGGCGATCCGCTCGACCCCGACACGTTCATGGGACCGCTCATCGAGCCGGAACACCACGAGAAGGTCGCCTCCTACAACGAGCTCGCGAAGAAGGAGGACGTGAACGTGCTCGTCGACCGCACCGAACTCGACCCCGAGGAGATTCCCGACGGCCACGAGGACGGCAACTGGATCGGCCCGTTCGTCTACGAGGCGGACGCCCACGCCGACCTCCGCTGTACCCACGAGGAGGTCTTCGGCCCCCACGTCGCGCTCTTGGAGTACGACGGCGACATCGAGGAGGCTGTCGCGATCCACAACGGTACCGACTACGGGTTGGCTGGCGCGATCATCTCCGAGGACTACCGGCAGATCAACTACTACCGTGACCACGCCGAGATCGGCTTGGCCTACGGCAACCTGCCCTGCATCGGTGCGGAGGTGCAGCTTCCCTTCGGCGGCGTGAAGAAGTCCGGAAACGGCTACCCGAGCGCGCGTGAGGCTATCGAAGCGGTCACCGACCGCACCGCGTGGACGCTTAACAACTCGAAGGACATCCAGATGGCACAGGGCCTCTCGGCTGACATCAAGACCGACGACGACTGAGCGAACACCCTCGCCATCGGCCGTTATCGGCCATCAATCGTCCTCGTCCGCCGATGACACGCTTTTTCCTGCGGCCCGAGTCGTTCACGATCGACCCCGGTTCTCAACGGATTATCACCCGTAAAAGCTCTTATCAGGCTTCGAAACGTATCATATGCTGTAATCATGGCCACCCAATCGGCCGCCGAACCGGATCGGATCGAGGTGTACCGCCAGCGCTTCGACGAACTCGACGCGACGATCGCGGAGCTCATGGACCGCTGGGGGATCCCGACGCTTCGGGCGGCCGTCGGTATCGTCTTCATCTGGTTCGGCGCGCTGAAGGTGGTCGGCAGTTCGCCGGCGGCAGAACTCGTGGCGTCCACCGTCTACGTCGTGCCGCCCGAGGTTTTCGTGCCCGTCCTCGGCGTGTGGGAAGTCATCATCGGCCTGTGTCTGCTTTATCGCCCGTTGATCCGGCTCGGAATCCTCCTCTTGGCGGTACAGCTCCCCGGGACCTTCCTCCCGCTCGTCCTCCTCCCGGAGGTGACGTTCCTCACGTTCCCGTACGCGCTCACCGTGGAGGGACAGTACATCGTCAAAAACCTCGTCATCATCGGCGCGGCGCTGGTCATCGGGAGCACCGTCCGAAACGAAGACCGCTGATCCCGGCACCGGCGGCCCACCACTGATCCAACCCTACTTCTCCGCGACCGCGTCTTCGACGACCGCACGAACGTCCTCGACGAGCGTGTCGACCGCGTCGCTTTCGGCGTAGATCCTGACGTACGCCTCGGTTCCAGACGGGCGGACGAGCGTCCACGAGGCGTCGGGGAACTCCAGTCGTACGCCGTGATCGGTGTCAACTTCCGCCTCGGGGAACGCCTCCGGGAGTGACGTCGCGAGCGCGTCCATCGCGGGCTTTTTGCGCTCGTCCGGGCAGGTCACGCTTACCTTCCGATACGGTCGCTCGGAGACGGGGTCCCGCAGCGCGTTGAGCCCCGCGTCCGCGATCAGCCTGGCGAACACCGCCGCCGAACAGACACCGTCGATCCAGCCGCCGAACGGGGCGTGGATGTGTTTCCACGGCTCCGCGGCGAACGCGACGGTTGGGGCATCGTCCCCGCCCTCCCCGTCGTCCTCCCCGCGCTCAACGCGGGCGATCCCCTCGTGTAGCGCCCCGAGCCGGACACGCTCGACCCGGCCGCCGGCCTCCCGAATGCGCTCGTCGATCCGGCCGGAGGCGTTGGGCGTCGTGACCACCACGGGGTCCGTCGCGCCGCTCCGGCGGACGTATGCCTCCGCGAGGATCGCAAGCACCGTGTCCTCGTGAACGACCTCCCCGTCGGCGTCGACGATCACGATCCGGTCGGCGTCGCCGTCGTGGCCGATCCCGAACGCAAATCCCTCGCCGTCGCGTCCTGGCCGTCCGCCGTCTTCGACGGCCTCGTTGGCGTCGGCGATGAACGCCCGGAGGTCTTTGAGGGTCTCCGGCGTCGGTTTGCTCCCCCGGCCGGGGAAGTGGCCGTCGACGTTGCCGTTGAGGGTGACGACGTGTGCGCCGAGTTCGCGCAACACCGTCGGCGTCGCGGGCGCGGACATCCCGTTTCCACAGTCGACGGCGATTCGGAGGCCATCGAGGTCCTCGCCGAACCCGGTCGCGTATTCCCGAACCGCATGCAGGTAGCCGGGGAGAGGATCGATCCGGTCGCTTTCGGTCCACTCCTCCCAGGATGCGGGCCCGGAGCCGTCGGCGACACGCGACTCGATGGCCGCCTCCAGGTCGTCGGAAAACTCCGTGCCGTCGCGGAAGCACTTGATCCCGTTGTCGGTCGGCGGGTTGTGTGACGCGGTGAGCATCACGCCGTATCGGCCGCGCGAGGCGTACGCAAGCCCGGGTGTGGGGAGTTGGCCCGCACGACGAACCTCCACCCCACCCGCCGTGAGTCCCGCCTCCATCGCCGCCGCGAGCGCACCCCCGGAGACGCGCCCGTCGCGTGCGAGGACGACCTCGGGGGCGATCGACGACCCCGGCCCCTCGCCGGTCTCCTCGGCCGTCCGTTCCCGGTCACGGATCTCTGCCGCCACCGCGCGACCGACCGCGAGCGCGAGGTCGGGTGTCACCCGCTCGGCCACCCCCCCGCGGATACCGGCCGTTCCGAATAGCTCCATATCCGCGAATCGACCGCCGGGAGTTAGAAACCGTCGGTCCGGCCCGTCGTCAACTCGTCGACTCGGAACGTCGTCGGAACGTCGAATTTCCGCGCGTAAGAGGTCGGTTGCTACGGACGGGGCTCCTCCGACGCGCTCGCCTCCCGCGTCGACCCGTCACGGCCACGGAGGCCGAGTTCCTCCAGCGCACACAGGACGATGATCGCCTCGACGACGTCGCGCTCCTCGGTATGTGGGTCCTCGGCGGCATCGAGCGTCTCCTCGGCGCGCGCCTCGAGTGTTGCCTCCAGCGCCGTCTGGTCGGTCGCCTCCTTCGTCGCGCTCAACAACGCCTCGTGATCCTCACGGAGGTCGAAGGACACGTACGCCGCGTTACAGCGCGAGAGCGGGTGGGTGTCCATCTCGATGGCCAGATCACGGACCAGCTCCCAGTCCTCCCGACAGAACCGGAGCGTTACCGTGTCGACGACGTCCCGCCAGGCGATCGGGTCGCCGTTTTTCATCAGCGTGATCGCCCGCGGCGGCACCGCGATCCGTGTATACGTCTCCTCGCGGGCACAGAGACAACAGGGCGTGCGCGTTAATCCGGCGTACATACACCATCTATGGTCCCCGGAACCCTGTGGGTTTCGCCGGGGCGTTCTGCATCTTATAAGACCCGCTTGCCGAAGGCGCTCGCGGCGAGTTCGGTCGCCAGTTCGGCCGTCTCGTTGTGCTGGTCCAGCGTCGGGTTCACCTCGACGAGTTCCATCGACCGAAGCGAACCCGCCTCGTGGACGATCTCCATGGCGGTATGGGCCTCCCGGTAGGTGACGCCCCCGCGGACGGGCGTCCCCACGCCCGGTGCCTCGTTGGGATCGAGCCAGTCGAGGTCGAGGCTAATATGGACGCCGTCGACGCCGTCGCTCGCGATCCTCAACGCCTCCTCGGTGACGGCGGTGATCCCACGCTCGTCGATGTCCGACATCGTGTAGGCGGTGAACCCACGCTCGCGGATCAGCTCCCTTTCGGCGTCGTCGACGGAGCGAAGGCCGACGAGCGCGACGTTCTCCGGGGCGAGCCCGGGAGCGTTGGCCCAACCGACGTCCTCGAACGCGCCGATCCCGAGCGCCGCCGCAAGCGGCATCCCGTGGACGTTCCCCGATGGGGTCGTCTCCGGCGTGTTGAGGTCGGCGTGGGCGTCGAACCAGACCGCGCCGATCGAGGCCCCGCGGGCCGCACCGACAAGCGACCCGATGGCGATGGAGTGGTCGCCGCCGAGCGTGAGCGGCACGGTACCGTCCGCGAGCGCCCCCTCGACGCGGTCGGCGAGTCGCTCGCAGACGTCGGCAGTCTCCCGGAGGAATTTCGCCATTCCCACCCTGGGTTGGTCGGTGTCCGGGTCCCGCTCCTCGGCGCGTGGAACCGCGAGGTCTCCGCCGTCGATACAGGCGACGCCCGCCCCTTCGAGTTCCGCGGCGAGCCCGCCGTATCGAATAGCCGAGGGCCCCATGTCCACGCCACGTCGGTTTGCCCCGTAGTCCGTCGGTGCGCCGATGATCTCAACGGTTCTCATGTACGCAGCGCCGTCGGGCGGCGGCTTAGAAGGGGGGGTTTCACATCGGGTGCTTCGCTTTCCGGAACCGATCGGATGCGCGTTCACCGACCGATCCGATCCGCTTTGCCCCTTGAGAACGTAGCGGACGTAATGACTGGCGGTGGCTCCCCGGGTGAAGAAGTCGGGGACGATGTGGAGGCGGACGCTGCACGTGATGGTGACCCGAGGGAGATCGAACCGGCCGACATCGGCCCGATGGGTGCGCTGATCGCCGTGGCGTTCACGGGCGCGGTGATCGCGATGGTGGGGTTCATGCTCTCGCTTTTTGTCGGCGACGCGGCGCTCGTATTCGTCCTGTTGGGATTCGTGGTTGTCCTCGCGAGCCCGGTCGCGTATCTCCGATTTCGCGCAGTGGGTGCGTCTTAAAACCACGAGCAGTTTTAAGGACCTTCCATCGCCTTTAAGCCGGGTCGGAATGTAATCGGGTGTATGTCATCGATCGAGCTCACATCGAGCCAGAAAACCATCCTCACGGCACTTATCAACCTCTATGGGAGGGAGGAAGACGCCGTTAAAGGCGAAGCGATCGCCGAGGAGGTCGACCGCAACCCCGGAACGATCCGCAACCAGATGCAGTCGCTCAAGGCCCTCCAACTCGTGGAGGGCGTTCCGGGCCCGAAAGGTGGGTACAAGCCGACCTCGAACGCCTACGAGGCGCTCGACGTCCAGCGAATGGACGACCCCGCGACCGTGCCGATCGCCCACAACGGCGATCCGGTCGAGGGCGTCAACGTCGACGGGATCGACCTCTCCAGCGTCCATCACCCCGAACTCTGCCGCGCCGAGATCCACGTGCAGGGGTCGGTCAAGCAGTTCGGCGAGGGCGACTCCGTCACCGTCGGACCGACTCCCCTCTCGAAGCTCCTCATCGAGGGAACCGTCGACGGCCGGGACGACACCGCGAACGTGATCATCCTCCGGATCGTCAATATGCGCGCGCCCGTCGAAGAACCGGCTCACTAAGTCCCCCGGTTTCTGCTTTTCCCCTCCTCCTCTCAGTACCTACCGGCATTCTCTACCGGATCTCGGGTGATTTCCCGAACACCGAACCCGGCATCTGAGAATCGGGCGAAGCGCTATAATATCCCCTCCCTGAGTGTGCGTGATCGACGTATGGCCCACGCTTTTTTCGAGGACAAGGGCTCGGTTATTCCCGGGGTACCGGGTTCGGTTCCCTTTCGACGCTGCCGGAGGGATAACGCCCCGCGTCCCCCGCTTGGAGTGCGTCCGTCATTCCGAACGGAAGGGGGTCGGCCGCCGCGGACTGTCGGAGGGGCGGCATGATCCGGGGGCGGATCGGCGCGGCCATCCCCGGCAAGTGGCGGACGCTCATCCTGGCGACGCTGATGTTCAACCTCGGCTTCGTCATCTGGTTCTCGTTCGCACCGTACACCGGCGAGATCGCCGACGAGTTCGGCCTCTCGATCGCCCAACTCGGCGTCGTCTCCAGCGCGGCGATCGTCGCGGTCCCACTCGGGCGGATCGTCATCGGACCGGTGACGGATCGGTACGGCGCGCCCCTCACCGGCGGTGTCACCCTCGTCGTCGTCGGAACCTTCGCGATCGTCAGCGCCTTCGCACAGTCTTACGAGGTGTTCGTCGCCTCCCGGGTGTTGGCCTCGCTCGCGGGCATCACCTTCGTCATCGGCATCCAGCACGTCGCCGAGTGGTTCGAAGCCGAGAACCTCGGGCTCGCGGAGGGGATCTACGCGGGAGTGGGCAACGCCGGTGCGGGCCTCGGCGCCTACTTCACGCTTCCGCGGATCTTCGGTGCGGACTGGTCGGGGCCGATCTTCTCGACCAACTGGCGTGCGGCGTTCTTTTATACGGGGCTCCTGGCGATCGTCCTCGGTCTCGTCTACGCCTTCTTCGGCCAGCCCGCGAAAAGCGCCGAGAAGCGGCAGGCGACCAAACGGAACGTGAGCGTTCGGCAATGGCTCTACGTCGGCACACGCTACGGCGCGGTCGTGTTGTCGGTCGCGTACGTCATGACCTTCGGGCTGGAACTCGCGATGAACGGCTGGCTCGGGACATACTATCGCGAGGCGTTCGGGCAAGGCGACATCGTCATCGCCGCGACGTTCGCTGCGACGTTCTCCATCGCCGCCGGACTCCTCCGGCCCATCGGCGGCTACGTCAGCGACGTCGTCGCGCGTGACGAGATCACGTTAATTCCGGCGTTCGAGGGTCGCTATCGCGAGCAGTGGACCTTCGTGACGCTCGTGTTCGTCACGCTTTCGATGTTCGGGATGACCGCGGCGGGGCTCACCGGGAACATCTACCTCGCCGTCGCCGCCGGGTTCCTCGTCGGGCTCGGCTGTGCGTTCTCCGAGGGGGCCATCTTCGCGCAGGTACCGGCCATGTTTCCGGACAACACCGGGACCGTGACCGGCTTCGTCGGCGGGATCGGCACTGTCGGCGGCGTCATCTATCCACTCATTTTCGCGGCACCGTTCCTCCCGAACCTCCACCTGGGGTACGCCGTCGTGGCCGTCACCATGATCCCGATCCTCGTCCTCTCGGCGTGGGTGTTCCAACCGAGCGTGGCCGAACGGGCGGCGACCGACGGCTGGTTCGTCGAAGCCGGAGAAACACGTCGGGAGGCAATCTCAGCGGGCGATGACGACTGAGTGCGTCCGGCTCACCTCGCCCCAGTCGGTCGCTTTCGCCTACGCCTCGTACCCCTGTGCGGAAAGCGCCTCCGCGAGCGCGGCGAGGAGGAACTCGACGTTTTTCGGGCGCGCCGAGTAGCCCATACAGCCGATCCGCCAGATATCGCCCGCGAGGTCACCGAGCCCGGAGGCGATCTCGAGGTCGTACTCCGCGAGCAGATACTCGATCACCGCGGCGTCGTCCACGCCATCGGGGACGCGGACCGCGTTGAGACTCGGCAGCCAGTAGTCGTCCGGGGCGTTCATCTCCAAGCCGAGATCCTGTAAGCCGGCCTTGAGGTCGCCGGCGACGGTACGATGACGCGCCCAGCGGTTCTCGATCCCCTCCTCGGCGACGAGCCGGAGCGCCTCCCGGATCGCGTAGACGTTCGTGATCGGCGCGGTGTGGTGATATGCCCGATCTTCACCCCAGTACCCTTCCAGAAGCGAGAGGTCGAGATACCACGACCGAGGCTCCTCCTCCCGTGAGAGCACCTTCTCCATCGTCCGATCGTTGAGCGTCAACGGGCTCGCACCCGGCGGGCAGGAGAGACACTTCTGGGGCCCGGAGTAGGCGACGTCGATGTCCCACTCGTCGACGCGCATCTCGACGCCACCGAGGGAGGTGACACAGTCGGCGATGACGTACGCGCCGTGTTCGTGGGCGATGTCGGTAAGCGTCGGGACCTCGGGCTGGAGGACGCCCGTAGAAGTTTCGGCATGGACGAATCCAAACACGTCCGGGTCATGCTTCTCGAAGGCCCGCTCGACATCGGCGGGATCGAGCGGTTCACCCCACGGCGCGTCGACCTCGCAGACCTCGCCGCCGGCCCGCCGAGCCATCGAGGCCATGCGACCCCCGAAGTAGCCGTTCGTCGGGACGAGCATGGTGTCACCCGGTTCGACGACGTTGCCGATCGCGGCCTCCATCGAGGCGGAACCGGTCCCTGAGACCGGGATCGTCCACCGGTTATCCGTCCGGAACGTATATCGGAGCAGCTCCTGCACCTCGTTCATCACCTCGATGAAGGTCGGGTCGAGGTGCCCGACGAGGGGGGTGCTCATCGCCCGCAACACGCGCGGGTGAACGTCGCTGGGTCCAGGGCCCATTAGGGTTCTGTCCGGCGGGTTCAACTCGCCTACCTCGGGTGCTGCTGGTCCCACTGACGACAGTTCAGGTGTGTTGCTCATGCTCGCCACTACCGAATCGGTCATGAAAAACACGGCGATAGGGGCGACTCAGTCGCGGTTACCTCGCGGGGCTCAGTCGATAAACGTCGGCTCGGTCCGCCGCTGTTCGTACTCGGTGACGAGATGGTCGACGAACGCGTCAAGGTCGACGTCCCCCTGCTGGTTTTCGAACCGGTCCCGTACGGAGATCGTGCCCGCTTCCGCCTCGTCATCGCCGACGATGACCATGTACGGCAGCCGATCGTCGTGTCCCTGGCGGATCTTTCGCCCGATCGTCCAGTCGCGGTCCTCGACTTCGGCGCGGATCCCGGCCTCGGTGAGCGCGTTGCGGACGCGGTGGGCGTAGCCGAGGGTCGCATCCGAGATCGGGAGGATACGGACCTGCTCGGGCGCGAGCCACGGTGGGAAGTTGCCGTCGAAGTGCTCGATGAGCACCATAAAGAAACGCTCGTAGCTCCCATACAGCGCGCGGTGGATCATCACCGGGCGGTGTTCCTCGTTGTCCTCGCCGGTGTAGGTCAGCCCGAACCGCTCGGGCATGTTGAAATCGAGCTGTACCGTCGGGCCGTCCCAGACGCGGCCGAGCGCGTCCTCGAAGCCAAAGTCGATCTTCGGGCCGTAGAACGCGCCGTCGCCGGGCTCGATGTCGTAGTCGTAGCCGCCGGACTCCAACACCTCACGGAGCTGTTCCTCGGCGGTCTCCCAGATCTCGTCACCGCCGACGGACTTCTCCGGCCGGGTGGCGAGCGCGACGTCGACCTCAAGCCCGAGCGTCTCGACCACCTCGAAGATCATCTCGATCACCGACTCGATCTCCGCGCGGATCTGGTCCGGGCGGACGAAGAGGTGACCGTCGTCGATGGTGAACGACCAGACGCGGGAGAGCCCCGAAAGCTCGCCACGCTGTTCCTTCCGATAGACCTTCCCGTTCTCGAAGTAGCGCTTCGGGAGGTCACGGTAGGACCACGACTGCTGGTCGAAGATCGTCGCGTGGCCCGGACAGTTCATCGGCTTCAAGCCGTATTCCTCGTCGTTGACATCGAGGATGAACATGTCGTCGTGGTAGTTGTCGTAATGGCCCGACCGTTTCCACAGCTCCGTCCGGAAGAGATGTGGCGTCTCGACCTCCTCGTAGCCGTGCTCGCGATTCAGTTCGTTCGCGAAGTCGGACAGCTCACGGAGGACCGTCTTCCCCGGCGGATGGTATAAGGGCAGCCCCGGTCCCGTCACCGTCGGGATCGAAAAGAGGTTCATCTCCTGGCCGATCTTTCGATGATCGCGCTCTTTGGCCTCCTCACGGAGGTCGAGATACTCCTTGAGGTCGGATTCGGAGGCGAACGCCGTCCCGTAGACCCGCGTGAGCGTCTCGTTCTCCTCGTCGCCGCGCCAATAGGCCGCCGATACTTCGAGTAGTTTTGCCGCGCCGACCTCGCCCGTCGACTCGACGTGCGGGCCCCGACAGAGGTCCTGCCAGCCGTCCTGTTTATAAAAGGTGACCTCCTCGCCGGCCGCCTCCTCGTCGAGTATCTGGCGTTTGAACTCGTTGTCCGCGTAGATTTCAAGTGCGTCTTCGCGCGACCGGACGACACGCTCGATCTCGTAGTCGGCCTCGATGATCGCGTCCATCTCCGATTCGATCTCGCGGAGGTCGTCCTCGTCGAGGTCGACGTCGGTCACGTCGTAGTAGAACCCCTCGTCGGTGTACGGCCCGATCGTCAACGTCGCCTCCGGAAACAGCCGCTGGAGCGCCTGCGCGAAGACGTGGGCGGCCGAATGGCGAAGCACCTGTAGGTACTCGTCGCTCCCCTCGGTGACGATCTCGATCCGTGCGCCATCGTGAACGGTCGCGTGCCGCTCGACGAGTTCCCCGTCGATCTTTCCCGCGACCGTGTCGCGGCCGAGGCCGGGACCGATCTCGTACGCGACGTCCTCGACGGTCGATCCCGCCGGTACGGGGAGTTCGGTTCCGTCCGGGAGGACGACCGTCACTTCGGCCTGCGCGTCGGTCTCGCTCATATCACCGGAAAGCCGGACGAGCGGCATAAGTGTTGTTTGATGACGGGACTCCGTGTCGGTGAGAATGCTGAACAGGTTTATGACTCGCTGTCGTAAACGGTGCAGTATCGTGCGGTTTGTACGACACCCTCCACGGGCGCAGATCGATCCGATGAGCGACGGGGGATCCGAGCCGGCCGCTACCCGACCACGGGACCACCGCTGGAGTCAGCGACCGCCCCTCACGGGAAGCGGATCCGGGAGACAGCTTGTCGGCCGGTGTCGCTCGTGACGGGTGTTACCTCAAGTATGGCGTTCGCCGTCGGCGCGGGCGTCGCCACGTTCTTCGCGCCGTGTGCATACGCGCTCCTCCCGGGCTATGTCGGCTACTACGTGGCCGCAACGGGCGACGAGCGTCCCTCGAACGCCGGGGTCGTCGCGCGGGGGCTCGCCGCCACCGTTGGGGTCATCGCCGTCTTCGCCGTCGCCATCGCGATCACGGTCGCCGTTGGCCAGTCGCTGGGGGCGATCCTTCCCACCGTCGAGGCGGTCGTGGGCGTCGCGCTCATCGTGCTCGGGGCCGTCGTCATCGTCCGGGGGTCCCTGCCGCTTCACGTCGCGCTCCCGAAGCGGCGATCGAGCGTATTCGGCTTCGTCGCCTTCGGGGCCGCGTACGCCACCGCGGCGACCGCCTGCGTCTTCCCGTTGTTCCTCGCCATCGTCCTGCAGTCGCTCTCGTTTGGCCCTGGCGAGGCGTTCCTCGTCGTGGGCGGTTATGCCGGCGCGTTCGCTACCCTCATGCTCGCGGCGACGGTCACCACCGCGATGGGTCACCGCCTGGCCGCCGGACGCGTCGCCGGCGGCGTGGACCGATTCGTGCGGCTCTCGGGGGTCTTGATCGCCCTCGCCGGTGTGGGGCAGCTCTACGTCGCGTTCGGTTGATCGCCCGGTCAGTATCCGTCGACACCAACCACCGCTCGGCGTTCACCTCCCCAGTTGAATTCACGAATCCGCCCGGGAGACGACTTCCGCGGGAACGCCGGCGACCGTCGTGTGTGGCGGCACGTCCTCGGCGACCAGCGAGTTCGCGGCGACCCGTGCACCCTCGCCGATCCGGACCCCGGGGAGGACTATCGCCCCGGCGCCGATCATCGCCCGCTCGCCGACCACGACGTCCCCGAGACGATACTCGTCCTGCAGGAACTCGTGGCAGAGCAGCGTTGCATCGTATCCGATGATCGCGTCGTCGCCGACGGTGATCCGCTCGGGCCAGAAGACGTCCGGCGTTGATTCGAGACCCCAGGCGACCCCCGTGCCGACCGTCACGCCGAGGCGACCCAATAACCAGTTTTTCAGCCGGAGGCTCGGGCTGATACGAGCGAGTACGATCACGACGTAGTTACGGACGATCGCGAGCGGGGATTTCGCCGTCGGCCACGACCAGAGGGAGTTCCGTCGGCCGGGTGTCGAATGTCGCTCCAGCCGATCCCGACGTGAGGTGGATTCCGCACTCACAGCAGGATCGTTCGCCCGTTCGTCGGTTGATTCGACCTGGTTACCGCCGCCTGCCGCCCCGCTCGCATCTTCGTCCGTCACACATGCCGATTCGACCCGTTTACGCATAAACTTCGGCGTCACCCTTTTTATCCCATGACGGGGCCACCCCCCGTATGTCCTGACGCACGGTCCGCGGTCGGACGAGGCGGTTGTGCGATGATCCGCCGCGGATAAGCTGCCTATCGCCTATTCGCAAGAGTTGGACGCCACCATCAGTCCGACGAGAGGACGCCACCGTCGTTGCCGACCAGCGTCCCGGCCGGAACTTCCCGCTCAGTCCCGGATCTCGTCCATGTGTTCGATCCGGCGTTGCACGAGATCCGACTTGCCGATATCGTGTCGGATCCTGACGCCGTCCCCGGCGGCCGCGAGCCCGGCCTCGGCCTGCGCCTCTGCGGCGTCGATCGAGTCGCCCATGCCGACGACGGCGAACGCCCGGGAAGTCGTCGTGTAAAGTCCGTCCTCGCGCTCATCGACGCTCGCATAAAAGAGCAATGCGTCGCCGACGGTCTCTTCATCCACGGTGATCCGTGCACCCGAATCGGGATCCGTCGGATAGCCGTCGGGGACCGCATACTTACAGACCGTTGCCTGCCCCGAAAAGGAAAGCTCGGGGAGCGGCTCGCCGTCCCGCCCGGCGGTCAACACGTCGATAAAGGGCGTTTCAAGCGCGGGGAGCGTGTTCATCGCCTCGGGGTCGCCGAAGCGCGCGTTGAACTCGACCACCTTCGGGCCCTCCGCGGTGAGCATGAACTGCCCGTAGAGGATTCCCTTGTACGCCGGGAGGGCGTCGACGACGGCTTCGATCACGTCGGCTGCAGCGTCGTAGTCGGCCGCCGTCATAAACGGGAGATATGGGGTCGTGTCGGTGTATGAGCCCATCCCCCCGGTGTTTGGCCCCTCATCGCCTACGTAGGCACGTTTGTGATCCTGAACCGCCGGCGTCAGTCGGAACTCGCCGTTCGCGACGAAGGCCTGAATGGTGAACTCCTCGCCGACGAGTCGCTCCTCGAGGACGACGCGCTCGTAGCCCGACTCGCGGAGGTAGGTCTTCGCCTCCTCGGCGGTCACCTGATCGCCGATCACCTTCACCCCCTTCCCGCCGGTCAATCCAGCCGGTTTCACCGCGAGGTCGCCGTCGTACTCGTCGATGTATGTACAAGCGGCCTCCATGTCGTCGAACGTTTCGAAGTCCGGGTTGCCGGGGATCTCCTCGTCGGCCATGAACCGGCGCTGAAACGCCTTGTCCGTTTCCAACCGTGCTTCCGACGCGCGCGGGCCGAACGTGTAGGTTCCAGCGTCGTCAAGCGCGTCGGCGACGCCAGCGGCAAGCGCCGCCTCCGGGCCGATAACGGCGAGGGTCGCGCCGACCTCGTCGGCAAAGGCAACGATCGCTTCAGCGTCGGTTTCTTCGATCGTCTCGAAGCCGTCGGCCAAGGACTTGATCCCTGGGTTCCGGTTGCTTGCACAGGCGTACAGATCACACTCGTTGGCGAGCGCCCGGGCGATCGCGTGTTCGCGACCGCCGCCGCCGACCAGAAGCACGGTCTCCGTCATATCCGATTGGAGCATACATAGCGGCCTAAAGGTTACCGTCTCCGGGGCGGCCAAGCGGGAGCGTTTATAGCCGAAGCGCCGATCGGTGTGGGTATGTACGATCTCGTCGTCGTGGGTGCCGGACCGTCGGGGTCCCGGCTGGCACGGCGCACGGCGGAGCGGGGTCTTGACGTCCTCCTTCTGGAGGGTGGCGAGGTCGGGACGCCGCTCGCGTGTTCCGGTCACGTCTCACTGGACATCTGGGAGTTCCTGCCCGATGGGGCCCGTGAGGATCTGCTCCAAAACCGGGTGTTCGGCGCACGGTTCCACACCGGTGGACCCGACTCCTCGGCCTACCCGTTTTATAAATCCGAGGAGGTCTCGAACGTGATAGACCGGGTGGCGTTGGACCGAACGCTCGCCCGATGTGCCCGGGAGGCAGGTGCCGACCTCCGCGAGGGCCATATGGTCCTCGACGTGTCCGAACACGATGACCACGTCGAACTCGAAGTGCGCGTTCCGGATGGCGGAAACGAGCGGATCACCGGGCGGTTGGTCGCCGGTTGTGATGGGCCGACCTCACGGGTGAGGCGGTCGGTCGGGCTGAGCGAACCGGACGAACTGTTACATGGCGTCCTGGCGTTCGATGACGACTCCGATCACGGCGACTTCGTCGACGTACACCTCACCGCGCCGTCGTTTTTCGCGTGGCGGATCCCTCGGGGGGACGCCGGCGTGGAGTACGGGCTGGCCGCCCCGCCAGGCGAGGACGTGAAGGCCCGCTTCGATCGGCTCACCGGGTGCTACGACGTCGAGACGGATCGGTTTTGTTCCGGTGCCATCCCGGTCGGGCCGCCCTCGCGAACCACGACCGACCGGGTGTTTCTCGTCGGCGACGCCGCCGCACAGACGAAGCCGTTCACCGGGGGCGGGATCCGGTACGGAATGACCGCGGCCGACATCGCGGCCGAAACGATCGATCCACAGGATCCGGGGTCGCTCGCGGCCTATGAGCGTGACTGGCGTGCCGAACTGGGACGGGAGATCCGGCTCGGCGCGGCGATCCGTCGGTGTTACTCGCTCCCCGAGCCGATCCAGCGCCTCGGGCTGTGGGCGCTCTCCGGGGAAATCGGCGTCCACATGGACGAACCGAGCTCGTTCTTCTCCCGTGAGCACCTCTCGCGGCTGTTTTCACGCAGCGACCCGCCCGTCGGTCAGGATCGGTGAGTCCGCGATCCCACGGACGAGCATAAATGTTTACTATGATCCGAGATAAATCCGGCGTATGAGCCGGGACTATGCGTCACTGCACGACCCGAACGCGGAGTATACGATGCGGGATCTTTCCGCCGAGACCATGGGCGTTACGACGGCCCGGGGTGGCCGTCGCGACGTCGCGATCACGGACGTCCAGACGACGATGGTCGACGGCAACTTCCCGTGGACGCTCGTCCGCGTCTATACCGATGCCGGGATCGTCGGGACCGGCGAGGCCTACTGGGGCGCGGGCGTCCCGGAACTCATCGAGCGGATGAAGCCGTTCGTCGTCGGCGAGAATCCGCTCGACATCGATCGCCTCTATGAACACCTGATCCAGAAGATGTCCGGTGAGGGGTCCATAGAGGGCGTCACCGTCACCGCCATCTCGGGCATCGAGGTCGCGCTGCATGACCTCGCGGGGAAGATCCTCGACGTTCCGGCCTATCAGCTCTTGGGCGGAAAATACCGCGACCGAATGCGGGTCTACTGTGACTGTCACACCGAGGAGGAGGCCGACCCCGAGGCGTGTGCGGACGAGGCCGAGCGCGTGGTGGAGGAACTCGGTTATGACGCGCTGAAGTTCGATCTTGACGTCCCGAGCGGGCTTGAGAAGGACCGGGCGAACCGCCACCTCCGCCCCGGTGAGATCCGACACAAAGCCGAGATCGTTGAGCGCGTGACTGAGCGTGTGAAGGACAGAGCCGACGTCGCGTTCGACTGTCATTGGACGTTCTCGGGTGGATCCGCGAAGCGGTTGGCGGCCGCCTTGGAGGAGTACGATGTGTGGTGGCTTGAGGACCCGGTACCCCCGGAGAACCTGCAGGTCCAAGAGGAGGTTACGAAGTCGACGATCACGCCGATCGCGGTCGGGGAGAACCGCTATCGCGTCACTGAGGAGCGGCGGCTCATCGAGAACGGCGCGGTCGACATCATCGCGCCGGACCTGCCGAAGGTCGGCGGGATGCGTGAGACCCGCAAGATCGCTGACGTGGCCAACCAGTACTACGTGCCGGTCGCCATGCACAACGTTTCCTCGCCGATCGCGACGATGGCCGCCGCTCACGTCGGCGTCGCGATCCCGAACTCGCTCGCGGTGGAGTACCACTCCTACGAGCTCGGGTGGTGGGAGGATCTCGTCGAGGAGGACGTCATCGAGGATGGGTACATCGAGATCCCCGAAAAGCCCGGACTTGGTCTGACCCTCGATATGGATGCCGTCGAGGAGCATATGGTCGACGGCGAGGAGTTGTTTGACCCGGCGTGAGCCGGGTCAAGCCAGCGAATCGCTGATTCGCGTTGTTCGATCCAGCGTGAGCTGGATCGTGCTCGACCGGCGAAGCCGGTCGGTGTTCGACTGAGCGGTAGCGAAGTCGTGCTCGCCCAATGTATTGGGCGGTGTTCGACTGAGTGGTAGCGAAGTCGTG
>Ga0207421_10003123_pt1 | contig 19932 bp, 19 predicted proteins | sample SodLakKL_010_SED_4_FD_187542 | JGI IMG/M metagenome (GOLD analysis project Ga0207421, IMG submission 187542) | Alkaline sediment microbial communities from Lake Tanatar, Kulunda Steppe, Russia - 8KL_010_SED (SPAdes) (version 2) | ecosystem: Environmental > Aquatic > Non-marine Saline and... | reverse complement strand
CCATTAATTCAAACAATGGGTTACTGCTGCTATTTTCCATGGTTATCGCCTCCCCTTGTAAAATTCAAGACAATTAGGTTATTTCCTGCTCAGACCATGGAACTGTGCATTAATTTTTTAGCATAGAAAACTGAATTATAAAGGCAAAGTGAATTCTTTTTCTGTCTGAAAAGGCATACTGGCTATTTATGTTGAATATATATAGCGGAAATTTATTAGCAGATTTATTAATTATTCGGGAAGATAAATATAGCTATGAGCAGGAATCTTCCCTCCCGGCAGTTATTTTCAATATTTACTTAAAAGGAGCGGATTTTGTGAAACTTTTTGAACCGATCAAAATAGGAAAACTGGAGTTGAAAAACAGGATTGCCATGCCGGCAGTGCATCACTGTTATACACCGGATGGCTTTGTTAATGAAAGGCTGATTAAGTATTATGAAACCCGGGCCCGGGGTGGAGTTGGTTTAATTACGGTGGGCGGTTGCAGTATTGACCAGGTTGGAATGGGACCGATGATGATCGGGCTGCATGATGACAAGTTTATTGACGGCCTGAAGGAACTGACAGGGGCAATTAAGAGCAGCGGTGCGGCGGTGGCAGCCCAGCTCTACCAGGCCGGACGCTATACTCACAGTATGATGACAGGGGGAATTCAACCGGTAGCTCCTTCGGCTATTGCTTCACGTTTGACCAGGGAAACTCCGCGTGAGATGACTCTTGAAGATATTGAAACTGTCCTTGATAGTTATGGCCAGGCGGCCCGCAGAACCAAAGAAGCAGGATTTGATGCTGTGGAAGTGCTGGCCAGTGCCGGTTACCTGATTTGTCAATTCTTATCGCCCGTCACCAATGAACGCAGTGACCAGTATGGCGGATCATGGGAAAACCGGACCCGCTTTGGACGGGAAGTTATTGAGCGGATCCGCAGTGCTGTCGGCCCGGACTTTCCTGTAATTGTCAGGATTTCCGGCCATGATTTTATGCCGGATGGCAATACCAACAGGGAAGCCGCCCTTTTTGCGGCGGAACTTGAGAAAGCCGGGGTTGACTGCATAAATGTAACCGGTGGCTGGCATGAATCGCGGGTCCCCCAGATTACCGGAGAGCTACCACGGGGCGGTTTCGCCTACCTGGCCCGCGGCATCAAGGAAGCAGTAAATATTCCTGTTATGGCCAGCAACCGCATTAACGACCCCCTGGTAGCCGAAGAGATTCTTCAGCACCGCTTCGCCGATATGGTCAACATGGGGCGCCCCCTGATTGCCGACCCCGAGCTGCCTAACAAGGCCCGGGAAGGAAAGTTTGGTTCAATCAGGCGCTGCATTGCCTGCAACCAGGGCTGTTTAGATATGGTCTTCACGATGCAGGATGTGCACTGTACGGCAAACCCGGCAGCCGGCCGGGAATATCAACTGGATATTGAGCCTGCCGAAGAAGCAAAAAAAGTTCTTGTCATCGGTGGAGGCCCAGCCGGACTGGAAGCTGCCCGCATAGCAGCAGCCAGGGGCCATCATGTATCCCTCTGGGAAAAAGGCAGGCGCTTGGGTGGCCACTTACGCTACTGTGCTATGCCTCCCGGCAAACATGACTTTATGACCCTGGTCGAATATTATGAACATGAACTGATCCGTAACGGGATAGAAATTGTTTTAAACCGGGAAGCTTCGGCTGATGAGGTCGCAGCGGAAAAAGCCGATATTGTAATTTTAGCCACGGGGGCCAAAGGAGCAAAACCACCTTTTCCGGTTAAAGAGGGAGTCGATGTGGTCTCAGCCCTGCAAATTTTAGACGGCTCGGTCATTCCCGGTGAAAATGTGGTCATAGTGGGCGGCGGCTCAGTGGGCTGCGAAACTGCCGTAAAAACAGCCGAAATGGGCACCATTTCTGCGGAAACACTTAAGTTTTTAATGGAAAACGATGCTGAAACACCCGAGCGCTTAAAGGAAATGCTAAACCGGGGCAACAGGAATGTAACTTTAGTTGAAATGGATAAAGGTATCGGGCGAGATATCGGGATCAGTACCCGCTGGGTCGTAATCAAATGCATTCGCCGCCTGGGAATCAGGGCAATGGATCAATACATGGTCAAAGAAATCAGCAGCGACGGAGTGCTGGTTGAAAAGGATGGCGAAGAGAGCCTGCTGCCTGCTGATACGGTCGTACTGGCTATCGGGGCAGCTGCCAACAACCCGCTGCAGGAAGCTCTTGAGGGCAAGGTAAAGGAGCTGCATGTTATTGGCGATGCAGTTACGCCGCGCAAGTTGACCGAGGCGATCCGTGAAGGGTTTGACCTGGCAAGGGTGCTATAAATGGAAACTCTAGCGGCTTTTGCCGCTGATAAAGTCTTCTGTCAGCTGGTAAGCCTCGTAATCGGAATACTGGCGGGGCGGGTGCTTGGAGAAATAGGCTGAAGGGCCTTCCAATACGCCGCCTTCGCCCCGGTCCAGGGCCAGCTTACAGCAGCGGATGGTATCGATGGCTATTCCTGCGGAGTTAGGGGAATCCTCCACGCTCAAACGCATCTCCAGGTTGATCGGAACATTACCGAAAACCTGCCCTTCCATGCGCAGGAAGCAGACCTTGTTATCTTTCTGCCAGGAAACATAATCGCTGGGGCCGATATGTATATCACGGTCGGCCAGGCGTTTTCCGGCGGCTGATTGCACGGCTTCCGTCTTGGAAATACGCTTCGTTGCCAGGCGATCATTACTGGTCATATTCAGAAAATCAGTATTGCCCCCTGTATTTAACTGGTACGAACGGTCGAGCTTGACCCCGCGCTTGCTGAACAGTTCCGCCAGGGCCCGGTGCAGGATGGTAGCCCCCATTTGCGATTTAATATCATCACCGATGATCGGCACATTTTTCTCGGCAAAACGGGCGGCCCACTCGGGGTCGCTGGCAATAAAGACCGGGATGTTGTTAATAAAAGCCACTCCGGCTTCGAGAGCACAGTCAGCATAGAAACGGGAGGCTTTCTCGGATCCGGTTGGCAGGTAGTTTAGTAAAATTTCCGCCCCTGAATCCTGCAGGGCGGCAACTATTTCATCTTTACCCTGTTCGGGAACATCGGCAGGCACGAAAGTATATTCATCTTCAAAGGTCAGCATATGTTCGGAAACACCGTCAAGAATTTTTCCCATTTGCACTTTCACGCCACCGGGCTGCAGTTCGGGGTAGAGGGGATAAGCACAGTTTGGCGGAGAAAATATGGCACTGTTAATATCCTGCCCCACCTTGCGTTTATCTATATCAAAGGCAGCGGCAACTTCAATATCAAAAGGCCGGTAACCACCGATACTCCAGTGCATTAAACCGACCGCTTCCGCTTCATTGTTATCACGATAGTAATGGATGCCCTGAACCAGGGCGCTGGCGCAGTTACCTACACCGACGATTGCAATTTTTACTTTAGACATTACCAGATCCCTCTTCCTGCGTTAATTAATATGGTTAAATATTAAGATAAAGACAGTATCTTCACAGGAAATATTATAACGTATCGGGAGCAAATAGTGAAATAAATTTAAAACCATAGTAAAATAATTTTATAACCATATAAAGGAGGTCATGAAAATGGATAGAGATTTTGAGCTTGTCGCGGAAACTGAAGCAATGGAACTGTTCCGTTTGGAAACCGAGCCATTCGGCACTAATGCTTATGTTGTTATTAGTAAAAATAACCGGGAAAGCGTCCTGGTTGACACGCCGGGCAACGCAGATTTAATCAAGAAAAAGCTGAAAGACACAAAACTACAGGGCATTTTAATCACACACGGCCATATGGACCACCTGATGGCCCTGGTGGAACTTCATAATGAGCTTGATGCGCCGCTGGCAGCTCATGCTGATGATGCCGGAACTCTTCCGGTAAAGCCGGATCGCCTGCTTCAGGATGGCGATATTATAGAGTGCGGTGATGTTACCCTGGAGGTTTTATATCTGCCCGGGCACACCTCTGGCAGTATCTGCTTCAGGGCAGAAAGCTACTTGTTGTCCGGAGATGCAATTTTCCCCGGTGGTCCTGGTAAAACTGCCACTCCCGATGATTTCAGGCAGACCCTGGCATCAATCCAGGAGAAGCTTTTGCCCCTGCCAGATGAAACAGTTATCCTGCCGGGACATGGAGACTCTACTACCATTGGCAGAGAAAGAACACTGATCGAAGCTTTTCTGAAAAGTGGTTACGATGACAACCTGTGTGGAGATGTAACCTGGTAAAGTTATACCTTCAGGGCGATTAAACAATTTTTTACAATAATATTAAATAAGATAGAAGCGCTATTCCATGGCTTCTATCTTTGGATCAAGCATTTATTTTAGATGTTTTTTGTACTGTTAGCATTATATGTTTAAGAGTTTTACCGGCTTTGCGCTTTTCTACCAGGGAATTTCCGCCCGGTGAAATGCTTCGGCCAGATCAAAATCCTGGTCACTGGCAGCATCTTCAGCCCGTTGGCGCAGCCACTGCTCAATCGCCGGAAAATGGTGTCCGCCAACCTGGCTCTTGTGACACTGCAGGGCAGCCAGTTTAGTTTCAAAAGTATCCGTGATATCGGAAAAATAGTCGGGATCTTCGCTGGCCCAGAGCAGGATCTCTTTGACTTTGTGAGGCTCCAATCCCTCAGCAAGCAGTTCGGGATAGGACAGATGATCACGGGCATAAGGAAAAGCGGCATCAAGCACAACCTGACCGGTAATGCGGTGGTCACGATGCCAGACATAACGGCGGTAAGGATCGGCCGTAACCAGCGTATCCGGCCGGAAAGCACGGATCCAGCGAACGATATCCTTGCGAAACTCAGGCGTATCTTCCAGGGTCTGATCTTCATAACCGAGAAAGATTACTTCACTTACCCCCAGCAGGTCTGCCGCAGCCCTTTGCTCCTTTCTTCTTGTCCTGGCAAGTTCTTTGGGATCAACTGCCGGATCGCTGGTCCCTTTTTCTCCTCCTGTACAGATAACGTAGGCAACTTTTTTGCCCTCTTTTACCCAGCGGGCAACAGAACCGGATGTTCCAAACTCCGAATCATCAGGGTGAGGGCTAATAACAACTATATCCATTTTTTCATACTCTTTTTTCTGATGTTTGTTCATTACGATTACCGCCTATTATTTTTGATTGAGATGGACTTCGGTCTGCGGGTAAGGAATGGTAATTCCAGACTGATCAAACGTCATCTTTACTTTTTCCTGGATTTCAAAAAAGATATTCCAATAGTCTTCCCGCTTACACCAGGCCCGCAGGTAAAAGATTACCGCGTTGTCACCATGTTCGGCTAAAACAACCTGCGGTTCAGGATCGTCGAAAATCAGGGGATGTTTATCGGCAATTTCCCTGAGAATTAATTTAACCTGGCTTATATTATCATCATAACCGACACCGAAGGTGAAATCGATACGCCTGGTCGGGTTAACACTAAAGTTAGTGGCGCTGGAATTTGACAACACTGCGTTTGGAACAATTACGCGCCTGTTGTCGGGTGTATCCAGGTGGGTATAAAATAGCTGAATTTCTTTAACCGTGCCTGCCTGCCCTGCCGCGTCAATATAATCTCCGACTTGAAAGGGCTTTAGTAACAGGATAAGTACCCCGCCGGCAAAATTAGCCAGGCTGCCCTGCAGGGCCAGGCCTACCGCAAAAGCGGCTGCCCCGATCACAGCAATAAAGGAAGTCATGGCAATGCCAAGCATGGAAGCTATTGAAATAATGAGCAGGACCTGCAGGCTAATCCTGACTGCATTAACCAGAAAGGGCCGCAGGGTGGAATCAAATTCGGCTTTAACCAGCCGATTTGACACAGTATTTGCTATAAAAGTGATTACTCTCAGTCCGATTATTAGTGCTAAGAGGGCGAGTAAAACTTTGGCACCGTTAGTAATAATGGCACTGTAGAGAAAAGCAAAGTCCAATTCAAATCATCCTTTCTTTAAAATATCGCTATTTATTATTATAGATCTAAAGTAACCGGAGGATCAAGAAATTTGGCAGGATCGAAGAGGTCTCTCAAATTTGAACTACCAGGACTGTATACAGGGTATTATTGCTCGAGAAGCTCTTGAATTAGGTTGATAAAAGAATCAGCAGCATCTGACCAGTTATATGGGGCCAGAGTACTCTCTATGGTGGAAGCCTCAAGCGGAGCAGAACAGTGATTATAACAGCTGCGGATTGCTCCCGCCCAGCCTGAGGGAATGCGGTTTTCGAGCAAAATTCCGGAGCTTTTCTTTTTGGTAAGAAGTTCGGCAGTTTCTTTAGTATAGGGCTTTAGCAGTTCGGGAAATATACCGGTTGATCCGGCGACAAGCGGGGTGCCGCAAGCTAATGATTCGAGGGCAACCAGGCCAAAACTTTCGTAGAATGAAGGGATAACTGTAAGATCAGCAGCGTTATAGTAAAGGGGAAGGTTTTGGTGCTCGACAAGCCCGGCAAAGATTATTCGATCGGAAATACCGAGATCTGCGGCAAGCTTTTTCAGGTGAGCAACCTGAATCTCGCTCTTTTCGTCTCCGCCCACAATCACTACCTTAACCTTATCCTCAGCCGGCAGGAGCGCAGCTGCACTGATCAGCAGTTCATAACCTTTAACCGGTTCTATTCTGCCTATGGCAAGAATTACTTTATTTCCTTTAAGAGCTGTTTCCTCTTTGGCGGCAGGACGGCTCAGGGGGCGAAAGAGCTGACGATCAACTCCACAGGTAATTACTTTAACATTGTCTTTCCTGAGTGAATAGTAATTGACGAGCCGTTCCTTTTCCAGACGAGCGGCAACAATGATCTGGTCGCTGGAGCGGGCCAGTTTTTCTTCCTCAGCAAGGCGAAGATCCGGTTCGCTTTCTTCCCGGCAGGCTTCGTTTTTGGCCCGGCCAAGGGTATGAAACATAACCAGGTGAGGAACCTGCCAGCTTTTACTTAGTTCCCGTCCGGCGCACCCGGATAACCAGTAGTGGCTGAAGATTAGATTATAAGAATTATTTTCAATGCTGCAGAACTTCTCAATGGCATCTACCATTGCGGGAAGGTGTGGATATAGCTCATTTTTAGAAAGCGGGCCGGCGCCATCGTCAACTGATACCAGGCGCACCCCCGGCGAAAGGGTCTTCACCTCCGCCTCATCCGGACCGGCCGTCCTGGTAAAAATATCAATTTCATGCCCTATTTCACCGAGAGCACCGGAAAGCCCGCGCAGGTAAGTACTCATCCCACCGGTATCCTTACTCCCGGCCTTCCCCACGGGCGAACTATGCACACTCAAAAACGCCATCCGCATCATCAATAACCTACCTGCAAATAAGTTGAAAAGGTGTCAGACACATTTTCAACTTATTGTATTGTTAACATCTCTTCTCTACCGCTGCTGGATTGTTTTATCTTATAAACTGCCTTATCGCTAACGCTTAAAAATTCACCAATTTCTTTAATTGTATACCCTTGTGATAAAGCTTCCTTTATAAAAGCTTCTTTGTACGGCTTTAATTTCCGCGACCGGCTCCCACCTTTAATTGATTTAATTTGTTCTTCATTCAGTCCCAGATCAAAAATTATAGAATCCAGTATTTTTTTCTCCTGGCTAGCCTCACCAAGTAAATCCTTAAAAAAGTCTTCACCAATAATATACTTATGCTCATTTTTTAGCACACTATCTTTTTGTACTAAACGAACATACTCTTTTATGGCAATTGAGCGATTATCTGAGATGATATTATAAATGAAATTTGTATCGACCAAATCACTTCTACCCTGGCGGTAAAAGACATCACTGCTCCATTTATAATCACTGACATCATTAGCCATTCCTGCTCTAACTGGATTCCAATGCAAATAACGCAATACTGTAAAGAGATACTTTTCATTCTCAACGATTATCGACTTATAACGCAAGCCAAACAAATGATCAATTCTTTCGTGCACTCTATTATAATAACGGCTATAGAGGCTATTTTGCCTCTGCATAATTTTGCTTAAAGGTATCGTTCCCGTTTGTAAAAGTAGATGATAGTGATTATCGAGCAAAACGAATCCAAACAACTTAAAACCATACTTTTTCTTGCTATTTGCTAGCTCAGCAGTAAAAAATTTTTTATCTGCATCACTTTGAAATATTTTTTCTTTATTATTACCCCGCTGCATAACATGATATATTGCTCCTTCAAATTCTATACGTTTTTCCCTCAATAAACTGCTCCTTTCATATAATGTAACCAATAAGTTGAATTTGTCTCTGACACCTTTTCAACTTATTGCAAGGTTGACTTTGTAAATCGGAGTAGCGGTGCCGCCGAGGCGGCTCTTATATACTTCTTCACCTTTAAGGAAGTCAAATGTTTTCTTGCCCTGCTCAACGCTGTGCTTGATAGTCAAAATTTTTGAGAGTAATCCTGCACTAAGGTTATGATAATCTGAGTCATAACCGCTGTTATATAAATAGATACAATTATCATAATCGAAATAAAGGACTGCAGCAATTGTTTTACCTTCCAATTCTAACAGGCCGAAACGGGTCAAACCGGCATCGGCAGTGTTTAAAATAAGAGTTTTAAAGTACCTACCCATCTGCTCGTTAAGAAAGTCAGCTTTTTCGGGATTCTGCTTAAATAATTCAATGAATCCAGGATAAAATTCTTCTATTTCCCGGGGCTGTTCAATGACTCGAAAAGAATAAGAACCTCCTTCATTTTCGAGTCGGCGCAGCTTTCGTCGCACTTCATGCCGCTGCTTTTTCTTCAACCCGGCCAGGAAGCTGTCCCAATCGGACGAAAGTTTCAATTCAAAGGACTGATCTTGCCGGGTAAAGCTTACTTTCAATCCATTTCGATTTTCATTGCCTTGATCAGTTGAAAATATCCCCCTGAATACAGCAGAATCAGGCCGTTGGGCATTTAACAGCAGCTGCTTAACCCCACTCTCTTGTAAATGTTCAACTAGATGTTTAAAAAAAAGATTCTCATCCTCTGCTTTCCCGGTAGTTATAAAATCCAGATAGTCACAGACATCGGGACTGCCAATCAGGCGAGCCTCTCTACCGCCATCAGTAAGCATCAGGGGAGCAATGCCAATCAGACGGTCGTTTGAGTGAAAAGAACGAATTAAAGGCTCATAACCCTGGCCAAATACTTCCCACCAGGACTGTAACCATATAGGAGTACTAAATATAAAAGGCCACCGTAGCCCGGACCTTTCAGGATGCTTGTAATATTCTTCAATACTTTGCAGATCTTCTTTAACAACTTTAAGAGCCATCAAAACTCCTCTTTTGAAAACTAAATTTCAAATTCTTTAACATCTTCGCAGTTAATAACGACTTGAATAAGTTGAATTTATCTCTGACACCTTTTCAACTTATTTAAGGTGGATGATGATGTGGATCAGGCCGTCCTGCCATTTGCGCTCGTATTCAAGGCCAAGTTTATCTAACAGGCGGAATACGGCGATGTTATCGGGCAGGATGTCAGCAGTAAATGTATGCAAGCCCTGGTTTTTGGCTACGGTGACCAGGTACGAGAGCAGCTCAAAGCCAATGCCCTTGCCCTGGTAATCGTCCCGGACGACGATTGATGTTTCAGCGGAGAGGTTATTCTCACCGATGATATACTGGGCCAGTCCGGTAACAATTTCCTGCCCCATATGTTCCTGAACCGAAACAATTGCCATCTCCCTGGTGTAGTCAATTACTACGAAGTGCTTCTGCAGCTCGGCACGTGGCAGGTAGCGACGCATCGAAAGAAAACGCTGGTAAATGCTCTTATCGGAAAGGGAATAATAAAAATCTTTGATTAGCGGTTCATCGCTGATCTTAACCGGCCGCAGGAAAACACGGACATTATGCTTGGTGGTACGGTAAGTTTCCAGGTGCTCGGGATATTCGCCCTGTTCACCGGAATAGAAAGCCTGGTCACTGTAAATAAGGTTCCGCTTTTTAGCTTCCTCGATCAACCAGGGCCGGAAATCGGGGTGGGCAATGGTGATAAGCGACATAGCTCTTTCCCTGATGTTTTTTCCATGCAAATAGGCAATGCCATATTCGGTTACAACATAATGCAGGTCCCCACGGGTTAAAGTAACACCGGCTCCTTCTTTCAAAGCCGGCACTATCCGCGAGTTCTCATCATTGCGGGTAGTCGATTGCATGGCCAGGATGTTTTTACCGTACGGAGCCAGAACCGCCCCTCGCATAAAGTTGGCCTGACCCCCGATCCCGCTGTAAAAAGTGCTGCCCAGCGATTCCGACGAAGCCTGGCCGCTTAAATCTATTTCCAGGGAACTGTTGATAGCTGTCATATGATCCTGCTCGGCAATGACCAGGGGACTGTTGGTATAATCAATCTCCTTAAATGAGATTGCAGGGTTATCATTAATATATTCATATGTATCCCGGCTGCCCATGCAAAAAGAGGCCACCAGTTTACCCCGGTTTTTAACCTTCATACTGTTATCAATGACGCCTTTTTTCATCAGGTCGATCAGTCCATCACCAACCAACTCTGTATGTACACCCAGGTGACGTTTTTCACTGAGAGATGAGAGGATCCCGTTTGGCACACTCCCGTAGCCAACCTGGATCGTGTCTCCATCTTCGACAATCCTGGCTACATAATGCCCGATTTTATTAATTGTTTCCGGATCCAATTCCGGGTTGTGGTATTCTAAAAGTACTTCATCATATGGGACAAGGTAATCCAGTTCACTAATATGGATAAAAGTATCACCGTGAACCCGGGGCATATTTTCGTTGACCTGGGCAATAACCAGGTCGGCATTTTCCACAGCGGCCCGGGTAATATCGAGACTAATACCAAGGCTGCAGTAACCGTGTTCGTCGAAAGGAGAAACCTGGACCAAGGCCACATCGACTGAAACATGGCGTCGCCGGAAAAGAGCCGCTACTTCTGAAAGGAAAATCGGGGTATAATCTGCCATCCCTTCGTTAACCGCCTTGCGGGTATGGTGGCTGATAAAAAAGGAATTCTGGCGAAAGTTCTGTTTCAACTTTTCATCAGTGTAAGGGGCAACACCAAGGGTCCAAACATGCAGAATTTCTGCGTCGAAAAATGCTTTCGGGTTTGATTCAACATACTCGACCAGTTTCTGGACCAGGTATTGCGGTTCACCACAACCGGTGGAGATAAAAATACGGTCCCCGGCCCTGATCTTGCAAAATATTTTATTTGTATCAGCAAACTTATCGGAGTATTGTTGGCGAAATTTATCCAGTGCTTTTATGGCCGATCACCTCTTTTCGCTTCATTTTACCAAGCGCAGGAATTATTGGCAACAAGGCGTTAAAACCGGGCAGGTATGAAAGAGTATGAGTAGAATTATTATTCTAACGGTAAAATTTTTTCAGGAGGTTTTTGACAATGAAGCTTTTTTTAGATACTGCCAATATTGATGAGATCAAGGAAGCGGTCGATTGGGGCGTCATCAGCGGGGTAACTACTAATCCCTCACTGGCGGCAAAAGAAAACCAGGATTTTATTAAGGGCCTGATCACAATTTGTGAAATGGTTGACGGTCCGGTCAGCGCTGAAGTAATCTCGCTGGAATATGAAGGAATGCTGAAGGAAGCGCGCAAACTGGCCGGAGTGCATAGCAATGTGGTCGTTAAGATTCCTATTGTACCGGAAGGGATGAAAGCGGTAAAAACTCTTTCTGCGGAAGGGATAAAGGTTAATGTAACCCTTGTTTTTTCGGCCAACCAGGCTTTACTGGCCGCACGGGCAGGAGCGGCTTTTATCAGCCCTTTCCTGGGCAGACTGGATGACATCGGTCATACAGGCGTTGAACTGGTCCATGATATAGTTAACATTATTGACCTGCACAACCTTGACAGTGAAGTTATTGCCGCCAGCATTCGCCATACCGAACACGTTCCGGCTGTGGCACTGGCCGGTGCGCACATAGCCACAATGCCCTATAAAGTCTTAAAGCAGATGTTCAAACATCCGCTGACCGACCAGGGTATTGAAAGCTTTCTAAATGACTGGAAGAAGTTAAACCAGGAAATATAAGCACTGAAACAGGATTTGGAATTTATTATTCGGGACTCAGAAAATAAGTTGAATTTATCTCTGACACCTATTCAACTTATATAAGTGTGGGGGTGCGGTTAGCCGTGCCCTTTTAGCTTTTTTATTCCGCCTGTTCGTCCTCTTCTTGTTCCTCCTCGCTTCCCACGCTACGTCCGGCTTCTCTTTCAGCTTTCTTCAGCTGGTTTGCAAAATAAATGCTGCGGCTTGGGAATGCCACGGAAACCCCTTCATCCTCTAAAATCTCCATGATCTTAAAGTTAATCTCTTCCTTAACGGCCATGAATTCGCCCCATACAGTGGTATTGGTAAAGTAGTAGATAAAGATATCAAGGCTGCTGTCGTTAAACTGGTCAAAGCGGACAAATATAGTATCCGGGTGAACTTCGGGGTGATTTTCCAGGAGTTCCTGGATCCGCTTAACGCAGGTCTGCATTTTATCGCGTGGGGTAGTGTAGGTGACCCCAAGATGAAAAGAAACCCTGCGCTTTTGCATCCTGGTCCAGTTGGTAATGGCTTCATTGGCAACAACCGCGTTTGGAACAGTGACCAGGGCGTTGGCAAAAGTGCGCACCTTGGTGCTGCGAAAAGTCATTTCTTCCACTGTTCCTTCTACGCTGGGAGTCAGAATCCAGTCTCCCACAGCAAAAGGTTTATCAAGTAAAATTACAATTCCGCCAAAAATATTTTTAGCAGCATCCTGGGCTGCCAGGGCAAAAGCCAGGCCACCAAGGCCAAGACCGGCAATAAAGCCGCTGACATCATAATCCCACTCCTGGGCGATAATAGTTATGGTAAGTGCTATGATTATGAATCTGAATACTTTTGTAACGAAACCGACGACTGTTTTTTCTACCTCAAGCCTGACTCCAATCTCTGTTACAGCAGGACCACCCACGAGGTTATAAAAACCAGAGCTTATTAAAATAATTATTGCTGAACGGAAGAGTGTGTTTATAAAATCCATAACCGACTCGGGTAACCCCATATAAGCAAGGGCAATGTAGAGGCCGGTTATCACAATCAGTTTACGAAAGGGTCCTTCAGAAGCAAATACTAAAGCACTGTCAACTCCGGTTTTAGTTTTACTGGTAACACGCAGCAATATATTAAATATAATGCGGGTAAGAAAGCCGCGAATCAGCAGGGCAATAAAAACAATAGCTGCAGCAACAGCAAGCTGCACCCAGATATTATCGTGGTACCGGAGAAAATCCCAGGTTTCCTGAATACTTTCGAACATTTTTACACCTCCAAAAACGGCCTAGCCAGGTTACTTGCCATATTGCCTCATATTTAAGGCACAAGTAGCTATGCAAAGAATCTTTCGCTGAATAATGAAAGGATCCTGCTTTTTATGATCAAATGATTTATAATAAGGTCAGATTCTTTGTCAAAGGGAGCCGTCCAGAACTTATGATGTATCATTTAGTGCGGGTAACTTTTTTTATTCTACTTGCCTTGTTGCTGGCCATAATCACAATATCTTTGTTTGATTATAGCGAACAGGTCGATCTTCCTGAGCCTGTTAAGCCGCAAAGGATTTCTCCATACTTTCTCGCCGCCAATGAAATACCAGGTACAGCAAAAACTGAGTTGATCTTTTATCCGCAAAATCCCGCTCCCGGTGATTATGTCATTATTGAAGCAGGTCCCCTGCCTGCTATGGCAGTCCAACCTGATGTGCAGTTTGATTTTGCCGGCAATGTTTCAGACTTTTACCAGCTGGGCAATATGGTTTATGCTGTCGCCGCAATTTATTACGAAACAGAACCGGATATCTATAACCTTGAGCTCATAGATACTTCTGCCCAATCAGAAGAAATTATTGCCACAGTTGAACTAGCAGTTAAAGAAAAAGACTTTCATTTTTCCAGTTTCAGCATGCCGCCCAGCCGGACCGAAGGATGGACAGCACAACGCCTGGCTGAAGACCGTGAAAAAATTAGGCTGGCAAGGGAAGAGACCGAACAGCATCCTCTCTGGGAAGATCGCTTTATCTGGCCGATGGAAGGGCGGATTAGCTCCGAATACGGAGCGATCAGGGTTATTAACCAGAACCCGCCACGCAGGCATGCCGGTATTGATATAGCAAACGACGAAGGTGAACCAGTCCAAGCCACCAACTCCGGCGTAGTCAGGCTGGCAGAATATCTGCTCTCCGGTGGAAATACCGTCATTATCGATCACGGCCTGGATATATCAAGCACCTATATGCACCTGCATACCATTGATGTTGAAGTTGGCGAGCAAGTAGATCGTGGTGAAGTGATCGGCACAAACGGCATGACCGGCTACGCTACCGGGCCACATCTCCACTGGGAAGTTAATATAGGTCTTACCCCGGTTAACCCGGAACAGCTTTTTGATAACGAACTGCTCCTGATACCTCCCGCCTATGTTAAAGAAAAAGTTGAAAGCTGGCAGTAACTCAAAGGCAAGAAGTAATTTTTCTTTTTTAATTTTTATATTTTAACCGCATTTCCAACCCATTTCATGATAAAATATTAAATATTTTTATTACTGGTGCAGATCCAGTCACAGAGGTGAATATAATGTTGTCGAAAAAAGCTCTAAGTATTAACCCATCACCAACGATGGCTATTGACAGCAAGGCAAAAGAGATGAAAAGCCAGGGGTTGGATGTAATTGGCTTCGGTGCCGGTGAGCCCGACTTTGACACCCCGGAGCATATCAGGGAAGCAGCTTTCAAAGCCATAAATGAAGGACATACCCGCTATACGCCCGCTGCCGGAACACTTGAGCTTAAAGAGGCTGTTGCGGCAAAGTTAAAAAGAGAAAACGGGCTCAGCTATGAACCAAACCAGATTGTTATCAGCAACGGGGCAAAACATTCACTCAGCAATATATTTACCGCTCTGCTCAACCCAGGGGACGAAGTAATGATACCCGTGCCGTACTGGGTCACCTACCCGGAACTGGTCAGCTTAAACGACGGGGTGCCGGTAGTGCTTGAAACATCCGAAGATAATAACTTTAAAGTTACTATAGAAGATTTGGAAAAGAACACCAGTAATAAAGCCAAGGCCCTGGTGCTTAACAGTCCCTGCAACCCCACCGGGCAAATCTACAGTGAAGAAGAGCTGCACCGAATAGCTAATTTCTGCTCTGAACACAATATCTATATAATTTCCGATGAAATATATGAACACCTGATATACGGTAATCACCGCCAAACGAGCACCGCTTCTTTCAGCGAAAAAGCCAAGGAAATTACTATAATTGTTAACGGGGTTTCAAAAAGTTATGCCATGACCGGCTGGCGGATCGGCTATACCGCATCAGCGCCTAACATAGCAAAGGTTATGTCGAGCATTCAAAGCCACACGGCTTCCAACCCGAACGCCGTTGCCCAGAAAGCAGCGCTAGCAGCCCTGAACGGCCCCCAGGAATGTGTTGAGGAGATGCGTGTTGCCTTTGATAAGCGTCGAAAGTATATGTATGAACAGGTAATAGCGATACCTCACCTGCATGCCTTAGAACCTCAGGGTACTTTCTACATGTTTGTCAGTATAAAGGAAACCATTGGCAAGACTTTTAATGGAACAAGCATTAGCAGCAGTGATGACTTCTCTTCCCTGTTGCTGGAAAACCAGAAGGTGGCCGTAGTACCCGGAACCGGTTTCGGGGCGCCAAATTATATCCGCCTCTCTTTCGCTACTTCTATGGATAATATCGTGGAAGGACTAAGACGGATCGGCAGTTTTGTTGATGATTTAAAGTAAAAGATTATATTTACTTAAGCTGCAGCATCTATTGCCTTAAAAAATATAGTGATTGAGCAAATAAGTAAAAAAGTTAACGCCCGGTGTTTGACACCTTTCATTAAGATGCCTATTCAGGTCAGCTGCCAAGACTTTTTAATATCATTAAAAGCTTGGAGGTTCAACGAAATGAGCTACCAGATTAAATGTGAAGTTCTTTCAGTAGACGGAGAGCGACACTGTACCGGTGGTGCGCAAGTAGAAATTGATCAGGCTTATATAATTGGTGTTAAAACACCAGAACCGGAAGGCATGTGTGCAAAATCCTTTGCTGCACTTTTTCCACTGGTCACAGCTATGCGCTTTTCAGATGAAGTGCCGCCCTGGGAGAAAGGGCGCGGTTATTACGAGGTATACTGCCCTGACGGGAAAGTTAAGTACAGGTTGAGCCGGATCAGGCAATCTTAGTGATATTCAGCTGTTATCTGTTTTCATGCTATCGGATTGAAAAATCTAATTCCTTCTATATAGCTGCCAGAGGAATAATCTTCACTGGCAATTATGGCCACCTGGTTTAGGCGTGCAGTAGCCCAGATCAATGAATCCCAGTATGAGAAACAGTGGTCCTGTACACCCCTGACCGCTTCCATTACTATCATTTCATTTAGCTTTAAAACCGGCCATATCTGGCAAAAATTTTTGATCCTTTCTTCTGCTTGATTTGTGTTCATCGTGTCAGGAATTTTCCTGGTAACAGTGACAAAAAACTCAGATAAAACTTGAGCACTTATAACTCCCTGATCAAGTGAAATCAATTGATCCAGGTAAGAAAGAGCTTTTTCTTGTTTATCGGGTTCGGACATATCATAAGCATAAACCAAAATGCTAGTATCAATAAAGACTTTACCTGTCATAGAGTTCGTCTCTTTTCCATCTCTTTATAGGTAAATCGTTCTTGCTGCCTTTTCTTTTTTCTTCGATAAACTTACGCTCCTCTAACCATTTTTCCTGGAATTTTCTTGGGTAACTGACTGCCGATGTATGGCTGTCAAGCGCTTCTCTAACGATTTCAGCTTCTGAAATATTATAAGTGGCAGCTTTCTTTTTCAAAAGCTGCTCCTGCTGCTTTGTTATATAAAGCTGCTTCCGGATTAATTCACTCATACTAATCACCTTACCTGTTATTATACATCATATTATACATCATTACTTAAACTCCGGCAACTATCACTTGCCAGCAACTTTATTATTATTATTATTAAAAAGCTGCCCGATTATAGCACCAAGTACCGTAATGAGCACCCAGCCAAACCCCGCATCAGCACCGGGAAACCAACTGCGCAGAAGTCCCAGGCCCACTTCGTTTCCAAACATGGCTGCATAACCATAAGCCCCCTCAAATAAGCCCCAACCGAAAGCCGCCAGCGCAGCGCCGGCCCTCGCACCTTTTAAACCAGGTGCAATTACTATAAACAGGACCATGACGATAGCGGGCGGATAGATAATATCCAGAATCGGCGCGGTAAGCCTGATAATCTCATCCAGGCCGATCATGCTGATCAGGCCGCTTAAGATAAGGGTCACTGCCGTGCAGGCTACGTAGGGCAATCTGCCGCCGGAGGCTTCTTCAAAGTAGGACGCTGTTCCCCCGCCAAGCCCAACAGCGGAGGTCAGGGCGGCAAACAGAAGGGCCACGTTAAATATGGCTCCACCGATCGGGCCCCACAGTTCCAAAATGATCGTGGCATATAAACGGGCGTAGGAAACATCGGTAAAAAGAGCTCCTGTAGATGCCCCGACGAGCATCTGGGTAAAATGGCTGGTTCCGAGCAGCAGGAAGCCAAAACCGGCGGTCAGAACCAGGTAGCGGTTTAAGGAATCCCCCTTTAAGTTATGACTTTCCTTTAAACCTACTATAACCAGGGTGGCAAACATCAGGGCAGCAGGTAAATCCATGGTTTGGTAACCATGGAGAAATCCATAAGTAAAAGGGTGTTCGGGGAAAAAAGGGGCAACCCGGGCAGCCATAGGAGAAATCAGGCTTTTTGTGACTACCGCCACAATAGTAACAATCAAAACAGGCAGCAGGTATTTAGCAATCTTATCGATAACCTGGCTGCGGCGATAGAGAAACCAGAAGGCTGCCGTGTAATAAGCCAGGGTAAAAAGTAGCAGGGCTGGAAAGGGTGAGTGGTCCAAACCGAGAATCTGGCAGATGGCATCCCAGGCCGCCGCACTCATCCGGGGTATGGCAAACAGGGGGCCAAGAACCAAAACCGTCAGACCACCAAAGATCTGGGCAAACTTTGTATTCACTGATTTCGAGGCGATGGTAAAGAGGGTTCCCTCTTTTGACACGGCCAGGTAAGCCAGCCAGGGAAATAATATCGCGGAAATAAATATGCCAAGGTAGGTAATCAGAACTGCACTGCCGCTCTGCTGCCCCCAGGTAACCGGCCAGAGCATACAGGAACCGCCAAAGTGCATGGCAAATACTGAACCGCCGACTGCTGCAACAACTAGTAGGTTAAGTTTCTGGGACATTTATCTGTTTCCTTATATTTGGATAGAAGATGCGAGTTTTAACTTTCTTTTTCTTTTTCCGGTAAATATTCAGACCATACTAATAAAGCAATGGCAACCAGGAAGGAGAAACCTATTGGCACCAGCACAGGATATCCATATAAAGGTCCCGCTAGAATAAAAATAACAGCAATAATACCAATGAAACCAAGACCAAGAATCATGCTTCGATGTACTTTCATCTTTAAAACTCCCCTCCTCATAATAATCAGGTTCTTATTATTATTGAATCATATTAGCAGCTACCAGTAAAGGGCAGGCTCGAGTTCTTTTTTATAAAACCCTTATTATAAACACGGCCAAGTTTACAACTAATAGCCAAGTTCTTCTCCTACGATAAGCACACTCATATCTATACTGCCGGGTTTACCCTCAATAATTGTAGTTACGTTGCACATACGATGAGGTGAGCTGCAGTCAGGGCATTGATCCGTTTCCGCACAGGGGGTTTTCTTCTTTAAACGCCTGGCATTAGGCGGGCAGGCTTTAGTTTTGATACGCTCTATAGCTGTATGAAGATTTTCTGTTAACTTATTAACACCTACAATAATAAGAACTCTGCGCGGGCCGAATACCATTGCTCCAACCCGGTTGCCCGTTCCATCGATATTAACCAGCTTGCCATCAAGGGTTAAGGCGTTGGAACTGCAAATATAAAAATCGGCATTCATGGCTTTTCGACGAATAGCATCCTGCTCTTCCTGGTTAGTGCCATGCCAGTGCCAGAAAACAATGCAATCTTTATTTAAAAGCAGGTTTTCCAGGTCTAACTCCTGGACGGTGATCGAACCGCCTATACCGACGGTAGAATTGTTGGAAACCATTGTTGACACTTTTTCGCGGGCCTGCTCAGCATTATCTGCGTACTCAGCATCAATGTGTCGATCTTGTAAGGCTTTAAGAGCTCTATCCACATCAGCTTTTCTATTTGCCATCAAAAAGACTCCCTTCACGTTTTATACCATTCTTCCTGTACATTACATTCAGGCCTTAAACATTAATTAGACTAAGTTTTGGATATTCCTGCAATTTATTGGCCAATTAGTTTATTAAAGCATGGCTGCTATTTCAAATTGGGAGTCTCCTTAATAAAACCCGGGAACAGTGGAGTTCATGGCGGAGGTAAGCTTACCAGTCTTTTCGGCAGTTCTAATCATTTTGATAACAAAACAAAAAGCCAGGGTTATTTACAACCCTGACTTAGTGCGAACTATTGGTGTCGGGAGGGGGACTTGAACCCCCATGGTGTTAACCACACGGCCCTCAACCGTGCGCGTCTGCCAATTCCGCCATCCCGACATATTAGGTTTTAACATTTTAGATTATAAGGGTTTCTACAGGGGCCGTCAAGACAATTACTGTATAAACACAGCTACTTTTTTATTAGCAGATCAGCTTTTTCTATATTTATGAATCTCCACTGTCTATAAATTCGTTAAACTGTAAAAGGTTTTTTTGCGTTAAAGGCGAAACTATTAGAAGTTATATAGAAAATAAGCAATAGCTGCCAAAAAACATGTAATTCTTTTTGTTCAAGGAGGCCATATCAGATGAGCCAAAATCCTGAATCAAAGTTTCTACTTACTGTTCCTGA
>Ga0207421_10003122_pt1 | contig 19937 bp, 13 predicted proteins | sample SodLakKL_010_SED_4_FD_187542 | JGI IMG/M metagenome (GOLD analysis project Ga0207421, IMG submission 187542) | Alkaline sediment microbial communities from Lake Tanatar, Kulunda Steppe, Russia - 8KL_010_SED (SPAdes) (version 2) | ecosystem: Environmental > Aquatic > Non-marine Saline and... | reverse complement strand
GGAATTTCGAAGAAATTCCTCATATCGATGGGATTTGCATAGCAATTTCAGTAGAGAGCCTGGAAGCTCCCGGCTTTAGGAGGGTGTAGTTCACACTGATATATGATTATACTTTATGATATGTGTGTTATTTTAAACAGGTTCTTAATTGTATAGTATCTCAAAAATCGAGAAGAAATTACTGATTTTCAGATAATGATATCTTCATTTTCTCGAGAACACATATATCTCATCTAACTTTATCTCTAGTCAACAAGGCAACAAGGCTTTGATTTCTGGTTGATCGGGTTCGATTGAGAGTGATTTTTCTAGACAATTACTTGCTTTTTCGAATTCTTCTCTAATAAGATGACAGAATCCTTTGTTGTTCAATGCCTCAAAGCAACTTGGGTCTATTGTTACAGCTTCTTTGTAAGATCTTATTGCTTCATCGTATTCTTCTTTATCACGATAAACGTTACCCTTGTTATTCCACCCTGAAACGTGTTGTGGATTGATGGAGATAGCTTTTTCATAACATTTTATCGCTTTGTCGTATTCTCCTTTTTCTCGATGGATGACTCCCTTGTTAGTCCAAATTCTAGGATCGTCTTTCACTATAGAGATAGCTTTTTCATAGGATTCTAAGGCTTCATAATATTCATCCTTATCTTTGTGAGCGATACCTTTATTGTTCCAAGCTGCAGCGTACCTTTCGTTCAAAGATATGGCTTCTTCGTAACTTTTCAAAGCTTGGTTGTGTTCCTCCCTTTTACGATGTGCTATGCCCTTATTGTTCCAACTTAAAGGGTTATTTGGATTTTCAGATATTGCATTTTGGTAGCATTCTATAGCCTTCTGATATTCTCCCCTGTCACGATACACATTCCCTTTGTTATTCCAGGCGGGTGCATATTTTTCGTTGATATCGGTAGCTCGGTCGTAACAATTTAAAGCTTTTTCTAAATCATTCGAGTTTCTATAAACGTTTCCTTTATTCGTCCAAGCTGCAGTAAAATTTGGATCTAGAGTGGTAGCTTTCTCGAGGCACTCTACTGCTCTTTCAATTTCACCTTTCTTTTTATATGCGAGACCTTTGTTACTCCAAATCGGTGGGTAATTTGAGTCGAGAGACGTAGCTTCTTCATAACAATTAATTGCCTCATCATATTCTCCATTCTTCCAATGAGTCAAACCCTTCCATATCCAGATATTTTTATCTTTAGGATTTAAAGATGACGCTTTTTCATAGCATCTGACAGCATCATCATATTTTCCCTTTTTCCGGAATATATGGCCTTTGTTCATCCAGGCTGCAGCATCGTCAGGGTTCAGGGAAATTGCTTCCTCTAAACAATCTAGCGCTTCCTTGTGTTTACCTCTCCTCTTATGAATTATACCTTTATTGAGCCAGATCCCTTCTTCTTCAGGACGTAGGGAAGCTGCTTTATCTAGTTCTCTGATCGCTCTATCATACTTTTTATTTTTCCAGGCATCTTCACTCCTCTCTAGATGACTGGTCAATTCATCTCCCATTTTTTATTCCTCCAACAGGAACTCGGTAACTATTTAGTTGGTTCTGCGAGTGACATATTGAAGAATAGATAAAAAGATTTCGTATCGAGAAAACTTCTTAAGAGATTGTTTATAGATTTTAGTAGTGACGGTTATAAATAAAGAGTATCCCCTTAAGGTCTTCATCGAATTGCACATCTAAAAAATTTGGTTCATTTTAGTCGACCTCATAGAGATCTAGTTGTTCTTTAAATCTTTCCAATTCTTCTTCCGAAAAAGCCTCAGGATTCACATGAACCAAAAGAGTGATATCCGGGAGAGAGGCTTTTTGCCAAGCCTTTTCCAAAAATTCCAAAGTACTTTCAAAACCATTCTCTAACTTCATCCTTTCCAATTTATCGATAAATATCACTCCAGGTTCATTATTCTCGACGAAATCTTCGATTTCCGAGATCAACTCTTTATGGATATCTTTTGGGCTGATTACTTGGAATATATCAGACTCTATATTGGTGAGCCATATCAGGTCTTCTCTGGCCACTTCCACTCCGAATTCTCCTCCGATCTTGTGTGGTATAGTGGTACTCAAGACCAAAGCTTCTGCCTGTTCTGAGAAGTAATCAGAAAATATAGAGTATGAATGTTCAACTCCCCCTCCCAACAGAAGATAATTTGATCCTTCCTTAAAGAATTCCTCCTCTTCTTTTACTTCTTCTTTGACTTCCTCCTCAGGAATCGAGGTCTCTTCTTCGTAGGTTTTTGGGAAAAGTTCGAATCTAACAGTTGCGATATCTGCAGGTTCCAACCATTTGATTGTTTTGCTATCTTTGTCTGCTTTTAAAGGCTCAGGTATGAAAGGTTTTACTTCAATGGTTTTGAGAGGTTTTTCACTAGTGTTTTTGAGAGAAATCTTATATTTTGGATATTCATATGAGCAGTCGAGAGTTGAGCGGAGGATTATTTTGTTTTCCATAAGAAGATCTTTCAGCTCCCGTTTTTCAGTGGTATGATTCTCTTCTTCTAATTCCTGCGGTGAAAGCAAAGTCTCAAAAGATTTTATCTGGTTTGGTCCCACCACTCCCAATTCTTCTTCAGGAAGATCTTTGAATCCGAAAGGGGTGGAGACCTCTACCACTAACTTTCCTAGAGTTTGATCCATCCTATTTATTACATCCATTAAAAGTTCTATCCTGCCGGTATCGTTCTCTATAACCGTTTCTATTGTTACTTCTTTTTCTAACAACGGAAAAGGTTTGAAAAGAATTCTTTCGAGTTCATTCCAACCTTCTTCTATAAGGGCGAAGACACGAGCGAAGTCCATATCGAGCAGGGCTTTTTCCGCTTCGTCAAGTATAGCTTTAGTATCTTCGACCTCGTAACCTCTTTTGTCTTTTATCCGAACCTCTCTTTCCAACTTTTCATATTCTGAAAGAGCTATGTTCTGGTATTCTTTAGCTTCTTTTATGTAGTTCTCAAGATACTCGACCTCATCTTTTGATCCCTTGAATTCACCCTGGGCATACAAGTTTTTGACCGAATATAGGGTGTTTTCTAGATCCTTCCTATAACCTTTCCTTGGCAGATTTTCTTTGTCTACATCTATTCTAGGCAGATCATTCGGGGACACTTTTTCCATCCTCCCTTATGTACGCTTCAGCTCGATCTTTTAGTCTTTGTAAGTTTTCTTCACTACGGGATATCTTTTCCCATAAGTTTTTCAGATACTTAACGGCGTTCGCAGCGATTAAAGCTCCGATGATAAAGTATGTCAAAAGTAAAATAATACTCGGTAGAGGTAATAAGTAGGGTGCTTCGAAAAAGCTCTCCATGAAGATTTGGAAGTATTCGCCCCTGATCACAAAATCGATATGAGACAGGAGAAGAAAAGATAGGATCGATATACCTCCAGTCAATGATAAGGTGAAATGATAGATATACGGTGATGAACTTTCTTCTTCAATTTCTCTAGAATCATACTTCTTTATTTCTGATCCTTCTTCACTTCCATAAGGCAGGTACTCTTCCTCAGACTCTTCATATTGATCTTCATCCTGGTATCCTTCATCCACTTCTTGCGGTGCTGGTAATTCAGATCTACTTTGCTCATTCTCTACTCCTTCCGCCTTGGGCTTCTCCCCGCTAGGTACTCCATAACTTTCAGGATTCGATGCTTCCGGTGTTCGCTCTTCGTAAGATCTCTCCTTATCTTCGGCAAAGGGTTGATAAGGCGTAGGTGTGGGTACTTCCGGTAGAATCGCTTGAGTCACTACGCTGAGAAGATTGTGCAGTTTGAATCTTATCAGGTAGAGGAAAATTGCAAACGTCACTAGAGTTGCAATTCTTATGATCAAATTGATATGATTTGCCCACGAGGTGGAGTCGATCATTATGCTCCACGGAAGGAGGACGAGCGAGGCGAATATCCCTCCTAGAGAGATGCCCATAGGAATACTCAGCCAATTCCTTTTTTCGAGTCCCGCCCAACAGATACCGAAGACAAACAGACTAATTATCAAAAGTAAGATCGGGAAGGAGTAAGATGTCCCTTCCACATAAACGCTGACTTGTTCTCTATCGTCATCGCTGGCGATCTCTAATTCAACCTCCCTTATACCCAAAAATCCTGCATCACCTTCTCCACTGTCCCAGGTGAATTCTCCGTTTTTGCTTTGACCTACACTCAGTTCCAGCACTTCGCTGTCCTCAACTTCTCCATCCACTTTGAACTCTATCTCCTGGATTCCTCGGTCGTGTCCTTGATTTTCCACCCTAAATTCGACGGTGACCTTTTCACCTTCTTCGATCTCTAGACCTTCCTCGAAATCTAATATCTCCACTTGGAAGTCTGATGGATCTATAACCGTAATCTCAACTTCATCTTCGTCGTCCTCGCTGGCCACAACCAGTTCATATTCTCCGGCATCACCTAATCTTGTACTCCAGGTAAAAGATGCATATTCATAACTTCCTGGGTCTAGATATATGTTATGAGACTCTGAAATACCATTTACACTTATCTCTATCTCCTGAGTATCCTCTAGATTCCCACTGTTGAAGACTTGATAATCTATTCTGACTGATTCGCCTTCATATACCTCCCTATCATAATCAGTTATCTCGACTTCAAAGAATGCTTCACGGACAAAATGGGCAGTTATCTCTTTATAATCGTCCATAGTTACGGTTATGGAGGGATCAGTGCCTGTTTCATCCCCTGTCCACTCTTCAAATACATAATCATCGGCAGGGTATGCGTTCAGATTTACATTTGTTCCCTCTTCGTATTCGTCCTGATCAGGGCTTATCTCTACTTCGCCCTCTCCATCTATGTGTACAGTGAGTTCGTAGGTAGGGATATCTTCAAAGATTGCCTCTACATCTTTATCCTCGTCGATAGTGATATCGATGGGGTTTTCAGTGGTCCTCTCCTCGTTTATCTCCCATTGGTCGAACTCATAGCCGAATTCAGGCTCTGCTTCTAAGTGAATGTTTGTTCCATCTCTGAATTCATCGGAATAAACAGGCTCTACACTGTCATCATTCATATAAACAGTCCCTTCATCCTCATCATAGGAGATAGTCAAATCGAATAATTCTTTAAAATGGGCTGTCATAGTTATATCTTCAGCCGGCATGTTGAAGCTAACCACTTTCTCTCCAAAAGTCTCGTAACCACTCCATTCTATGAATTCCCAACCATCGTTTGAGCTAGCTTTCAATTCGATATTTTCATCATATTTTACGGGATGTTGACCTTCCCCATAATTCACTTCTTCTCCCTCACCATCTATAGCTATTGATAAGGTGTATTCCCCTTTCTCGAAGTGTGCTGTCATGGTCACATCTTCATTTGGCATCTCGAAGCTAACGATTTTATCCGGAGAATCTTCAAATCCTGTCCACTCTATGAAATCCCAACCCTCTGCCGAGCTGGCTTCTAATTCAACATCTTCCCCATAGTCCAAATTATGGTGACTCTCTCCATAATTCACTTCTTTTCCTTCACCTTCTATCTCAATAGTCAGTGTATAATCCTCACTCTCGAAATGTGCTGTCATAGTGATGTCTTCGTCTGGCATATCAAAACTCATCACTTCCTTATTAGAGTCTTCAAATCCTGTCCATCCTATGAACTCCCAGTTATCATCGGGTTCTGCATCTAGCTCAACGTCTTGCTCATATTTCAAATCGTGTGTACCTTCTCCATAATTGCGCTCTGATCCTCCTCCATCTATTATTATCTCCAGTTCATATATATCTTCTTCGAAATGAGCAGTCATAACGGTATCTTCGGCAGGCATCTCAAAATTGACTTCTTTTTCTGTTGAATATTCTTTTCCAGTCCACTCTACAAATTCCCAACCCTCTTCTGGATAAGCTATTAATTCAATATCTTCTCCAGATTCTATTGGATGTTCTCCTTGCCCATAATTCAATTCTTCTCCTTTTCCTTCTATTTGTATAGTCAAGACATATTCCTCTCTATCAAAATGAGCTGTCAGTTCTTTGTCCTGAATCATCTCTAAAGAAATCATAGGCTCTTCTGAATAGGTCTCCTCTTCAATCTCGTCGTACCATTCTACGAACTCCCATCCCAAAGCTGGATCAGCGTACAAACTTACTGTTTCTCCTGGATTAAATTCGAAAACCTTTGGTAAATTACCTGGGCTGTATTCATTATCCTCGACCTGCACCATCCCCTCGTTATCCTCCGGTATATCTACTTCTAAAGTTTTCGCTTCCTCAAATCGCGCTGTAATCTCTTTATCTTCATCCATCTCGAACTCTATATCTTTGTTTTCCTGCTCATTCTCAGGATAGTCGCTTTCCCACCTTTCAAAAACCCAACCCTCATATCCATGGGCCTCAAGATCTACAATATCATCTTTTAAAATATAAATTTCTAAAGGCCAATCGTGATCTTCATCAGTCCAAAACCATTCATCCCACAGCCTTATCCCTCCTTCACCTTCTATATCGAGAGTTAACTTATGAGAATCCATTTCTTCGAAATATGCTGTTATTTCTTTGTCTTCGTCCATCGAAATCTCTATATCTTCGTTTTCTTGTTCACCTTCAGGATAGTCACCTTCCCACTTTTCAAATTCGAATAAATAATCTGAATTTGCCTCTAAATCAACAGGTTCATCCTCATCTATTTCAAATGTAAAATTCCCTTTCGGAACGTCTAATGGTTCATTCTCCCCCCAATGAGTTTTGACTTCTCCTCCTTCTTCAACATTCAAAGCCAACATATAGCCCGAATCTTCAGTGGTAAAGGTCCAAACATCCGATTCGTAAGAATCATTCTCGTCACTAACAATCACATACCATTCGTATGTAGTTTCAGGCTCAAGTCCTTCCCAGGCTATTTCAGCATCTTTACCAGGCCCAACGTCCTCTTCTTTCCCTATAATATACTCTTCATCCTCAGTAGTATTCAAGAAAGTGACATCCCTCTCACCCTCTTCATGATTTAGTGTAACGTTCAATTCTATTTCCCTTTCTACGTTACTAGCCCCGTCCTTAGGATATGAGGGTTCCGCTTTTCCTTCTGTAGTGAAAGTCCAAGTATCAGATTCTGCCTCATCACCCGCCTCATCTTCCGCAACCGCGTACCATTCATACTCCGTTCCATAATTGAGATCATCCCATGTTACCTCCGCTCGTTCTCCGCTCGAAATTTCTGGATCTGTACCTATTGTACTAACATCTGAAGCATTGTAGAAGGTCACTTTTTCAATTTCACCCTCCTCGTAATGATCAACGTATACGCTCAAATTTGGATCCCTACTAACACCAGATCCTTCATGTTCTGGTTGAGGGTACATCGGCTGCATCGGTCCGGTTTTTTCTTCTTCAGTCAGACCTCCACTCACCACCAAGGCGAAAGGTTGCTCCGCTTCATTTATCTGATGGGCGTTAACCGTCACTTCATAAGTCCCTGTCTGAATATCGTTTTTTTCAGGCAATAAAAGAACATTCTCTTCAACGTTCAAACCGTCGTATTCTCCATCTCTCAATCCGCTCCAATAGTTGTCTTCAGGATCAGGTTCAGAATAGCCGGGATCGTGACTAGTGAAAGCATTACCTACATATTTAGTTCCGTCTGGTGCTTCAACTTCTAAATCAAGATCATTGACTATAGCTGGGTTGCTTTCGTCCGCTCCTGCTTCCCCTGGCGGATCGGTCCAAGCCAAGGTGATCTCCAATTCTTCATCAGGATCATCAACACTAAAAGTCATATTCCAGCTTTCTCCCGAATCCACAAAACCGTAATCCTCATCCCATGAATCGTATGCGATCTGATTTCTTTTGTTGCCCTCAAAATGTAAAGTTCTGTCCAATTTTGACCGGCCGAATCCCTGATCATTGTTCGGGAATCTCTCGTCGTTGTAATATGCTCCGTCCCCAGTGATTTCTACCGCACTGTTTATCAAAGTTGCTCTGACAAGGGCGTTGCTCGGATTGAAACCTTCATCTGGATTCGGTGTACCGTCAACGTGCCATCCTTCCTCGTAGTATTGTCTGACCTGTCCTGCCTGTCCAGCAACTCCAGGTGTCGACATGCTGGTACCAGATTTTCCCTCATAATCTTCTTCAGATCTGCTTGCTGAATCAACCCATTGTCCGACGTGAAGTAAAGTAGGTTTGATTCTTCCATCATCCGCGTATCCTCTACTGCTAAAATCAGCTACTGATTCTTGATCGGGATGGTTCACCACTCCACCAATGCTGAAAATATTTTTTCCTTCTGGTTGAGCTGATAGTGTCTCTTCCCCCGGTCCTTCATTGCCCATAGCGTATAAGATGTTGAAATCTTTATGTTCCCAAATGAATTCATCTCCTGATATGGCATCACCAGTGTACCCTTCTCCACCTCCAAAACTGTTTGAATGAACTCTTGATTCTGAGTTGTAAGAAGGGGCCCATCCGTATTCGTACATATCCGATGGAGGATATACAAAGTCATCATTAGAATCATGATCAACGTCTTGGAATATTAAACGAGCATCTAAAGCATTGCCATCCTGATCACTGTATTCGCTGTAAGAATCCGAATCTCCAAGGGCAGTACCTACAACGTGCGTGCCATGATAAATTCCATCATTCAAATCCCCATCAGCAGTATCTGGCACATAATGTTCCTGTATCTTTCGGTGATCGTCTCCAACTTCATTACCGTCAGGATCTTCCCACATCTCGTGATCATCATGATCAGAACTCCCACCGTACAATTCACTGTCCATCACAGTGATCAATTCACCTTCACCCGTGATCCCTTCTTCGGTTATTTTTCTATTATATTCTTCGTTGGTCTGTGTTATCCAAGTGGCGTCATGATTGAAAATCCGATATCCTTCGGTAGCTGGAACTATCGAATTGACGCCCTGTAGATTTGCTATGTTTTCTATTTTTTCTGTTTCGACCTCAAATTCAATCCTATTCATTGCTACTTGTTTGATTTCTCCACCGAGGCCTCTTATCTTTCTCTTGATTTCATCTACATCTTTACAATCAAATACTGATACTGCCAGTAACTGCTTCCCATCTTCCTCTAACAGTTCCTGGTAAAATCTATAGGCAGGTTGATAGATGCCAACCCAATTTACAAAATCGAACTTCTCTATATCTCTCTTAGTTTCCCTATCCATCTCCACGATGAAATTAAATCTATGTCTGAATTCATGAAATGTAACTCCTTTTCCTTCAAGTTCCTCTCTCCATTCGGACTTTATAGGTCCTCTAAACTGAAGTATATAATATCCTTCTTCCTCTTCTGAATACTCCTCTATCTTCAACTCTTCAGGAATTTCAGGTTCTCCTTCTTCAGTATAAAATGAATGAGATTGTAACCCCACGTAATCCTCATTTTCAAGCTCTTCCAAATTATGTTCTCGATCTTCAAGGTATTCAATCCCCGTTTGTGAGGTTTCCACTAAAATATAAGAATCATATTCCTCTAATACGTCATACTTACTCTCCTCCCAAAGGAAATTTAATTCTTCGTCCCTATTTTCAGAATTCTCTTTATATACTAAAATAGTCCTGTTTAAATCACTTTGTTCTCCTTCTGACAAAAAAGGTGCACTAACAGAAAAAATGGAGAGCAACAACATCATTGTGATTAGGACTGAGAGATAAAATTTCTTTATTTTCATTTTACCTTTCTCCCTCCGTTTTCATTCGTTCTTTCTTCCAATCGTTTTTTCCGTCATCGCTCAAACCGCTTTGATATCTATAATTCCCCTTATATATCTTTCCAAATCTTTGTGTTTCATGGTCAGAGGATTTCTCAATCATTTTTTCACCTTCTGAATAAGAATTCTTTCCCCTAACATCAGAATATCACCGACACACCCCATTTAGCTATAAAGTAAGCTATCGTTGCCATCCATATCATGATGGAGAACTTTGCTATAGAGATGTATTTGTGTTCTCCTTTTATATGCCAAGAGACCGCACTGGCGGTTATACCGTGAGCGAAAACCATCATCACTATCAGCCCGTAATAGGCTTCTATCTGGATAGGAGCTGTCCTGATGAAGGCTAGATCGGTGAACATGCCCTCTATACCAGCAGGCATATCTATCTCCCCGATCAACTCGTTTATCTCTTCAACGATCAGAAACACGAAAACCATGGTCAAAGTTATCACTACAGCCACCCCATAAAACACGCTCTGTAATGATTTTGCTCTTAGGATTTTCTTATTTCTTAACCCCATCACTTCGATGAAGTTCTCACTTATGATCGAACTGGTCTCTTCAGGGTGAGCACCGTGCCGAGAAGCTTTGAGAAAAATACTGCTGAACTCATCTATCAGAAAGCTCTTAGCTTCTGAACCAAAGTATTCCCAGGAAAATTTTGAATCGATATTCATCTTCAATCTCCTATAAAGAGACCTGATGTTATCGGTCAAAGGCCCAAGATCGTGATAACGAAGCTTTCCCACGCTTTCGGTATGATCGGCGGTCTGAGCCGCTGAAGTTCCAGCTAAGGACCTGATAAAGGATGGAAAATTGGAGTCTCTCCTAAATATTTTTTTTTCTTCCAAAATAGCAAATATCCCGGGGATCATCAATGGTGTCGATATTATCGCAGCTAGAGGTAGAAATGAGAGGTCAGTAAGGAATACTAGAGGTATAGATATAGCTCCTGAGATCATCACGCTGAGTATGAACAACTTCTTCAGCTTTTCATCTACTTCTGTTTTGAATTCCCCTTTATACCAAACTCTTGTTTTAGGGATTATCTTCAAGAAAACCCATCCTGAAATAAAAGTAACGAGTACGAATATGAAAAATACGAGTGTGATCAGAAGTTCGGCATTGATCTGTATGAGGAGAGGTGTTATCACAGCTAAAACCATTCCGAAGAGGCAGATCGTTATCCCAGCCACGTACAGTTCTCTGACCACATCAAGCCTGAACAGCATGTCTTCGAATTCATTAGAATAGTCATCCATGACAGTCTCCTGCTCATCTTGGAAAAATTCCTTAGGACTAGTCTGTGTTTCTAAAGCGTAAGCTAGTCTCTCTAGAAAGTCGGAGAGCATCTCGCTCGGTGTGTTCTTGGAAATGGTTCTAGCAGCTTCAGATAAGGACATGTTCCATTCCGAAGACAATTTTTCAAGTCTTCGAATCTCATCTCCTAACACTCCATACTTTTTCATCTCGGCGAAAAGATCTCTGAAACCCTTCTCGGATATCTCCGAAGCAGAGAGAGCACCCAACCGTGTTATGAAGAGATGCATCTCCCTGTCTATCTTTACGCTCTTGATCTCTTCCTTGATAACGGGATAGAAGAGAGCCACGATGGTGGTAAATACAGGTAAAAAGTAAAGGATGATCACGAAATAGGTTTCGATAAATATCCAGGGCAAAGTGAATCCTAGGATCAGAGAGACGAGCAATCCAAAAAATAGGGCGGGAAGTATCACCCTTAGAGCATAACTAGGAATAGAGATATCCAACCTTTTGTAAGAATTTAAGACATCCATCTAGTCACCCCTTTTCTCTTCTCAATTCCGCTAGAGTTTGTTCCATGTTTTCCATGCCACCGTAGGTATAGCTTTTGAAAAGTTCAGCAACCTCTGTGTGTTTCGTTATACCTGCGTTAGCGATCGTTTTCAAAATTTCCGTTCGCCTGTCCAACTCATCGTAAATCTTTTTCCTATCATCATAACGAAGCTTGGGCGCTATCAGATTTTCCAGAACGTAACTGTTGTGCATACCCACAAAATCATGTTCGTCTTTGACGGTGTTCCAAGTGAAGACCTCTCTGGTTTGGATACCATCTCTTTCTCTTGAATAACCTAAGATCTCGACCACAGAATTACATCTTCTTAATATCTGGCCTTCGTGGTGAACAATCTGCTGAAAAAGACATACGTTCAAATTATCCATGAATCTCTTAGGGACATTTATAGGATCACCAGTAAAACGTTGGACCAGTCTTTTTATAGAGGAAGCGTGGAATGTGGAGATAACAGGGTGTCCTGTCTGGATAGCCTGAAAAGCTGCCGATCCTTCTTTCCCTCTGACCTCTCCAACCACTATATAGTCCGGTCTTGATCGGAGTGCGGTCTTAACTAGATCGAAAAGTTCTACTCTAGACTCTTCAGGGCCGCTTTCCCGTGTGACCAATCTCTGCCACGCCGGCTGAGGAACGTTCACTTCGGGTGTATCCTCCGCAGTGTAGATCTTTTGATCGTACCCGATGAAAGGTAAAAGAGCGTTCATAGTGGTGGTTTTCCCCGAAGCTGTTACACCTGAAACGATTATACTCATATCGAACTCCAGGCACAACCACAAATAAGCTGCCATCTTTGGAGATAATGTGTTCCAATCGATGATCTGAGATATTGTGATAGGCTCTTCGCTGAAATTTCTGATGGTGAAACTCGGTCCCTCTTTACTAACGTCTGAACTGTAAACGATATTCACCCTAGAACCCATCGGAAGAGCTCCGTCAGCTATGGGGTTACTCTCCGTCACATTTGTGCCCATACGGTTACTCATACTCCTGACATACTTCTCCAATTTCTCCTTATCTTCAAAAGAGAGATCAGTTTCTAAAAGGCCGAAGACTTCGTGCAGAACAGAAATATTATTTAGAGCTATACCGTGAATATCTTCCACGTGAGAATCGTAAAGAAGGGGCTCTAAGAGTCCGTATCCCATTATCCTCTTTTTTAGATGATATCTCATAGATTCGATATGTTCTGGATTAACTCTCACCTTTTCTTCACCGAATGAAAATATACTAGAGACTCTTTCAGTGGTTGATATGACCTCGTCTATCAGTTCATCGAGTTTTTCTTCAAAACCCTGCCCATCTTCAGGGGTCGGAGAGTGTGAAGCTTTTTTCAACACCTTCTTCCGTATCTCTTCTATCTTATTTTCCCCTTCACTATTCAGAGGGGGTTCGATGGTGAAATATTCACCCTTCCCCTCTTTAGGAATATTCAGATGTATAAATATAGGATCTTCAGCGGGATAAATTATATTGGCTTCATCTATGGATGCCATATCTCTAGTTAGGTGATCTTTGAACTCCGGTTTCCCACCCATCTCTCTCTCTACTTGCTGCACGTAATCCCTTAGATGTGGGTTATCATTTAAAGCTTGTTGAAAGGTTTCTTGCATGATTATCACGATTTATTTTCGAAGATTGAGAGGTTCAGGTAATCTGGGTGATATCCACAACAAATCCTGCATTGGGCTCTATACGGAACTTTATGACATCTTGGATTCTTCCTTTCGCAGTGCTAAATCTTCTCACGGTTATGGTTCTCTCCGTCTCTCCTCCTATTGTTCTTCTGTCCAAGTGGAAATAGATGTCAGCCGCAGATTTATATGGTGTAAGTATATCCTCCTCAACCTCATCAGGATCCATAGTCAAAACCAAAGTTTTTCCCTTACTGCAAGTTTTTTGGAGGAAGGAAAGCGCTTCTAGGGGAAGATTTTGCAACCAGTTATCCTCTATCAATGCAGATAAGGTATCTATTATCGTTATGTTCCTCTCGTAAAGTTCCTTACCTGTAAGCAAGCTTGACAGTGCTTCTTCTCTATTACAGGTTCTGCCGAGCAGGGGATGGACCGGCACGAATTTCAAATCTTGATCAAATATCTGTTCATTGACAGAGTAATCTAGAGATTGCATCTGATTCATGAAAGGTTTAGTATTTGTCTCTGTAGATATATAAGTGGCGGTGAAGCCGTTTTGAAGAAAACCATAGGTGAACCTTTGAGCGATCACACTTTTTCCCGTGCCGAATTCACCAGTGATCACTATCATCGATCCTTTCGGTATACCCCCTCCTAAAGCTGTAGCTAAAGTATCTCTTTCCAGGTCGAATTCATAATAAGTAATATCGTTATCTAATGGCATTTTATCTCCTCACAAATGAAATTTTATGGAATCGCTATCTCTACCCAAACGCTCTCCTTGAAATATGCCTTGAACCTCTAGATTGACTCTATGGTCTTGATTTTCCTCTAAATTTTCTACTGTAATATTGATCCTAGCCACAGATCCCTGAGTCCACGCAGATGAGTCACCCATCATCTCGATTTCTAACTCGTCCTCTGCATGCGGTTCTCCATTTACAATCACCAATGACTGATCCTTATCCAATTCATAGGTTCCGGTGTTCTTAGCATATATCGTTAACTCTCCATCCTCATCATCATAGGGAACATCCCTAGGATCATTTATTATCTCTACATTGACCTTATAATCTGCGGCTTCTCCCCTAGCGTTCTGCTGGATGGTGTCGGAATACTGATAAGCAATGCCTACGAATACACCCATCAGAGAGATCGCGACTATGACGGAAACCATGAACCAGATCATCTCAGTGGCACTTCTACCTGGCATCTTCAATCACTCTCCATAGAATGATAAATGATAGATCCGAATTCGTTCACAATCGCAACTCGATTTATATCTTCATCTACGTTTTCCAACGAAAGCGTGAGTTTTTGCCCTGGATTCCATATGTTTGTGTTTTCTATTTCTTCATCAACAACTTGATCTTCTATTTTATCTGTGCTGTAATTTCCATTTAACATCACTTCCAGTTCCCTTATATCCATAATCGTATCACCCGTATTGGTTAGAGTAATATTTAATTCGTGATCTTCATACCTAACCTCGGTGATATTCATCCCAGCTTGCTGTTTTTCTTCCCGCCAATCAAGCCACTCCTCTCTCGCGTCGTTCTTCATATCTTCGGATTTCTGTATCGCAGGATATAAAGTCCCGAAGATGAGAATTAGACTGATCAAAACTATCCCGGTAGAGGCGGAAACACTCAGCCCCATCTTTAACTTTCACCCCTCTCGGGCTGACTCAGGCTAGAAAATAGTCTTCCTCTCTTACTTTCATTCTCTTTTGACCCACCATTGTTCTTTATAGCTTCAATGTATTTTAGGGATTCCTTGTGATCTTGCGGTTTGAGTCTCCAGTCTTTGCTCTCAGATGATTTTTCGTCTTCTTTCACTGGTAAATTCATTCCTTTTGTATAAGTCAAGATGTCATCTTTCAGATCTTCACCTATCCAGCCGAGTTCTTTATAATACTCTAAGGCGTCCTGTAAATTACCGCTAGTTTTGTTGTGAAGGAACTCGACCCAGTCGATGATGTATTCTGTTCTGGGTCCTCCATCGTTCGGTTTTGATCTAGCCCCAAGATCTTTAGATTTAGCGGAGCTGGGGTTGGAATCAGGATTAGAACTCTTCATGCTTTCACTTTGATTCTGTTCTTGAATCGAAGAGGGATTTGAAGATCTTTTAGCCGCTTCCTTAGCTCGTTCAGCCATGACTTCTAAGTCCATAAAGGGACTGATATCTGAGGATAAAAGATCGTAAAGAGCAGCGAGTTCTTTCAGTTTCTCCTCTACCTCCTCATATTCGACCTCACGTTCTTCGAGCTTATCTACTCTCGTAGCCAATAACGAAACTTCCTCGTCAAGGTCCGTCATTTCATCAGAAAAGTCCTCTAGCTTATCTTCAAAACTGTCCACTTTGTCGGAAAGCTTTGATACCTGACTTTTCAGTTCATCGATCAGTCTAGGATCAACGCTCATCTGAGCCTCATTCTCTTCAGAGGGAGATTCTTCCTCCTCTTCAATGCCTATAGGTTCGGCAGGTTTTCCAGACACTCTAGGGGGTTGGTGGCGGATCTTATATCTATCAAGTTCTTCAGACAAAATTTCTTCCTCCTCTATATGTACTTGCTCAGAAGTGTTTTCTTCCTTAAAATCCGTAGGAGGTGGAGGTAAAGACTCTTCATCCTCATCTTCAACATCATCTACCTCTATAGGATCTGGAGTTTCTTCTTCGGTTGCAGTGTCTTTTCTCTCTGATTCTTCAGAGTGGATATAATCTAGACTTTGAAACTCACTTTCTTGAGTTTCAGTTTCTACATCAATCTCTCCAGATATCTCTTCAACGATCTCCTCTTTTCTCTTGGTAATGATATCATCTACCTTTTTCTGCTCACCATTATCTGGCAGACTCACTTCTTTATGTCCTCTTTTACCGTCGAATGGCAAGGACTCATCATCGTCTATTTTTTCGGGAGTTTCTCTTTTTTCTTCGTATCCTTCTTTTGATGGAGGTATGTCTTTGGTCTCTTGTGGGGGTGTGATATCTTTGTCTCCCGGTGCAGGAGAAATATATTCGTCTTTCGGAGGAGGTGGAATTTTTTTCTCCTCCTTTGTCCTTTTACCCGTTATTTCCTCTACTTTTTCTTTCTGTCGGTTTGCATCAGTTTCGAATTCTTTTTTCTGTCCTGGTGACGGTTTTTCGAATCCGGTACTGCCTTTAAAGTGCACAAATCCAGTACTCACCTTCGAATCTGTAGTCTCTGATTCTTTAGTCTTTTCATTTTCTTTGTCTTCCTTCATGCCTCCTTTAAAGCCAGAGCTAGAATGGTCCGATTCTTCATCTTTCACGCCTTTTGACACACTATCCTCTTCAGCCATGTAGACACCGTAGAGATGGGATCGATATTATAGAAAAAGAAGGTTTTACGCTCCCTTTTTTAGGAATGTTAAGTTTTAATTCTTATCGCTATGGTAGCTCGAAGCTTCCGCCGTCTTCTGGATACTCGACTGGGGTAACAGTTTCAAAGAGTGTAGATGGTGCACCTTCGGCGGCCATGAATTTTATCGTGAGAGCCTCATTAGTATCTGCATCTGCTAAGCCGTCGGCAGTAGGATTACCAATTTCTATTTCGACCATATCGTCTCTAGTGAGCTCATTATCAGGGTCTGATCCGACCAATGTGTCAAGAGTGAATTCCCCATCAGTATTACCTTCATAATCATGTCTTTCAGAAAAATCTTCTCCGTTTATCTGTACCATAAGATTTTCTAAGTCATAAAGTCGTCTACCTTCGATTATAGTCACTACGAAGCTCACCTCACCGATGTCATCGCCATCCATTTGGCCTTCAGCATGCTGCACCTGTATGGGTGGAGCTACATTCTCTTGTGTCTCTCGACCTGTCCTACTCGCTCTCTCCTGCAGATCGCCCATGACACCAACGATCACCGCGGAAGCGATTGCGGCGACCAGTATGAGTCCTATAAAGACGATCAATGTACCTATACCGATCGCACCACTTTCCTCTTCTGGAATCCGATTTATTCTATCTAATTTCATTCTTTTCCTCCGTCTCCTAAATTACAGGGGCTTTATTGAATAAAGCTTTTTAAATTTTACGATAATTTAATGAATAGATAGTGAAAAAACATAAATAGATTTAAATTAAATAATCTTCGAAGGCGGGAAACTATGAACAAGCAAACATCCTCGAAAACCAAATCGACACCTCCATCTCCAGAGAAACAGAATAAAAGCAATGTCCAAGAATTGAAAGAAAGACTGAAGGAATGTAGGAAAGAAAAGAAAGATATCCTCAACGAAAAGGAGATCGAACTCAAGGATAGGGAGGATATGATCGAAGAACTCAAATATAGATTGAAAAAGCAGGAGGAAATATTATCAAAATATGGAGAAGCGTCCCCCTCCTCGGAAGAGATCGAGGACATATCTACCAAGATCGAGGAAGAAAAAAAGGACTTAGAAGAGGATAAAAGACGATTGATGGAAAAAAATGAGGGTCTACAAAAAAGGATTGATAGATTGAAAAGGAAGAAACGAACCCTTGAAGATAAATTAGATGAAATTAATGAGGAAAATACCCGACTGATGGGGAAAAAGAGGAGCCAGCAAGAGGGAGAAAATGCTGTTTTCCATCTACCTTCGGATGCGAAGATCAACGGAGATATAGAGTCAGAAGAAATGATCCGTGTGGAAAATCAAGCGCGCATTCTAGGATCCCTTAAATCAATAAACAACGTAATTGTTGGACATGGGAATGAGATAAGAGGTGATGTGGTGTCTGAAGAAGGGGATGTCAAAATAGGAGACGACACTGAAGTGAATGGGGTTATCAAAGGAAAAAAAGTTCATCTAGCTGAAGGGGTTAAAGCTGATCAGATACGAGCAGAAGAGAATTTGATCATCGATCAAAACTGCCATGTTTCTGATATCTTTGCGTTGGGAGACATCGAACTGAAGGAGAAGGTCAAAGTCGACGGGCACTTAGAGTATGCAGGGGAATTCAATGCCAAAGGGATAGAGGTTACTGAAGCTATTACTCCATCCTCTGTAGACAAGGTCCAAGAAAAATCAGAAAATATCCTGAGAGAAAGACCTACATTTATCCCAGAAAAATTGGTGAAAAAAGAAATATCAAAAGATAAAGAGATAATGGATGAAGAATCATTTTCTATTATAGAATCCGTGAAAGGAAAAGTGAAACAAATAAGGGAATTTATGGCAATCGCGGAGGAAAAAGGCATGGATATAACCGAGGAAAAGAAACTCCTGAACGAGAGTTCTTCCTTTTACGAGGAAGGAAAATACGAGAAAGGGGATGAGAGTCTGAATGAATGTTATTCAAGTTTGAAAGAAATGATCTCCTCTAAATTGGAAAAAGAAGATATGGAAGATATCGGAATTCATACCTCTGGAGAAGAAGCACCCATCACCTCCATGATTGAAAAGAGTTCTAATGATATTTCATATGAACAAGAAACTGAAATAAATCAACTTGAAGAGGAGGAGAAATCAATTAAGGACGATAAAAACCCCAACGAAAAAGAAGAAGACGACGAAGACGAAGGAAAGAGAGAGGAAGCGATAGAAGATTTGAGAAAGATAAAAGGAGTCGGGTCTATTATCGCAAAAAAATTGTACGAAGCAGGATTTGAATCCGTTGAAGAATTGAAAAAGACAAGCGTGGAAGAGATAAAATCCGTCGACGGTATAAGTGGATCTCTTACAGAGCAGATAAAAAAGAATTTACCAGAGGAATAGAATTCCCAATTTGATTCTTCTTTATGGGTTTAACAAAACTAGTCTAGAAAAATATGCGTTTTACCATAAAAATAAGATTTCCTCTTTCATACCACTTTTTTTGGATATAATTTTCGTTAAAATTCCAATACAGTATTAAGGCAATTTGGGATCGATCCTATTCTTTGAAACTATTACTGACGATCTTGGGATGGAATCAAGGAGAAGAAAACATTTTTATGAATCTAAGTTAATGTAGGATCGGATGAAAGTTAGGTATGGTAAGCTATAGTAAGAAAAATGGGTTTATATTACTCGCTGTAGGAATTGGATTGTTGGCTTTAACTTTCTTTCTGTTCTTGAAAGCATTCTCAGATCCGGGATTTTTTCAGGATCTTGTAGGTCTCTTAGAAAATGCTTCGATAGGTCAGATAATCGAGCCTATCCCTCTTGTCATCAATTTAATAATGTTGCCGATAACGGTAGCCTTTTTATGGGTGATAGGGAAGATAGGGGAAAAGGTTACAGCCCATGCCATAACACTGATTAAATCACCTGTAAAAATGGAAAAAGACACTCAAACTAAATCCTTTCCCTCCAATTCATCTATCGCTAAATCTTCTCTCCAGAAAAATAAGAGTGAAAAGAAAGTAGATAAACCTACAAAACAAAGTAAGGTAGAGGAAAGAAAAATCACCGCATCCGAACTCCAAGAATTTAGAAACAAAGCTAATCGAAAAGATAGAGGTACTAAATCAGGAGAAACTCATACTCACACCTCAACAGAGGATACCACGACGGTTGAAAAATATGAAGCGAGCGATACAAGAAAAAAAGATAAGAGAGAAGAAAATAAGGAATAAAAATCGATCAAAGTTCTAAATAGGTTACTTTTCCTTTTATAGGTTTATTCATAGTTCTGAATGGAGATAAAATTGTTTCTCTTTGAAATTTAGAGAAGGGTGAGCAAGAACCCTACGGGTTTTCAGCCCGTATATGGATCGCTTTGATTTTACTTCCACTACTATCTCACCTGTTAAGTGATAAATAGTAAATAACGATATT
>Ga0207421_10003121_pt1 | contig 19937 bp, 17 predicted proteins | sample SodLakKL_010_SED_4_FD_187542 | JGI IMG/M metagenome (GOLD analysis project Ga0207421, IMG submission 187542) | Alkaline sediment microbial communities from Lake Tanatar, Kulunda Steppe, Russia - 8KL_010_SED (SPAdes) (version 2) | ecosystem: Environmental > Aquatic > Non-marine Saline and... | reverse complement strand
TACCTGGGATTTGGCTCGGAGCTGTTCAGAATTCCCGATGTGAACGACCTGCCTCCGATTAAGCCACCCATGGCAGATCCCAACGATCCTAATTTTAAACCCTATCGGCGTGACGAAAAGACGCTGGTGCGCCGCTGGGCTGCCCCTGGAGTCGAAGGCCTGAGGCACCGTGTCGGTGGCCTGGAAAAAACCAATATCGACGGAAACGTGTCTACCGACCCGCTGAATCACCAGCTCATGATAAACATCAGGGAAGAAAAGATTAACCGAATAGCAGATTACATCCCTTTGCTTGAAGTTAGCGGAGAGAAAGAAGGTGACCTGCTTGTTGTTGGCTGGGGCGGCACGGAAGGCGCCCTTGCTTCCACCGTTACGCGCATGCAGGAAGCTGGCCATAAGATCAGCCACGCTCAATTTAACTTCATTAAACCTTTGCCTAAAAACACCCGCGAAGTGCTGGCCAGCTATAAAAAGGTGGTTGTATGTGAGCTTAACGGGGGACAGTTTGTAAACTACCTCCGCATGCATTATCCTGATATTCCATTTCACCAGTACAATAAAGTGCAGGGGTTACCCTTCCACATTCAGGAGCTTACAGATACATTTACTAAATTATTGGAGGAATAAGACATGATTACATATAATAAGGTTGAAAAGTCCCCGGTAGAATTAACAAAAAAAGACTTTGTAAGTGACCAGATGGTAAAGTGGTGTCCGGGCTGTGGCGCCCATGCCATCCTGGCTGCCGTAGGAAATGTGTTTCCCAAAATCGGATACCGCAAAGAAAACTTTGCCATGGTATCTGGTATCGGTTGCTCCTCGCGCTTTCCATATTATGTGGATACTTTTGGCTTCCATGGCATTCATGGCAGGGCGGCTGCCATTGCCAGCGGCCTTAAGATAGCCAACCCCGGACTCAGCGTGTGGGTAGCCACCGGCGACGGAGACTCCATGGCTATTGGTGGAAACCACTTTATACACGTATTGCGTCGCAATATCGATATTAACATTCTGCTGTTCAACAACCAGATCTATGGCCTTACAAAAGGACAGTTCTCACCAACCACCCCGATGGGTGCGAAAACAAAGACCTCTCCCTATGGCACCATAGAACACCCTTTCACAGTATCCGGTCTGGTAATGGGAGCACAAGGCACGTTTTTTGCCAGGGTTCCCGACAACGACATCAAGCTGATGACAGAAGTGCTTTATGAGGCAGCCAGGCATGATGGCACCTCTGTGGTGGAGATATTGCAGAATTGCGTGATCTACGCAGATAAGGTACACGATATGGTCACCAACCGCGATACGCGTGAAGACCGCCAGCTTTTCCTGAAACATGGAGAACCCATGATCTTTGGAAAGAACAGGGACAAAGGCATCATTCTCAATGGCACACAACTTGAAGTGGTTGAAATCGGGAAAAACGGGATCACGGAAGACGACATCCTGGTACACGACATGTACGCAAGAAATCCCAGCATCCAGCGTATGACCGGATGGATGAAAGCCCCGGATTTTCCTGTGGCCATGGGCGTCATCAGGGCAGCTCCTGCTGATAGCTTTGATGGTCTTGCCGAGAAACAAATGGAGCAGGCTAAAAGAGACTCCAAGATACAATCGGTGAACGACCTGCTGAGAAGCGGAAACACCTGGGAGATCTGACCGGCAGCCTGAAGGCATATGCAAAAGATCGATGCGCATCTGCATGTCGACCTGCAAGGGCTCGACGTGGACCAGCTTATCGAATACATGAACAGCCATGACATCGAGCAGTGCTGGTTGCTTACCTGGGAAGAACACCAGCCACCCATTGAGGCCATTTATCAAAACCTGCCTCCGGAGTTGGTGATGGAGGCCCACGACAAATATCCCGACCGCATTGTGCCCTTCTATGCGCCTGACCCTAATACAAAAAACCTGGAGTCCGTCATCCGCCACCATAAGCAAAAAGGCCTCCAGGGCTGTGGTGAACTCAAAGTGACCTACAAGTGGGAAGATAAAGTCATTGGAAACTATTTGAAAATCATTGACAAACACAAACTCCCCCTGCTTTTCCACATGGAGGAGCCCAGAATGCATTATGTGCCTCAAAAATCAAGCAGCCTGGAAAAGGTATTGGATAAACTGATGAATGGTGCGCTTAATGGCCTGACAAAATACTATCTCTCGCTGTTTTCCAAAAAAACAAAGATCCTGAGTGACCATCTGGCAAGTCATATGCAGCCATTTCCGGGGTATCTGTATGATTTTGCCAGTCTGGAGCAGCGCCTGAAGCAGTTTCCCGACCTTGCCTTTATCGGCCATGGTCCGCATTTCTGGAATAATATCACGGACAACCCGCCCGAAATTCTGTTTCATGATAAAGGTCCCATCAATAATTTTGGTGTGATAGACCGCTTGCTGGAATCCTATCCCAACTTTTATTGCGACATCTCCGGAAAAAGTGGGTTTAATGCACTGAACCGTGATCATCAGATGGCAGGCCGTTTTCTGGAAAAGCACCATGAGAAGATTCTCTTTGGCACTGATAATACTGGTTTGGACTTCGAGGGGCTTGTGCGCTCATTCCACCTGTCATCCCACCAGCTGAAACGAATATTTTACTACAATGCAAACAGCTTAACGGGTGCATGATAAGATATTCCGGGCTGATCAGGCACGAAGCGCCGGTTTTTCTCCTATCTTTGTACATTAAACCCTTGCTATGGGCATCATTCAGCGCGACAGCTTCCGGGTAAGTGTGATCTCCTATGCCGGTGCCATCATTGGTTACCTGAACAAAATCTTTCTGTTTACCAACTTCCTGACTACCGAGCAGGTGGGGCTTGCAAACCTCCTGGTGACGCTCTCTCTCATTTATGCGCAGATTTCAGCCCTTGGCACCCGAAGCATAATCACCCGTTTCTTCCCTTTCTTTCAGGATGAAAAACAACAGCACCACGGCTTTCTTTTTGGAGTGATCACATTAGCAAGCGCGGGCTTCGTGCTTACCACGCTCCTTTTTGCTGCATTGCGCCAGCCTTTTGCTATGTTATACCAGGACTCCAGCCCTTTGCTGGTGGAGTATGCCGTATTTCTCATCCCTATGGCACTGGCTACCCTGTTTTACAACATTTTTGAGTCTTATCTGCGCTGTGTCTACCGCAACCTCATACCCAGCATGGCACATGAGGTGTTGCTGCGGGTGCTGGTCACTGTCTCCATCACCCTGTATGCTCTGAATGTGGTAACATTCGCCGGGTTTGTGACAGTATACGTAATAGCCTATTGCGTGCCGGCCATTTTGCTGGTATTATATTCGGGATATCATGGACTGCTGGCCATAAAGCCCCGGCATTCGCAATTGATGAGGCGCCTGGGAAGGATTATGCTTGTATACGGGCTGTTTACACTCCTTAACAACCTGAGTACCTTTATTCTGGTGAGCATCGATTCGCTCATGGTCGCAGGCATGATAAACCTGGGAGCTGCAGGGGTCTACACCACGATGGTTTTTATGACCTCCGTTGTGCTCATACCATACCGGTCTATGGTTAAGGTGGCAGGTCCGCTCGTGGCCAGGTTTTGGAAAACCCGCAACATGAAAGACATGCAGGAAGTTTATCAAAAAGCCACCGCCGGCAACCTGGTGGTAGGTGCAAGCCTGTTTCTTATCCTCTGGGTGAACCTGGATGCCATTTTTATGTACATGGCACCAGAGTACAAGGCAGGCCGTTACGTGTTTTTGCTGCTGGGTGCCGGCAAACTCTTCGACATGACGGCAGGACTTAATGCTACCATCCTGATGACATCCCGAAAATATCGTTATGACCTCTTGTTTACTATGACCATGGTGTTGTTTGCATTTGCCGCAAATCTGATCTTCATCCCCTTGTGGGGCAAGGAAGGTGCCGCCCTGGCAAGCATGCTAACGCTTATCCTGTTTAACTTACTCAGGATTTCATTTATCCAGCACCACTATCACATTCAACCGTTTGCCCGAAAGCAGGTTTGGGTGCCGGTTATCATGCTTGCCGTTATGGGGCTTTCGGGGCAAATAGCGCCTTTTGCCCACGTGCTTGTTGAAGTACCACTGCGATCAGCCGTTGCAGCAGGCTTGCTGCTGCTGCCTGTGCGTGCATTGCAGATTTCACCGGAGCTGAACCAGTGGACAGACGACATTTTTAAAATGCTCAGAAATAAGCTAAAGGTTAAATAGCGACGAATGCCTCAGCCGGGTATTAAATAGAATGCCTCAGCCGGGTATTAAATAAGGATGAGCATGGTGTACCTGACCTGATTATTCCAGACCTACATTTACCTGTACGTTTTTAACACGCATCACGTGTTCCCACTGGTCGGATTCCAGCATCTCTTTCATTTCCCCCATTTGTCCTGCCATCATTTGCTCTACCATCTGGCGTTGCTGCTCAGGCATCTGCTCCAGCTCCCTTTCCATTTCTTCAAAAGCCGCTTCTATCTCTGCTCTGTCTTCGTCGCTGATCATATCGCTGATCCCTGAAACAATGGTTAGGTGCTCAAAAGCAACAGGCATCCCTTCAAATTCACGATAGTCGCGGAAATACATTACAGGCTCAATAACCCGTATTTCATCCTCTATTTGTGCCTGTACCTTAAACGACATCTTGCGAAGCAAAAAGTCATCCACGTCAAAATAAATCCTCATTTCTTCCACGGCTTCATGCATTTCCTCCTCTTCAGCTGGTATGAAGTCTTCCAGCTCCTCAACGAAGATCACATGTACTTCGTAGCCGTCTATCTCTTCAGTGCCCAGGTAACGTGCACGTTCCTGCAGCTTTTCGAAAGTTTCGGGTGCGAAAAGGTCGGAATTGTCTGCGTCGGCGGCAGCCTCAAAGCCTTCTTCATAATCCCGCTCCGAATGTACCGCCATGTAAGGTCGGCCGTTATCATGACGTTTGATGTAAGATACGGTATGATGCTCGTATTCAACTACGTAATCATCAATGTTACGAATGCTTGCTTCATGCTTCTGACGGGCTTCTTCCAGCAGCTCTGCAGCCTGTGGGTCATTGTATTGCGCAAAAGCTTGGTTATTATGGCCGTAGATTACCATAAGCAGGGCCACAACTGCTGATAAAGTGATCAGGTGTCGTCTCATGTTGGTTTGTTTTTTGGGGTTTGTAGTAGCATTGCTTTATTTCAAATTTACTATATTTTACAACATATTCAAATTCTGATTGTTTAATAAAGATGTTGAAGCATGACGGGATTAGTGAAGCCAGCTTCTCAACTTGTTGGTAAGGCCCGCTGCATCCGGGATTAATCCCTATATTTGAATTCCTGAAAATTCCATCGGGGTTACACAGGTATTGTTTTACTAATCATATTGGAAAAGACATCATTTTGACAAGTATCCGAGAGTACAAACATTTTGACTTTCTGCCGGACCCCCTGAAGGTGCTGCATGCCATGCAGGAATGGGCAGGCGATGAGCTTCAAACCACCGTGTTGCTCAACTCCAATGGATACAATAGCGATTCGTACGGCAGCTTCCCCTGGTTGTTTGCCATGGGCGTGCATGAGCAGTTTCAGGGCTGGCATGAAGATGTTTTTGAAAGATTAAAGGTTTTTTCAGACAACCACCAGGACTGGCTTTTTGGTTATTTTTCTTATGATTTAAAGAACCAGCTGGAAAATCTGGAGTCAAAAAACCCGGATGTATGGCAGCTGCCATTATGTAATTTTTTTTCGCCGGTTATCCTGATCATTCCCGACAAGCATGGCATCCGCATTGGCACGGTGCCAGGCCATGGCCGTTTTTCTGATCCTGTCCGGGTGGCGCGGGGCTTGCAGGAACACCGTGGCTCTTCTGCGGGAAGTTCAGTTCCTGAATTTGCCATACAACCCAGGGTGGATAAAGGCAGGTACTTAAAACAACTTAAGGCAATAAAGGATCACATACAGGCCGGCGATATCTATGAGATGAATTATTGTATTGAGTTTTTTGCTGAAGACGCCGCTTTGCAGCCTTTGCATGTATATGATGCCCTGAATGAAGTGTCAAAGGTCCCTTTTTCCTGTTTTTTACAGTTTGAGGATTTCTTTTTGATGGGATCCAGTCCTGAACGGTTTTTAAAGAAACAAGGCAGGAAAATTATTTCGCAGCCCATCAAAGGCACAGCGTCGCGCGGCAAAAATGCCCGGGAGGATATGCAGCTCAGACAGGGTCTCTTTGAAGACGCCAAAGAACGTAGCGAAAACGTGATGATCGTTGACCTGGTTCGCAACGACCTGTCCCGGTCCGCCGCCAGGGATTCTGTGAAGGTGGAGGAACTGTTTGGGGTATATCCCTTCAGGCAGGTAAACCATATGGTCTCCACGATAACTTCACACCTGCACCCTGACTGCCATTACCTTGACGCCATAAGGCATGCTTTTCCCATGGGCTCCATGACCGGTGCGCCCAAATACAGAGCTATGCAACTCATAGATCATTATGAGGATACCCGTCGAGGTTTGTATTCCGGTGCCGTTGGATACATTAGCCCGGAGAAAAACTTTGATTTTAATGTGGTGATCAGAAGTATTTTGTATGATCGTGCCGCCCGCTTTATGTCATATATGGCCGGAAGTGCCATTACCATTGGCTCTGTGCCTGAACGCGAGTATGAAGAATGCCTGCTGAAAGCCCGGGCCATGGGCGAAGTTGCCGCCGGGAACCAGCAGGGATAGGTACGGTTTTTGATTAAGTGAAGCCTCTGTGCCAGGAGTTTGAGATAAGGAAGAGAAGGTGGAAGGTCGAAGGCAGAAGACAGAGGAAGAAGATGGATGAAAGAATGTAAGCGATTGACGGTAAAATAATAAGGAATTATGATGCGATCTGTTTTGTATTTGTTGCTGGGCGCACTGTTGTTTTTTAATGTGCATTCCGGCCATTTGTTTGCGGAGGAGCCTGATGTGAAGGACCTGAGCCCGCGTGAACGTACTTTTGTAGGGGGCTTCCTGGGTCTGCAGGTAGGCACCCTGACAGCGGTAAGCATTAACCTCCATGCGGGCTATCGTGTCACCAACAGGATTTCAGCTGGTATTGCAGGCAGTTATCAGTATGCCAACGACACCTGGTTCGGAGAGTCCTATTCAACACACATGTATGGTGCAAGCACATTTGCCCGGTTCAGGGTTTATTCGCAGTTTTTTCTTCACGGAGAATATGAAAGGATCCGGCTGCAGTCGCGCCTGCCCCGGTTCGACCCTGATTTTGATCCCGACGAGAGGTCCACCGTCACGGAAGATAATGTTTTTCTGGGTGCCGGATATGCCATACCTGTGTCTGAGAGAGTCAGGCTGAACATCCTGGCGCTATATAATCTAAACCAGGATAGCCAGGCCTATTTTGACAATCCCTTCTTTCGCGTGGGAGTAGATATATTTTTATAGTAACCCGATAACACGCCGGCACGCCATAGACACAGAACAACAGGGCTCCCGGCGCTCACCTCGTAGCGACCAGGCCAACCCTCAAGCTTTTTCCTTCTTAAACAAAATACAGCATATAATGGTTAATCTTTTATTCATGAGACTAGTATACTAACTCAATAAAACAAATCTTCCTATGAAAACAGACCTAGACATTGCCAGGGCTGCAACGATGCATCCCATTACAGAGGTGGCTGCCAAGCTTGGTATTGGAGAGCCTGATCTTTACCAGTATGGAAAATACATGGCCAAATTGCCACTCCATTTGATCGATAATAAGGCGGTTAACAAGAAGAAGCTGGTGCTGGTTACGGCCATCACGCCAACGCCTGCAGGTGAGGGTAAAACAACGACGTCCATTGGTTTATCAGAAGGGCTAAACAGGATGGGCGTAAAGTCTACCGTAGTTATCAGGGAGCCTTCTTTGGGTCCGGTGTTTGGCATAAAAGGGGGTGCAGCAGGCGGCGGTCATGCACAGGTTATCCCGATGGAAGACATTAATCTGCATTTTACCGGTGACATGGGAGCCATAGAGAAGGCGCACAACCTGTTGTCGGCTCTGATTGACAACCATCTGCAAAGTAAAAACAACACCCTTAACCTGGATCCGCGCAAGATCATATGGAAACGGGTTTTAGACATGAATGAGCGGGCATTGCGCCATATCGTGCTGGGTCTTGGCGGCCCCAAACAAGGCATACCCCGCGAAACGGGTTTCGACATTACAGCGGCCTCCGAGGTGATGGCTGCCTTATGTCTGGCTAAAGACCTTGAGGACCTTAAGGAAAAATTTGGAAACATCCTTGTTGGTTTTACCTATGATGACAAGCCCGTGTATGCCCGTGATTTTAAAGCTCAGGGTGCCATGGCTGCCCTGATGAAATATGCCATCATGCCTAACCTGGTACAGACATTGGAAGGCAATCCGGCCATTGTTCACGGTGGTCCTTTTGCAAATATCGCCCAGGGTACAAATACCCTGATTGCTACAAAGATGGGATTAAGCCTTTCGGATTATGTGGTTACTGAGGCTGGCTTTGCCTCTGAACTGGGTGCCGAGAAATTCCTTAACATCAAGGCACAGTATGGAGGCCTTTCTCCCAATGCCTCCGTGGTGGTTGCTACGATACGTGCACTAAAATACCATGGCGGAGCGAAATTGGCCAATCTTAAAGAGCCTGATGTGCAGGCGGTCATTAATGGCCTTCCCAACATGGAGAAACATATTGAAAACGTACAGCACTTCAACCTGAAGCCTGTCGTGGCGATCAATAAATTCCCCACCGATACGGATAAGGAGGTTGAAGTAGTGAAAAAACGTTGCGAGGAGCTTGGTGTCCGCGTGGCGGTATATGAAGGCTGGGCGAAAGGCGGTGAAGGCGCCATGGAGCTTGCTGAGCTGGTACACGATGCTGCTGAAAGCTGTACGACTTGCTTTGAACCCCTATATGACTTTAACTGGGATATTGAGAAAAAGCTTCACACCATTGCAACAAAACTCTATGGTGCAGATCATGTGGAGTATACCGTGAAAGCCAAAACCCAAATGGCACAGTTCCAAAAGATCGGACTCGACAAGCTTCCTGTTTGTGTTGCAAAAACGCAAAAATCCCTGTCAGATGACCAGTATAAGCTGGGCCGGCCTAAAGGCTTTGCTGTGAAGATCAGGGAGTTCGAAATAGCTGCCGGTGCCGGTTTTATCATTCCTATAGCCGGTACCATCATGCGCATGCCCGGCTTGCCGTCGCAACCCTCTGCAGAGAAGATCGACATCGATAATGATGGAAATATCTCAGGGTTGTTTTAGTTTTTCATCATAACTGTAACCTTTCATGCACTTTTTAGTATAAGTTGGTAAAGCCTATACTTAAAAGTGCATGACTATGAAACGCAAAGAGATGTTCAGGAATATTACCTTGTTGCTTATCCTTGGCCTGTTGAGCCAGACACAGCTAATCGCCGATAATAATGAAGATCAGGGAGCAAACACATACAACCGTTTTTCTGTTGGCCTTAGCGGAGGTGTGATATCTCCTTTTACTGATGTGCGGGAAAATCCGTTTTTCCCCGACCAGGATGAGATTACCTTTGGAGGCAGGCTTATGCTGAACTTTCACCTTTCTCCTGTTTACACGCTGCAAACCAATGTTCTTTATGGTGAGATGCAAGGCATCAACACAGAGGAAAACCGGGAGTTTGAAACCGACCTGATAGAGGCTACCCTTAACGCACGTATCAGTATTAACAAACTGCTTAATCCGCAGGGGAGATATAGTGAATCTGTAAACTTCTATGGCTTTGTGGGAGCCGGATTGCTGGCTTACCGTTCCCGGCTTTATGAAAACAATGAAATCATCAATTATTATGGCTACAAGGATCAGGGTCATACAACGGATAACCTGAAGCCTGAGCTGATCATTCCTTATGGATTGGGGATAAACTTCAAAGTTTCAGAAAGGTTTGATATTGGTCTCGAAACCGGTTTCAGGTATTCAACTTCCAGGCGCCTTGATGCATGGCCTTATGGCAGCGATCATAAAGACCAGTATAATTTTACCAGCATTGGCATTACTATCAGGCTGGGAAGCAATACCCGCTCAATGGACTGGGCTCCTCTTTCTGAGGTTATGTATCCCGGGGATGTTACCCGCATAGATGATCTGGAAAGGAGAATGGATACGCTGGCAGAAGATGCAGAAGCGCTTCATGCCACACACGAGCAGGATATGGAGTCAATGAGAGTACAGGTAGAAGGAATTTCTTCTGAGAAAGCGGAAATCATGCAGCGCACCGTGCAGCTTTTTGGTGCGGTGGAAGACCTCGCCGGAGAGGTTTCAAGGATTGATGCCGAGGTTGAGAAGCTTAAAGAAGGCCCGGATCAGTTTTATTCAGTCCAGGTGATGGCGCTTAAAGAGGAACTGCCCCTGGATGAGGCGCGGAAACATTTGGGTATCCCCTTTGATTTGGCTGTTTACCATATCAATGGCTGGTACAAATATATTTCGGGACAGCATAAAAATCTTGAGGAAGCCATTCTTCATATGCAGCGCATTTGGGGCCGGGGCGTTAGAGACGCTTTTGTGGTAGAATACCGCGATGGCATGTTGTATCCCAGATAATGCCAGGATCAGAAAGACTGCTAACCAAAACTACAATAGATGACACGCTGTTACCGGTTTTTTCCGGTGGCAGCGTTTTTTGTTTTTCACATGAAGACGGGTTAGTGGACATCGAGGCCGTGCCGCATGTAGATCAGATGCTCCATGGTTTTCAGTATCTCTTCCATGTATTCATTTACGGCCTTCACGCTACCCGGCAGAGTATATATAAGTGTTTCGCCGATCAGTCCTGCCACGCCGCGACTAAGCAGGGAGTTGGGCTTTTCCTGCCCGTACTTTACGCGTATCATCTCCATGATGCCCGGGATTTCCTTATCAAGCATAGGCTGAACGGTTTCCACGGTAATGTCGCGTGGCCCTATTCCTGTCCCTCCTGTGGTGATGATCACATCCATTTCGTCATAGGTGGTTTTCTCAATAAGCACACTCAGGCTGGATGCATCATCCGGAATGACAGTATGGGTCACATCTATGTTTCGTGGCTTGGTATTGAAGTGGTCGTGCAGTATTTCCACTATCCGGGGACCGCTTTTATCCTGGTATATTCCCTTGCTGGCCCTGTCGCTTAAGGTTACCACATGAAAACGCAAAATACGCGGTTTATAGGTTAACACATCACCTGGTTTTATGGATCCCTGGCGGATGACGCGGGCAAAAATGCCCTCCTTGGGCATCACACAATTGCCCACCTCCCTGAAGATGGCACATGCCGACCCATGACAGGATTTCCCTATCTGGGTAACTTCCAACTCTACATTCTCGCCGGAAAAACGATCCAGGGGCGAAGTCTCTACAAGCTCCACCCCCTGGGTGGTCATGTTTTCAGCAAACTCCCCATAGGCAATTTTTCGACCGGCCTGTTCCGAAAAACGATCCACGCTCTCCTTGCCCAGCAGGCTTACCTGACGGTGCCATGGGCCGGCATGGGCATCATCCATCACACCATGGTGATTAAGGGTGATCTCTTTAACCGGCTCTTTGATCGTGCCCTTCTCCTTCGATATGTTTACGGATAAAATTTTTAGTTCCATAGGATGATAATTTGTCAGAATTTCATAATGTAAAAAGGTTTTGGCCTGTTGTTGGCCGTGGCAAAGCCCGTTAGGGAGCCAAATGATGCCCAACCTTACTTCTTGGTCTTTTCAAGGAGCTGTATCTGGCTGATGATCATATTCTTGTCAACGGCCTTGCACATGTCGTAGACGGTTAGTAAGGCCACACTCACCCCGGTAAGTGCCTCCATTTCCACCCCGGTCTGTCCGTTACAGGTTACCGTTCCGTGCACTTCCACCCCTTTTTTGTCATCCTGGTCGATGAGCGAGGTGGTGATCTCCACTTTGGTTATCTGCAGCGGATGACACAGCGGGATAAGCCGGGATGTCTCCTTGGCAGCCTGTACCCCTGCAATTTCCGCAACAGTGAGCACATCACCCTTTTTCATCTGGTTGTCGCTAATCAGCTTTATGGTTTCAGGCTGCAGTGAGATCCAACCCGAGGCAATGGCAGTACGATGCTGTATGGGTTTTGCGCCTACATCCACCATCCTCGCCTTTCCTTTGTCATCAGTATGAGATAGTTTGCCCATATATCCTGGTTTTCTTTTTGATCCACCAATAACATAGATTAGTGCTCACGTTTTCTTAAATAAAAATCATGCGCATAAGAATCATATTCTGCGCAACGCAACAGCTCATATCGCGGCAAAAGCTACCGCTGTTATCCCCGCTGCGAAATATCCGCGTTTCCTTAAACAGGCCGGAAAACCCCTGTGTCATCAAAACGAACACAACAAACCTCGCACAACGTACCGCGAAAATCCGTGCTGGCCGAAGGCCATCCGCGTTCATCTGCGTTCACCCATGGAATCCGGCAACAAAACTATGAACCAGCAAAGTATAACCCAGCGAACCCCAAATCCACATCACCCTCCGATGTTGTGAAACAGGTTTTGCTGGTTCACGCTGCCTTTTTCCGGTTTGTTGCCTACAGCTTTTTCCAGTGCCTGCTGGATGCCCATCTCGCGGATGTCATATCCCAGGTCGCTGAAAAGACAAGGTTTGACCTTCCCGTCACTGGTAAGCCGCAAGCGGTTACAGCTGCGACAGTCACCGCCTGTGCCGCCTTCTACTATCCCAAAGTCACCCTTCTCAAGGTCCATCTCTTGTATAAATCTCACCTCCAGCCCGTTTGCCCTGCAATATCCGGCCACCTGGTCTGCATCTTTCTTTTCTGCCCCTTTCTTTACTACACAGTTTACCTTGATGGGATGCAACCCGGCTGCCTTTGCTGCTGCGATTCCGTCATGCACTTTTTGGATCTCCCCGCCCCGTGTGATGTGACGAAATTTCTCCGGATCCAGCGTGTCCAGGCTTATGTTAATGCGTTGGAGCCCGGCGTGCTTTAATGGCCCGGCAAACCTGCTGAGCAGGGTGGCGTTGGTGGTCATGGCCAGGTCATTGATGCCGGGTACTGCTGCGATCATGGCCACCAGGTCTACGATGTCCCTACGCACAAGGGGCTCTCCCCCGGTAAGTCTGACCTTGTTGATACCCAGAGAGACCGATACAGCCACAACTTGCTGTATTTCCTCGAATGTAAGGATGTCTTCGTGCCGAAGCAGGCAAGGGTCATTCTCCGGCATACAATACCTGCACCGAAGATTACAGCGGTCGGTGACAGAGATGCGCAGGTAGTTGATCCTTCTTTTAAAGCGGTCTAACATATGTAGTAACTCCTTTTTTCAATTCGTGCACTCCTTTGGGGATGCGCATCAGTCCGTCGGCCAGGCAGATAGCGTGTATGTGGGCCGATCCGTGATAGCTGACAGGGCTTACCTGGCCCTCAGTATCTACGTTCACGGGGATGAACTCCAGCCTGTCGGCCTTCTTTCTCTTAAATTCAACACCCATGGGTAGCTTCTGTTCGACGGGATTGTATTCTGCGCCCATCATGGCCATCAGCAGGGGTTTGACAAACACTTCAAAATTGATGAACGAAGATACCGGGTTGCCCGGCAATCCGAAAATGTAGGTGTCTTTGGTGCGTCCAAACACGGTTGGCCTTCCGGGCTTAACGGCCACTTTCTGAAAGAGGATATCCACGCCATTTTCCCGCATGATCTTTGGCACAAAGTCGAAATCACCGGCAGAAACGCCTCCCGAAAGGATAACCACGTCGTTTTCTGCCAGGGCCTTGCTGATGGCTTTGTCTGTGGCCGTTTCATCATCCGGGATGATGCCCATGTAATTGGATATGCCATGCGCATTCTGTACCTGGGCTGCCAATTGAAAGCCGTTGCTGTTCCTTATTTTTCCACTTTCCGGGAAGATGGCCGGCTCTACCAGCTCATCACCGGTAGAAAGCACACCTACGCGCGGCTGTTTTGCCACCAGGGGGGTTGTGTGCCCTATTGCCGCCAGTATCGCGATGTGCTGAGGGAGTATAGGCATGCCTTTTGGCCATACCAGGTCCCCGGTTTTTACATCCTCCCCTTTGCGTGCGATGTTGGGAGACGTTTTCTCTGCTGTGAATACAACCTTTCCCTCTTCCGTTCGACGTGTTTGCTCCACCATGATCACGGTGTCGGCGCCATCGGGAACCATGGCGCCCGTCATGATCTTGGAACAGGTGCCTGATTCAATCTTTCGGATGGGGACGTCACCGGCCGCGATGACCTCAAGCATCTCCATTTCACTTCCCAGGTCTTCCCGGCGGCAGGCATATCCGTCCATGGCTGCCTTGTCGAATGGGGGCATGTCTATATCTGAATAAACATTTTCAGCAAGCACACGATGGAGTGAGTTTCTGAAATCGACTCGCTCTGTGTCCATAGTCAGCACATCTGTGGTAATTAATGACAGGGCATCTTCAAAACTGATCATGCAATCGCTGTTTATCTGTTTATAATTTCGCCAAAAAGCCAAAAAGCCAAAAGGCCCAAAACGGCCAATCTTTCCTTATATTTCGATCACCTGGTATTCGTGCTCCAGGGTGTCGACCATCAGCAGTTTGTTTTTCAATATCCCTTCTTTGTTGACAAGCAGCTTCAGGCATTCAGCCACCTGCAGGGAAGCAGCCAGTGCTGGTGTAAAAGACGGGTTGCCCAGCTTTGTTTCTGCGCCCTTGTTGGTTCCTTCCGGATATATCTTATCCAGTAGCCGGCTGCCCGGCATCATGGTGCCTATCTGGGCGTACCATCCTGCTATAGCAGCAAAAACCAAGGGAATGTTGAGGTCTTCGGCAGCTTTTGCCACGATCTTGCGGCTGGAAACATTGTCCAGCGCATCACAGATGACGTTGTGTCCTTCCAGCAGTTCGCCGGCGTTATCTTCGCTAACGAATGCCTCCCTGGCTGTCACCTTGATGTCCGGGTTTATCTGCCTCACACGTTTTTCTGCTTCGGCAGCCTTGGGTTTACCCAGGTTGGCGGGCGTGGATAGCAACTGCCGGTTCAGGTTTGACGGCTCAAATACATCACCATCAATCACCGTGAGATGCCCTATGCCCAGCCGGGCGAGCATTTCAATGATATGCCCGCCAAGCCCGCCGCATCCTACCACAGCGACTTTGCAGCTGCGCAGCGACAGGTTCTCGTCGCGGCTCAGCATTTTCTCATTGCGGATGTAACGATCGTTCATTTTATTATAATGTTTGAAATGACAAAAAGACGAAATGACGAAAAGCTTATGAACATCTCATGCGGGTACAAAGATACAAAACAATGCGCCAGCAAAGCATAACCTGACAACTCCTTAACCCAGCAACTCGCTAAACCTGCAACCCGAAACCCCAAACCTCAAACCTTATAACCCATTACCCTCCTCCCACAGGTGGGAAAATGGATACCACGTCACCTTCATTCAGCTCCTGGTTAAAGTCACCATCCCTGCCATTTACCAACAGTATGGCGACATCTGCTTTGGGGATATCCAGCTCGTTGATCACATCGGCAGGAGTTGCTTTTTCAGGCAAGGTCAGCATTAATTCTTTCCCTCTGTTTTCCCTCAGGGTCGCAAATAATCTTACTTTTATTTCCATGGGACAAGCGTTGATGTTTGGATATGATACACTTGTAGAAAGAAGAGACTGTCTCCGCCACCCGAGACGGGTTGTGGGAGACAGTCTTTGCAGGGCAGGGCTGTGGTTTCAGCCCAGTAAGGTGTTAGTATTACACACTGAGCTTCTCAAGGGTTTCCGGTTTTGGAATTCCTTTTTCTGTCCAGCCTCTGATCTCATAATATTTGGGAAGCATCTCTTCCAGGCGTGTCACATTGCCTTTCGATGGCCCGTCTGGTATGGGGTCATTGAGCAGGCGCCTGGGCAGGGTGTCCTGAGATGGGTCGATGCCGGCCTTAAGGTTGTAGTCGCGTTCCAGGTTCCAGATCCGGTCGCCCGCCTCCAGAAGGTCTTCCTGCGTGAAGTCCGTGCCCAATACAGCATTTGTAAGTTTAGCATAGCCTTCGGCGTCGATGGCGAACGAGGTGAACAGGCACAGGCCTGCGCTGTCGATATAGGCGGTGAGGTCCTGGAATATCTTGACCCATTCGGCCTTTCCGTCTATGGCAAAGCGGTCGAGTTTCTGGGGCAGTCCGAGGATTTCGGGCGATATCATGTAACCACGCACGTGGCAGCCACCCCGGTTGGAGGTTGCATACTGCAGGCCCTGGCCACGGATACCTCTTGGGTCGTAAGCGGGAAGCTCCTGTTTCTTCACTGCCATCGATACTTCAGGCATGCCATAATGTTCAGCCATGCGGTAGGAGCCTTCGGCCATCTTATCGCCGATGGTACCTTCGCGGCGGCCCATCTTCTTTACCCAGCTTACAAGGCTGTCGGCAGCACCCCACTTTAAGCTGAGCCCTTCATCAATTTCCTCGTCGGTGATCTTGCCGCGCTGATAGAGCTCCATGGCGGCGGCGATGGTCACACCCGCGGAAATGGTGTCCAGGCCCATCTCGTTGCACCAGTAGTTGGCTTTGATAACGGATTTCATGTCGTCTACACCACAGGCAGCACCAAAGGCCCAGATGGTCTCGTATTCGGGGCCGCCACCCTCGATCTCATCCGCCTTGGCATAACGTCCGCAGGCAATAGGGCAGGCAAAGCATGACTCACGTTTTACCAGGAAATTTTCTGCCAGGTGCTCACCGCTGATATTTTCTGCCTTGTCGAAATAGGTGGTCTGGAAGTTGTTGGTGGGGAAAACACCGCCCTCGTTAATGATGTTTACAAGTACGGCTGTACCATAGGTGGGAAGCCCCTGTCCGGTAACGCCGTTGTCTTTGATCTTGCCACGTGACTCTTTTACCACTTCCTTCAGCTTTTCGCTGTCGGCAATTTTAGGCCTGGATGAGCCTTTTACCACGATGGCTTTCAGGTTTTTGGATCCTACCACGGCACCAACACCCGAGCGACCGGCAGCCCTGTTGATGTCGTTCATCACCGCCGAGATCTTCGAAAGGTTCTCTCCGGCGGGACCAATGCAAAGGATCTTTGCCTTGTCGGGAGCCTCTTCAGCAAGGATGCTGGTGGTTTCACTGACTATCTTGCCCCACACATGGCCGGCATCTTTAAACGCTATTTTGTCATCTTCAATAAAGATGTTAACCGGTTTGGGTGATTTGCCTTCCAGAATAAGCAGATCGTAGCCTGCAAACTTTAGTTCTGACCCCCAGTAGCCACCTGAGTTTGAGGATGCGATGGTGCCTGTCAGAGGAGATTTGGTAACCACCATGTAGCGTCCGCCTGCCGGGGCAGGTGTGCCGGTAAGTGGCCCGGTGGCGATGATGACCTTGTTTTTAGGGTCAAAGGCATCCACGGTGGGAGGTACCTCTTCGGCCATGATCCTGGACCCAAGTCCACGGCCCCCAATGTACTTAAGGGCCTTCTCGTGATCGAGGTTTTCCGTCTTGTAGGTGTGATCACTAAGATTAATCCGTAAAATTTTTCCTGCGTATCCGTTCATGTTATTCGTTTTTTGTGAATAATAAAATATTAAAATCTACGTGGCTGTTTTTTAATTAACAGCAAGAGGTTTGCCAAAACGAATAACATCTTGATAATAAGTATGTAATATTGCTTAGGGCAAATAATCCTTCGCTGGCATAAAATTTTTTGTTTGGAAACTTGACAAAAACATCCTATGTTTGTGTTCGAAAAGTGAACGATGTTCAAAAAAAGAACAGCTAAACTGTTAAGAATATATTCAGACTTAATATAAATTAGGTTTTGTTTATTGGGTTTCAGAGGTCGTGGCTTTGACAATAGATATATTTCGTATTCCGGGAGCTTAGCGCGATAAACTAAAACAGGCTGATATGCTGCATAACTGGAAAACAAGTCTTCTGTTTTTATTTCTCAGTGGATTGATACTGCTTTTTATTGTAGCGCCGCTTGCCGGAATGTTTTTGCAGACAACCGGCGCTCAGTATGCAGAGACACTGGCTGATGAGGAGGTCCTCAGAAGTATGCGGCTTACGCTTTTAAGCTCGCTGATGGGTGTGATTATCTTTGGCCTGGCAGCAATCCCTTTGGCCTATGTGCTGGCCAGGAAACAGTTTCCGGGAAAGGGATTGGTAAATGGGCTTGTAGACCTCCCCGTGGTAATTCCCCATTCAGCTGCTGGCATTGCCCTTTTAGGGGTAATTAGCCGCGGTACCTGGGTGGGGCAGGCAGGAGAGGCTGCAGGCATTCCTTTTGTAGGTGGGATGGCCGGCATTGTGGTGGCTATGGCCTTTGTCAGCATTCCCTTCCTGATAAATGCTGCCCGGGATGGCTTTGAAGCGGTGCCCGAAAAGCTCGAGAAGGCTGCCTTGAACCTGGGTGCTTCCCCGTGGAGGGTCTTTTTTACCATCTCACTTCCCCTGGCTCGCAGGCACGTGCTTACTGGCCTCACTATGATGTGGGCACGGGGACTCAGCGAGTTCGGAGCCGTAGTGATCATTGCATACCACCCCATGGTCACTCCGGTACTCATATGGGAACGCTTTGCTTCTTTCGGTCTGGCTTATGCGCGGCCCGTGGCAGCTGTCTTTGTGATTGTGTGCCTGATCGTTTTTGTGCTGATGCGACTGCTGGCAGGAAAGCAGGTGGCGTCGAGGCACTCGGAAGAGTAGAAGGAATAGAGATGGAAGGAAGAGGTTGGAGGGTAGAAGGTAGAAAGCTGGAAGCCGGGAGCCGGATGGAAGAGGGCAGAAGGCTGTAAAGTGCTGAATAACAGAGAAACCTAATGACAGGGCTTGACCTGTCATACCGAAACATAAAATTATAACCACATGAATTCCAGTACCCCTATCGAACATCCTGTTTTGCAAATGCAAAATCTGAGCGTCAGGTTCCGCTCCTTTGCGCTGGAAGATATCAGTCTGGATGTCAGGCAGGGTGACTACCTGGCCCTGCTGGGCGTGTCGGGGGCCGGCAAAACGGTGTTGCTGGAAGCTTTGGCCGGGCTGGTGAAGCCGGCACAAGGACGCATCCTGTTGAACGGGAAAGACATCACCAGGGACAAAGTGCAGGGCAGGGGCATTGGCCTGGTCTATCAGGACCTGTCGCTCTTCCCGCATCTTACTGCATATAAAAATATTGCCTACCCTATGCGACGCAGAGCCTTTACTGGCAATGAGCTGCATGCAAGAGTAGACGAGCTGGCACGGCTGGTGGAAGTGACACATTTGCTGGATCGCTTTCCGGGAACCCTTTCCGGCGGCGAAGCCCAACGGGTGGCATTGGCCCGCACATTGGCAGCTGACCCGCAAGTGCTGCTGCTCGATGAGCCTTTATCAAACCTGGATGTAAAGCTCAAGGGTGAACTAAGAAGCGTTCTTCGCAATATCCACCGAAGTGGAAAAACCATCATACACGTCACGCACGATTTTATGGAAGCGGCTACCCTGGCAAACATGGTAGCCGTAGTGGAAAACGGACGGCTCATACAGCACGGCAATCCCGAAGAGGTATTCCGGCACCCGCGTAACGAGTTTGTAGCACGCTTCAGTGGTATCAAAAACCTTTTCCCCTGCCGTGTGGAGGAGTACTCTGCAGATCAGGGCCTTCATGCTGCATATGTGAATGACATGGTTTCCATTTATTATATTGGCCGCGATGGACATAAGCATGGTTATGTGATGGTACCCCAGGAAGATATCATCGTGTCGGAAAACCCTGTTGAATCGTCGGCTATAAATCAACTGCAGGGAGTGATCAGGGAAGCTTACCTGTCAGGCTCAGGCATGGAGCTCGTCGTCGATACCGGCGTGCCTTTTGTGGTGGCCGTGAGCCGGCAGTCGCAGGAAAAAATGAAACTTCAGCCAGGTAAAGAGGTGTGGCTGAGTTTTAAGGCCGCGGCTGTCAGGTTTATGGATAGCTGAGGAAAGAGGAAAG
>Ga0207421_10003120_pt1 | contig 19941 bp, 19 predicted proteins | sample SodLakKL_010_SED_4_FD_187542 | JGI IMG/M metagenome (GOLD analysis project Ga0207421, IMG submission 187542) | Alkaline sediment microbial communities from Lake Tanatar, Kulunda Steppe, Russia - 8KL_010_SED (SPAdes) (version 2) | ecosystem: Environmental > Aquatic > Non-marine Saline and... | reverse complement strand
TCATCTTCAAGGAAATCGTCGATTTCCTCTTCCTCTTCGTCAATGACATCGTCAATTTCCTCTTCGATGTCATTGGGATCTTCCGGTTCATCGATTGGCTCTTCTTCTTCGATCGGTTCTTCTTCAATCGGTTCTTCTTCAGGGATCGGGTCCTCCGGATCGCACCCGAGCATGGCAAACCCCGAAGCTGTTACAAACAGCATGGCAAACAATGTGATTATTGTCTTTTTCATTGTTGCACCTCTCTTTCACTTTATATTCGCTTGCACCCTTTCAATTCAACTTGTACCTATGGGTAACCTGCCGTATATGTCACTGTTTACAGAATCATTATAATCTTTGACATCCTGTTGATTGGATTGCGGGCTGTTGTTTGGGGGGATTTCTGGGGCGGGGTAAAAGGTGAAGCCTGAATAAGCCGGACAGGCTAAGCCATCCGGGCTTGCCGGCCCTTGATGATTTTAACAGAAATCAGCGCCTGGGCGGGCGGGGCCCGTAGTACTGGTAATAATGGACCTTGATGTTGCCGTGGTATAGTTTGCGCCTCTTGGAGGCCTTTTTGCCGAAGAGGGATTCAAAGTTTTCGTGGGCGGTAAGGATATAAAAAGACCAGGTATCTAGTATTTTAAAAAGCTTGCCCATCTCCTTGTAAAGCTTTTCCACTTCTTTTAGTTCGCTTAATCTTTCGCCGTAGGGGGGATTGCAGATAATCTTGCCGTATTTCTTCCTGGAGCTCAGCTCTGATAAGGGGCGGGCCTGGAAATGGATAGCGTGATCAACCCCGGCCCGGGCAGCGTTTTTGCGGGCAATATTGATTATCCCGGGCTCGATGTCGGTCCCGGTAATATCAAGTTCCCGGTTATAATCAGCCCGTTCGTGGGTTTCCCTGCGTGCTTCATGCCAGCACTCCCGGGGAATGGTTGGCCAGGTTTCAGAAGCAAATTCCCGTTCCATGCCCGGGGCAATATTATGCCCCATCAGCGCTGCCTCGATGGGAATAGTTCCCGACCCGCAAAAGGGATCGACCATGGTAATGTCGGGCTTCCAGCGGGCGATCATAACCAGTGCCGCTGCCAGTGTTTCCCGCAAAGGCGCTTCACTGCCCCCGGAGCGGTAGCCCCGTTTGTGCAGGCCGGAACCGCTGGTGTCGATGGTTAAGGTAGCCGTATCTTTTAGCAGGGATACCTCGATCCGGTAGAGGGGGCCGTTTTCTTTGAACCAGCCGGTGCGGTATTTTTTCTTCATGCTTTCGACCACGGCTTTCTTAACGATGGCCTGGCAGTCGGAGATGCTGAAAAGGGTGGACTGGACCGATTTGCCCTCAACCGGGAATTCGGCGTTTTCGGGCATAAGATCGGGCCAGGGCAGGGTTTTGGTTTGCTCAAAAAGCTGATCAAAGGTCAGCGCCTTGAATTCACCCACCTTGAGGCGAACCCGGTCGGCAGTGCGCAGCCAGAGGTTGGTGCGGCATATGGCCTTTTCATCGGCCGCAAAAGTTACTTTGCCGTTTTCAACTTTTAGATCACTGTAGCCAAGGGCTTTAATTTCCTCCGCTACAATTGATTCCAGCCCGAAGGTTGACGTAGCGATCAGTTCAAGCCTGGACAAATCACATTACCTGCCTTTTTGAGGATTTCACCCTGCGCTGCATCTCAATCATTTATTACACCGGCTGCAGGAAGTCCGGCCCGGGATCCTGCCCTTTAATTTAAAATGTTATCATATAATTGGTAAAGCCTCCAACATTTAAGCAAAAAAAAGAAGCAAAAAAAAGAATTGACAGAACGTATAAAAGCGGTTAGAATAGTTTAAACGTAATGGTTAGACCTCATACCTCTAAACTCATTGTCCTTTCTTCGTTCTTGAACTGCTGGTCAACAAAGAAGGGCAAAGAGAAAGCAAGATTTGGCTAAATAAAAATGATTAGTCTTATTTTAAAAATAAGATAGATGAAGCAGGGCATTTAAAAAACGATGTAGGAGAAAATTCTTAACACAGGAGGTTGAAAAATGGAGCTGGACAGTTTTCCCCGCAGAAGTTACATCAGTGAGTTTACACCAATTGAACATATGGAAAAATTATCAATGCACCTTGGTGGTGCCAACTTTTTCATTAAACGTGACGATTTAATGAAGGGATTAACCGAGGGAGGAAATAAAATTCGCAAACTTGAGTTTGCTGTTGCCGATGCCCTTATGCAGGGAGCAGATACGCTCATAACCAGTGGAGCAGTGCAATCAAATCACTGCCGCCTGACCCTGGCGGCTGCGGTTAAAGAAGGACTTAATTGCCGCCTGATTCTCGAAGAAAGGGTCCCTGGAAGTTATAACAAAATGGCCTCCGGCAATAATTTATTGTTTCACATCCTGGGAGTGGAAAAAATAACGGTAATACCCGGGAACGCGGATGCAAAAGTAGAAATGGAGAAAGAGCTGAACGAACTCACAAACTCAGGCAGGAAGGGGTATATAATACCGGGAGGTGCATCTTATGAGGTTGGAGCACTGGGGTATGTTTCTTGTGCTGAAGAAATATTGGAACAAGCATCATCTATGAACCTTTCTTTGGATTACCTGGTAACTCCAACCGGCAGCGGAGGTACTTATACCGGGCTGCTGGCCGGGTTTTTTAAAAACAATTCCGACATTCCTGTGCTGGGGATCAATGTCAGCCGCGATCGGATAGCGCAGGAAGAGCTGGTTTATAATTTAATCCAAAAAGTCCTAAGAAAGCTGGAGATTGATCGAGAGTTTCCCGCCGGCAATGTGCGCTGTTTTGATCAGTATGTGGGACCCGGTTATTCCCTGCCTACTGATCAGATGAAGTCAGCGGTAAAACTGCTCGGGCGTCTGGAAGGCATTTTATGCGACCCAATTTACAGCGGTAAAGGTATAGCCGGCCTGATTGACCTGGCAAAACAGGGCTACTTTAAACCTGGCGAGAACATTTTGTTTCTCCACACCGGTGGAGTCCCGGCCCTTTATGCTCATGCAGATTTATTTTTAAGCGAAGAAAGTGAGCTTGATCGAATTCTGGAATCCCAATAAAAAATTGTAAAAATATTTTTAAGTATTGCAGGAGATTATGAAGGAATGACGAATAGAGTTATTTATGTGGTAAGACCTCAAAGCTCTAACCATTTTTAACCCGGATTGAAAAGAAGGAGGTGAAAACGGTTGGTAACAGGAGCCGGTGAATACAAGATTTCCTGGGTGGTTGATGGTGAAAAAGATAACGTGGCAACAATCCTGGAAAACGGAGTGTCTCGTAACAGTGTGGTGCCAGTGGACCTTGGCAATAATGAAATTGAAGTTACCCTCAAAGACGATATTCCCTACGGCCACAAGGTAGCAATTAAGCCCATAAAAGAGGGCGAAACGGTTTTTAAATATGGCTTGAGTATTGGAAGGGCAATAAAAGATGTTGAGGTGGGTGAGCACGTTCATCTGCATAACATTGAACCCTTACGCGGTAGAGGCGACCTAAGGGTCAAGGAATAGTTTAATTTATAATGCAAGGAGATGAATAACTTGTCGGAATTCTGGGGTTTTGTACGGCCAGACGGTTCTGTCGGTGCCAGAAACTATCTGTTGGTTTTATCTGCAACAATTTATGCAAACAGTGTTGTTGAAAGGGTGAGCAGTTCACTGTTGGGTTCTGTTCCTATTACTCACCATTTGGGGAGAACGCAAACGAAATCTGATTTAAAAATGACATTTGATATATTAACGCGTACAGCTGCAAACCCAAATGTTGGTGCAGTTTTAATTGTTGATCATTTCAGGGAAGATCTATGCAACCTTGAAGATATGGCTCATGCCTTAAGCTCTTCCGGCAAGCCGGTTGAAGGTGTTAATATCCGAGAATCGGGGGGTGTGGCAAATGCGGTAGCAGAAGCTACCAGGAAAGGGGCTGCCTTAATTCGTGATCTTTCCTGCCAGCGCCGCGAAATATCTCCAATATCCAATTTATTGTTTGGCTTAAACTGCGGAACATCGGATACCACCTCCGGACTTTCATCAAACCCTGCTTTGGGAATATGCTCTGACAAAATAATCGAACAGGGTGGCCGCTCTATCCTTGCAGAATTTCCGGAATTGATGGGAGCAGAAGAATGGTTGGCTTCTAAAGCGGTTAACCAAGAAGTAGGGGATAAAATTTATAGGCGGATAAAAGATTTTGAAGACAGGATTTATGCTACCGGAGAAGATATTAGAGGGTCTCAGCCAACCGGTGATAATATTGCCGGCGGTATCAGCACAATCGAAGAGAAATCTTTGGGAGGAGCGAAGAAAAGCGGCTCAGCAACTATTATGGATGTTTTGGAACTGGGGGAGGCCCCTCCAAAAGATCCGGGGTTGTACATGATGTATACACCAGGCCACGGCAGCGAGTCAATCAGCGCTATAGCAGCTGGTGGTGCCCAGGCCCTGGTTTTTTCCACAGGCGGTGGTCATGTGATTGCTCACCCTGTAATGCCGACCATCAAAATTACCGGCAATGAAAATTCCTATAAAGCAATGAGCGACACTGTAGACCTCGATCTCAGCGGTACACTAAAAGGTAAATTAACCCTGGAGCAGGCTGGAATGATGATTTACGATGAAGTCCTTGCGGTCTTATCAGGTAAACTCACCAAGTGTGAAATACTTAAGGAGGCAACCGGTTTTGCCATACACCGTGTTGGCATAAGCATTTAGCAGTGTTTTTAGACAAAGGGGCTGAAAGAGATGGAAAAAGTAAAAAGATTATGGGAAGTTGCCGGCAAAACAATTCCAGAACCTTACTTACGCAACGTCCAAATGGTTTATACACCACAGTTGGATGATGGCGTTAAGGACATATCGTTGCTTATTGCCACCCTTTATCCGGTGAACGGTAAAAATGAACTTCACACCCACGATGTAGATGAAATGATGGTTTTTACCAGCGGGCGTGGCGAAGCGCTGGTTGACGGAAAATGGCACCTGCTCGAACCTGGAACAGTATTATATATTCCCGCCGGCGAAGAGCATCAGTGTGTAAATTACAGTGACGACGCCATGCGTATCATTTGTGTCTATATTCCATCATTATCTGATGAAGCGGTGAAGAAAATAACCGAAGGAACAAATTTGCGCTGTGAAAAAATTATTTAAGGCCCTGTATTAACTACTTTTATGAATAAGCCGGCAAGATACTTTCAAGCTTAGGAGGAAAAATAATGCCATACGGTTATTGGGGAAAAATAGCCAGGGTGGATTTAACGAACAATAAAGTTTGGGAAGATAACCTGGATGAAGAAATCTATAGAAAATACCTGGGTGGGGGAGCGCTCGGGGGGTATTATGTTTTAAATAATGTGCCTCCGGGAACAGATGCTTTCGATCCTGAAAATCAGATAGTATTTGCTGTGAGTGTAGTAACCGGGGCCCCCATATCAGGATTCGGACGTCATTCGGTGGTTAGTGTTTCACCTTTAACTGGCGGGATATGTGACACAGAAGCGGGTGGTTTCTGGGGGGCTGAATTCAAATTTGCCGGGTTTGACGCCCTGGTAGTTGAAGGCAAGGCGGAAAAGCCCGTGTACCTGCTGATTGAAGACGGCAAAGTTAGCATCGAAGATGCTTCTGAAATATGGGGCGGGTTTTTGAAAGAAGCCCGCGATTACATTGATAAAAAGCATGATAAAAGGCACAAAATTCTCGGTATCGGACCCGGGGGGGAAAACCTGGTAAGATATGCCTGTATCACTGCCGACTTCAGGGATGCTAACGGCAGGGGAGGATTGGGGGCGGTCATGGGGTCGAAGAACCTCAAGGCCGTTGCTGTATCTGGCGGCAAGAAAAATATCAACCCTGCCGACCCCGATACTGTTAAAGAGATTGCTAAAAAATTTAACAAGACCTATACTGATTATGCTCATCCCAAGATGCTCAGTGCCCTGGGCACTTTGGGTCTAATCAATCCCCATAAAGACAGCGGCCAGCTGCCCTCTTACAACTGGAGGAGCGGAGTGATAGATAATTCAGAGGAGCTTTCCGGTGAAAAGGTTCGCGATACAATCAGGCATAAAATGGCAGGATGTTTCGCCTGCACTATCAAGTGTAAAAGCCTGGTCAAGACTGAGGCTCCATATGAAGTAGACCCCGAGTATACCATATCTGAATATGAATCAGTAAGCGCGTTGGGTACTTACACCGGTGTAACTGATTTGGGCGTGGTGGCCAAAGCCATTGAGTTGTGCAACAAGCATACCATGGATACAGTTTCAGTGGGCGCCGCGATCTCTTTTGCCATGGAATGTTTTGAAGAAGGAATTTTAACCACAGAAGATACTGGCGGGTTAAAATTGAATTTTGGTAATGCCGGGGTGATCATCCCCTTGATAGAAATGATTGCCCGTCGGGAAGGTATCGGAGATCTCCTTGCGGAGGGCGTGAAACGGGCTGCACAAAAGCTGGGCAAAGGTTCCGAAAAATTTGCCATGCACTGCAAAGGTATGGAATTTCCGGCCCATGAGCCCAGGGTGAAAAAAGGGATGGCCTTGACTTATGCTACCTGCCCCATCGGGGCAGATCACATGGGAGCGGAGCAAGACCCCGCTGTCACCAAGGGCGCGCCCCAGGTCCATTTTGACAGGCTGGCGGCAATTGACTGGAGGGGAACCCTGGATCTCGAAGGATTGGGCGATGACAAGGTACGCTTTAATTATCTAACTCAACTGCTGTTCAGCAGTTATGACTGCCTGGACCTTTGCATGTTTTGTACCCCGCCTAGAAGAGTACTCAGTTTTACCGACCTGATTAAAGCTATTGACGCGGTAACCGGGTGGGAGACAAGCCTGTGGGAAATCCTTAGAGTGGGTGAAAGAAGGATTAACATGTACCGCTACTTTAACTGTATGTCCGGATTTACTGCTGAAGATGATACCCTGCCTGGAAGAATATTTGAGCCCCTCAAAGGCGGTGTTTCTGATGGAAAGGTGGTTAACCGGGAAGACTTTGAAAAAGCGCTTAAGAATTATTACAGTTTGGCAGGATGGGATGAAGATGGAGTACCTACACCGGCCAAGTTGTTGGAACTCGACCTGCAATGGTTAATTGACAAAGTTAAGTAGAATTTATACTGCATCAGCTTAGGGGGTGATTTATAAAAGATCAAGATGAGGATTTAAAGCTTTAGCCAGTCTTTTTGAGAGGTAAGAGTTTCATAGGCTTTAATAATTTTTTAGGGGGTAAAATGAGTGAAAAAATCTTTAGCGTTTTTACTGGTAATTTCTTTGGCATTGGTGATGCTGGTTGCTATGGGTTGCGAAGGTGATGACCCTGTAGATGACCCTGAAAATGATGCTGTTGCAGCGGATTTGCCTTTGGTCAGGGCCAGCCACCAACCGTGTATGCACGCCCTACCCACATGGATGGGAATGGAGCTGGGATGGCCTGAAGAACATGGAATAGAAATTGAATACAGCTACTTTGCTTCAGGGGCTCCTCAGATTGAAGCCCTCGGTGCCGAACAGTGGGATGTAGGAGCTACCGGTACTGTGCCCATGTTCTCGGCAGCCAGGTCTTACGATGCTTATATGATTGCAGTTTCCAATGATGAATCAGAAACCAACGACATGTGGGTGCGCCCGGACAGCCCCATATTGGATACCAAGGGCTATAATCCCGATTATCCGGACATCTATGGAGCACCTGAGGATGTTGCAGGCGCAGAAATTCTTTGCACGACTATTTCAACAGGCCATTATGCAGTTGTGGCAACACTGGAAGCCCTGGGCTTGAGTGAAGCTGATGTAACTATTACCCATATGGAACAAGACGCCGCTCTGGCAGCTTTTGAGGCGGGTGAAGGCGACATCCTGCAGATGTGGGCACCTTTTGGCTTCCTTGCCCAGAATGAGGGTTTCGTTAAGATGTCTTCCGGAGCCCGTGCCGGAGCGATTATTCCTGGTGCAGTTATTGCCGATCGGGAATTTGCCGACGAAAATCCTGAGCTGGTTGTAAGATGGCTTGATTTGTATTTCCGCGGCCTGGAAAAAATGAAGTATGAATCGGATGAAGCCCTGGAATGGCTGGGTGAATACTACCGGGAGTACTGCGGCTTAGATCTTGACAATGAAACAGTAGCGCCCGAGCTTGACCAGGATGTCAGGCCCATATTTGACGTAGATGAACAAATCGCACTCTTTGAAGACGGGACAGTCCATGAATGGATGGAAGATCTGGCTGGCTTCTTTGTTGGTCAGGGAGTCTGGGAACAGGATGAGAAAGACTATGTAATCGAAGGCGATCACATCAATGTTGAATTCCTAAAGATGCTCGAGGAGCATAGAGCGGGACAGTAAGCGAACGTCTACTTTATATTCTCCGGGCCGGTTTAACCGGCCCGGAGAATATAAGCAAGCATGGAGGGGTAATATGAACAATGTAAAGTTGAAGAACAATTTTTTTACTGAAAACTATTTGTCCATACTGAGTTTAAGCTTTTTCTTTTTGTTCTGGTATTACCTGGTAGCTTCGGGCATTGTTAGTGACAGAATTCTTGCAGATCCCATCACTACAATCCAAACCTTTATTTTCAAGCTTACCAACACCTCACCTGAAGGTGCCACCCTGTTTCAACATTTACGAACCAGCCTTATTCTGGCCTTAACCGGCTTTAGCCTGGGTGCAGTAATTGGTGTGCCCCTGGGCTTGTTAATGGGTTGGTACAAGCCTGTGGACGCCCTGGTAAGGCCATTGTTTGACGTTTTAAGGCCAATACCTCCAATAGCCTGGATTCCCATTTCTATCTTCTGGTTTGGGATAGGGATGTTTTCCAAGAGTTTTATTATTTTTGTTTCCGCTTTTGTTCCTTGTGTAATTAATTCGTATACCGGCATCCGGCTTACCAATCCAACCTTAATAAGGGTGGCAGAAGTATACGGGGCCTCTTACCGGGAAACTTTTTTTAGGGTAGGTGTGCCTTCGGCGGTTCCCATGATTTTTACCGGTCTTAAGCTGGCTTTAAGCACAGCTTGGATGACCCTGGTGGCTGCGGAACTGCTAGCAGCCAACGAAGGTCTGGGTTACATGATCCAGATGGGCAGAAGGCTGGCAAGGCCCGATATTATTATAGTCGGCATGCTTACGATTGGAGCAGTTGGCGCCTTAATTGCTTCGGGTCTACAATCTTTTGACAGCAAGCTTTCAAAGTGGAGGTCTTAAGTATGGCATTAAACAAAGTGGATATAAATGTTCAGCCCAAAGAAGAGGGCTATGTTCCCAAGTCCAAGAAAAAGACTTTTTCTTATATTCAAGTATTACCTGTAGTTTCCTTTGCCCTGGCACTTGGAATATGGTGGGTAATTGCAGAATTGGAATTGATCAGGCTGCCTACACCGGCTGAAGTTATAATGCAGCTTTATGTTATGGCCACCGGTACGGTTGCCGGCCAGCCTCTCCATTTTCATGTTTATATGAGCCTGCAGAGGGTTTTAATTGCCTTTGTAATTGCCCTGGCGGTTGGCATACCCCTGGGGACCATGATGGGTTGGAATAGACGAATAGAAAAGATATTTAATCCTATATTTGAAATCTTTCGTCCAATACCGCCGATTGCCTGGGTACCCCTGGCAATTCTCTGGATGGGTATCGGTGAGGCGCCGAAAATTTTCATAGTTTGGGTGGGTTGTTTTGTGCCCATGGTGGTCAACTCTTTTACAGGGATGCGTTATGCAGATAAACTGCTAATGGATGCCAGCCGCACCCTGGGAGCCACCCGTTCTCAGCAATTTTTTAATGTGGCTCTGCCTGCGGCCTTGCCTTCAATTTTTGCCGGAGTACAGAACGGTCTCAGTCTTGGTTGGATGTGCGTATTGGCGGCAGAGATGATTGCAGCAAGAGAAGGGGCAGGTTTTTTGATTCTGCAGGGCATGTATGTACGTAATGAAGCTATGATTGTTTCAGGAATGCTGATTATTGGGCTTCTAGGCTTTTTGATCGCTATTTTCTTGCGATATATGGAAAAAGTGATCACTCCTTGGAGAAAGGAGGAACTGGTATGAAAGAAATCATTAAATGTGAAAACCTTTGTAAAACTTTCTTTACAGAGGATGGAGAAGAAGAAGTCCTTAGAAACATTAACCTTTCTGTCAAAGAGAATGAATTTTTAGTTATCCTGGGTCCGGGGCAGTGCGGCAAAACAATTTTGCTAAACATTATTGCCGGATTGGAAACTGCAACATCAGGGCGGGTGCTTCTTGAGGGTGAAGAAGTAAAAGGACCGAGCCCTGAGCGCGGTATGGTGTTTCAAAGAATAGCCTTGATGCCCTGGAAAACGGTTATAGATAATATTGAACTTGGACCGAGGCTGAGGGGAGTGCCCAAAAAGACGAGGAGAAAAGAAGCCCTGGAGTTGATTAACATGGTGGGTTTGAATGGTTTTGAGAAAGCTTACCCCCATGAATTGTCAGGTGGGATGAAGCAGAGAGTGGGGATAGCCCGCGCTTATGCCAGTAACCCCAAGATACTTTTGATGGATGAGCCTTTTGGTCACCTTGACGCCCAGACCAGGTATTATATGGAAGAGGAAATTTTGCGTATCTGGGAACAGGACAAGCGGACTGTTATTTTTGTGACGAACAATATCGAAGAGGCGGTGTACCTGGGTGATCGGGTATTAATCATGAGCAAATTGCCCGGAACCATAAAGGATGAGCATCAGATACCCATGGAAAGGCCTCGTGATTATACCGATCAAGCTTTTCTAGAATATCGGCAGGAAATTTCCGAACAAACGGAGCTTGCTTTATAAGGAGGGACAGCATGAATCAGGAAGTTAGCAGTATAACGAAATTGGAAGAATATAAGAAAAGTAGAGAAAAGAAAGTGGAAGTCAGGGATCTCATCAAGGCTTTTGATGATCTTTTGGTCCTGAACGAAGTAAATTTTGATATATACGATGGAGAATTTTTGTGCATTGTCGGCCCCACAGGATGCGGCAAAACAACATTTCTTAATGTGCTGGCTAAGCTTTTGCCGGCTACGGAAGGAGACATTTTAATTGACGGGGTTTCGGCAGATCCGAAAAAACACAATATTGCTTTTGTTTTCCAAGAGCCTTCCTGTATCCCCTGGCAAACTGTCGAGCAAAATATTCGCTTTGGCCTGGAAATCAAAAGACTTCCTGCTAATGAAATTAATAAAAGAACAGAAATGGTTATGGAGCTGATCGGCCTTACCCGTTTCAGGAATTACCTACCAAAAGAGCTGTCCTCAAGCCTCGAACAGAGGGTGGTAATTGCCCGTAATTTTGTTATGCAGCCGGACATCATGCTTATGGATGAACCATACGGTCAGCTTGATGTTAAACTCAGGTATTACTTGGAAGATGAGCTGATTAAAACGTGGCAGGAGTTAAAGCCAACAGTTCTTTTCATCACGCATAATATCGAAGAAGCGGTATACATGGCAGAACGGATTCTGATTCTATCCAACAAACCGACAACCATAAAATCAGAAGTAATTGTGGATTTACCAAGGCCTCGTAATTTTGCAGATCCAAGTTTTGTGGAAGTAAGGGATCATATCACAGATCTTATTAGATGGTGGTAAAAGTTTGCCTTTAGAGTTTATTAATTAAGGAGGACTAATATAATGATCAGTACATTTTCTGTCCCTACCAAATTGGTTTACGGATTAAAAAGCATTGATAAGATTGGCGAAGAAGTAAAGCTTTTAGATGCTTCAAGGGCAATGATTGTAACTGACCCGGGGGTTATGAAGTCAGGAGTGGTCGAACTAATCAAGCAGCACCTTGAGAATGATGGAATTACTGTTGAAGTTTTTGATCAGGTGGAGGCCAACCCAACCATTGAATGCATTAACAAGGCAAGCAAGTTTTTTGGCGAATATAAAGGCGACCTCCTTGTCGGTATCGGTGGAGGAAGCTCTATTGATTCGGCTAAAGGGGTTGCTTTTACGGCCACCAACCCGGGTGAAATTATAGAGTACGAAGGCGCTGACAAACTGAAAAACCCCACCCTCCCGGTGGTAGCTGTACCCACGACTGCCGGAACAGGTGCTGAAGTAACCGGTTCAGTGGTGATAACCGATACTGCAAGAAACTATAAAATATCGGTTCGCAGTCCCTTAAACATACCTAATGTTGCTATTCTCGATGCCAGCTTAATGGCCGGCCTGCCTCGCCAGGTTGCGGCAGTTACCGGGATGGATGCGCTTTCTCATGCTGTTGAGGCTTATACAACCACAATTGGCACTCCTGTTACCGATGCCCTGGCTATAGGGGCTATAGAAATGATCTCAAGCAACCTTCGTAAATTTGTTGCCCGCCGTGACAACCTCGAAGCCGGAAACAACATGATCGTGGCCAGTGCCATGGCGGCAATGTCTTTCATGTGGGCGAGGGTGGCCACCGTCCACGCTATGGCCCATACTTTAGGTGGCCATTTTAATATTTCTCATGGGTTGGCCTGCTCTATTTTAATGCCCCATGTTATGGAGTTTAGCCTGGGTGGCAACATTAACAAGTATGCTGATATAGCAGCGGCTATGGGCGAATCGCTGGAAGGACTTTCTCCAGGCGAAGCGGCGGCAAAATCGGTGGAAGCTGTAAGCAAGCTGAGCAAGGATATCGGTATTCCCCAGAAGCTTTCAGATGCAGGGGTCAGTGAAGATAAAATTGAAGCAATGACCAAAGACGCCATATCAAGCGGCATTTGTGCTTTTAACGCTGCTGAAACCAACCAGGATGATGTTAAGGCTCTGTTTGAAAAGGCCTTGTAAAGGTGGGCTCGAGCATATGAAGCTTGAAATCTCTTTGCCATATTCAACCAGCGAAATTGTGGGTACAAGGAAGCTGAGCCTTTCATTTGAACAGGATCAGGTCAGCTGGGCTGATGTCATCAATTGTCTTTCCAGGATGCATGGAGAGAAGGTTAAAACAAGCTTGCTCGACAGCGAGGGAAACCTGCAGTATCATTATTTTGTTAACGGTAACAGCCAGGATCCCAGAGAACCCCTAAAAAACGGTGATCATGTTTTACTAATGGAGCCTATTTCCGGGGGATAAACATGACAGTTTGGATGTTTCATTCAGGCTGCCGGCGCTGTTCCATGATTATATCCGGGAGGTAATTGTATGCAAGATGATAGAGATGATAAAAAAACATTTGATATTGAAGAAGACTGGTTTGGCTGTATTATAGGCCTATCCATCATATTGATTATAATAATAGTAATGTAAAAAGTACAACATGATTGTTAAATTCTTCATAACAACATTTGATCCTCCCGGGAGGTAGTAATTAAATGGCCAAAATACCTGGTGAGCAGTATGGAAGTTGGAGTAATTACATAAAAAGCATCTTTCCAGGCTTGCTGTTTTGCTTTGCGTTAGGCGTTTTAGCGAGATGGATCGATGTTAATGTAATTCCGGAACAATTGTTCATCGTTAATTATGTGCTAATTGCCATTTTGCTGGGATTAATCATTAAAAACACTGTTCCCGGCCTGGGATTTCTTGAAGCCGGCATTGATTTTTCGGCTAAAATATGCCTTTTTATTGGAATTGTCCTCATGGGCGCCGGTTTAAATTTAGTCGAAATCTTTCAAGTTGGCGGCAGTGCAATAATCATGGTGGCAATATCAATTACCATGTGTATTTACATATGCGGTTTTTTAGCCAAAAAAATATTTGACAATGAGCGTTGGGGGCACCTGGTAGGTACAGGTATAGGGGTTTGTGGTGTTTCAGCAGTGATTGCTCTTGCGCCGGCCATAAAGTCCAGGGAAAGGGAGATCCTTGCCGCTATAGGCGCGGCCCTCCTGACCGATGTAATGGTACTCTTGCTGTTGCCCACAATCGGACATCCACTGGGCTTTAGTGATACTCTGGCCGGCTATATAGCCGGGATTGTTCCTTCCAACACGGCTCAATGTATAGCGATCGGCTATGCTTACAGCGAGCCGGCTGGAGCTATTGCTACCATTGTCAAGTCTGCACGCAATGCTTTTATGCCCATAGTCATCCTGGTTATGACCTATATCTATACCCGGCGAGGGCTGCCCGTCGGCGAGCAGGTTCGGCTCGGACTGTTGTGGAGTAAGTTTCCCAAGTTTGTATTAGGTCTGTTAATTGCGGCAACCATTGGCACCCTGGGTTTTATATCCGCCGAAGGGGTAGCTCTGGCCGGTAACCTTTCTACCTGGTTTTTTGTTACCTGCTTTGTCGGTATTGGTGCCGGTATAGACCTTAAGAGCATCGGAACCCAGGATTTAACTGTAATCGGTTTTGGCTTTGTAATGACCATAATTCTAGGGTTGTATGCTTTTGCTTTCAGCCGGTTCATTCTGCTTTTGTAGGATGATGTCCAATTATAAAGAACATAACCGCTTTTATAAAAAAGAGTTTTACTGAGAAGCTTGTAGATTGTATGCAAGTTGAAGTCACGACAAAGTGTAATCATCGGTGCACCTGCAGGGGTGGGGTGAACCGCTGCTTCACCCGTCAATTTTGTCCATGCTGGAGGTTGCCAAAAAAGTCGGAACCCGGGTAAGTTTTACCACTAACGGTTCGCTGCTCGGCGCTGATATTTGTAAAGACATAATCAGTCTTGGTGTCGATGCAGTTGGAATTTCTTTAGCGGGGGCCATTTCAAAAACCCATGAGTGCATTAGGCGGGGCTCTCATAAAGAATTTTTTGTGGTGAAGAACATGTGATTGAGCCCCTGTCCTTTGGCAATATTGGAGATTCCGGTATAAATGAAATATGGCAAAATGAAGAGTACCTAAAATTTCGCAGTGCACATGAGGATAGAATAGTTCTTGGCCAAGATTGCCTTGCCAGGCAGTTTGACCTCTTTGATTTTCCCGGCAGCGTTCGGCGCCGGAACGGGAATTGTGATAGAGAACTAAGCAGACTCCTTAAAGACTATCCTTATCCCGAAACCTGTCGTTCTTGTTATAAAGCTTACGGCATCTAAACCGGAGCAAAAGCAGGCTGTCATAACCATGGTCTTCTTTTAAAAGGGAGTTTTTTGAACAACCGGCTATTTTTGCAAGATTGATTAGCATTCAAAGCCGATGGAGGTTAATTCCATTCACAAAATGTGGTTATATTTATTGGCGGGCCCCCTGGCATATATTATCATTGTTATGGCACCGGTGGATTATGTGGATCCTTCAGCCAGGTCAGGTATTGGACTGGTCATATGGATGGCCTTTTGGTGGATAACAACACCGGTTCCGATTTCAGTTACAGCTTTTGTGCCGCTGGTCGTTGGTTCGATCACCCCTTATGTGGCTGTTGAGGATGTGCTCAGGTTTTATGCCAGCCCGATCGTGATTCTCCTGATCGGGGCCAATATGATCACTGTAGCCTGGGCTTCCAGCGGGCTGGATAAACGTATAGCCCTGTTTGTGCTTTCTAAATTCGGCACTACGGTAAAGTACCAGATCATGATCTGGTATGCACTCTCGATTTTTTTAACCATGTTTTTGCCCAATACGGTTGTAGCCACGGCTTTTGTGCCAATAGTAATTTCCATGTTGAGATATGTGGGGATAAAAGACAATCAGCTTTCAACCAACCAGATTGCCACCGGCTTCTTGTTGGCCATTGCCTGGGGTACCAGCATAGGCGGTTTCGGATCGCCGCTGGGCGGAGCGATGAATCTTGTGACCATTAACTTAATTCAGGATTTGGTGACAGGTGAAGAATTTATGTTCTTTGCCTGGGTGGTGAGAATGTTTCCCCTCCTCATCCTTCTTTCCATTCCGATCTTGATTTATCTTTTTTCTTTTCCTTATGAAACTGATGTTTTGGAAGGAAGCAAGGACTATTACAGCAAGGCTTACAGAGATCTTTCATCATTCAGGCAGGGCGAAAAATGGTCGTTAATCATATTTGGTCTGGCCTTAGTAACTGTTTTTATGCGGCCACTTTATGCAGAGCTTATCCCGCAGCTGGAACCAGCTTATGTATTTTTAATATTCGGGCTGTCCACGTTTGTAGCGCCTGCAGGTAAAAACAAGCGGTTACTGACATGGGAATATGCCGAATCAAGGATGATGTGGGGCCTGTTTTACCTTTTTGCCGGCGGCATAGCCCTTGGCAACTATATAGGGCTGTCTGGGGCCGATGAATTTTTAGTACGAATACTTTCTCCGGTAATAGGTGGCGGTGGCCTGCTCGCTGTGGCGGTATTCGGGGCACTTGCTTTACTCTTAAGTAACATATCCAGCAATACTGCGGCTGTTGCGGTGGTTATCCCATTGGTCATTCATTCAATGCAGGCCATCGGAATAAATCCGATCCCTTATGCCTACATTGCCACAGTAGCAGCCAATGCTGGTTTAATACTCCCTACTTCAGCGGGCCGCGCTGTTGCCGTGGGTTACGGATTGAGCAGTCGGATAATGGCCGGGCGGGGTCTGTTTATAAGCGGTTTTCTTTATGCCATCCTGGTTTTATTCGGTTACCTTTTTTTACGGTACTGGCCGGTCTTTTCAACTGCCGGTTAGTAAACGATGCGTTAATTGATTGGAGGCAAACAAATGGCCGGCTTAAAAATTGAAATGCCTTACGGCAAGGGAATGAAAACTGGCTGCATACCTGGCAGTTACAAGCTGGAAACCATCCTTCCTGAAAAAGCCGACAAAGCCGAAGATCTAGGCCGGGAATTGCTTCGCGCTTTAAACAACCCCATCGGTGAGATAAATCTTTCTGGACTGCGTAAAGCCAAAAAAGTAGCCGTGGTTGTTAATGATATTACAAGGCCTGTACCGACCCGGGCTGTGCTGAACTCGCTATTAGAGTGGTTTCAAAATTTTGGCATTACTGCTTCCCAGCTGGTAATTATGATTGGCAACGGACTGCACCGCAGCGCAACGAAAGAAGAAGTAGCTTATCTCCTGCCGAAAGATGTTGTCGCCAACAGTTCAATAATCAACCATGACGCTTACGACCAGGACAGCCTGGCAGAGCTTGGTTCCACTTCCCGGGGGACACCGGTCTTTATTAATCATTCCTACCTGGAATGCGACTATCGTATTGTGATTGGGATGATTGAACCGCACCAGTTTGTTGGTTTCACCGGAGGGGCAAAAGGTGCAGTAATCGGTCTCGGGGGGGAGCAAACCATCGGGGAAAATCACAAGATGTTGATCGATGAGGGCGCCTGCCCGGGAAATACCGGCGGTAATCCTGTAAGAGAGGATATTGATGAAATCGGCGGAATAATCGGCATAGATATGATCCTCAATGTTGTGTTAAACTTAGAGAAAGAAGTGGTTAAAGCGGTAGCCGGGCATTACATGGATGCTTACCGGGAAGGGCTAAGAATATCCGAGTCCCTTTCGCAGGTCCACTTCCATGGTCCTGCAGAGCTGGTCATCGCCACCCCCGGGGGCTATCCAAAGGATGCTAATCTGTACCAGGCCCAGAAAGCCCTGTACCATGCGGAGATGGTGGTTAAAGAAGGTGGTACAGTAATTCTGGTTGCCCGCCTCAACGAGGGTGTCGGGGATAACCTTTTTGAAGATAAGCTTGGGCAATTTAGATCACCTGATGCTGTGCTCGAAGACTTTTACAGCCGCCCCTTTAAGATTAGAGCTCATAAAGCTTACCTCTGGTGCCGCACCCTGGTTAAAGCGCGCACGATCCTGGTCTCTGCTGATGTTCGTAAGGACCTGCTGCAGATTATGAAAGTCGAGTGTGTTCCTTCCCTGCAGGAAGCACTGGATGTCGGTCTTTCAAATCTTGCTCCCGATTCAAAAATATGTTTAATGCCGAACGCCTTGTCTGTAGTCCCGCGTTTAAAGGCAAACTGAGCTGAAGGTTTAGGAGAAGCAGGATGATCTTTGTTACAGTCTTTTTTATAATTTTAGCTGGGGTGATCATCGGTGTAAGCGGAATAGGAGGATTTTTGTTCCCTCCCCTGGCGATGTCTTTGTTTAACATCAGTGCTAGAGAAGCCATAGCCACCTGTCTGGGGGGGTTCATTATCCTCTCAAGCAGCGCTTCAATAATATACTTACGGAATGGGTTTGTAAATAAAGAATATGTATACTTGATCTTGATTGGAGCAGTGCCGGGTGTTCTGGCAGGCCTGGCCATTAATATTAATATTGAAGAATTGTATTTGCGACTTTCACTGGCTGCACTCCTGCTGGCTGCGGCAATTATTTTGGGTGCCCAGGAAGCAAAAAAGAAAAAAAAACCTTTGAACTCCATGCTGGATGTAGAAGAAATGCCCCGGCTGGGTTTCTTAGGTGGTAAGCATGCTCTTGTTACAGCTGGGGCACTAGGGGGGATAATGGCTGGCTTCATGGGAGTTGGAGGCCCTATAGTTACCATTCCATTTATGGTATATGCCGGATATCTTCCAAAAGTTTCTGTAGGGTCATCCATGTTTAGTTGTATTTTTATTGTAACCTTTGCATTTTTAGCTCATATTTCATACACCAGCGTGAATTTTGTTTATGTTCTATTGCTTGGCGGGCTGGGAGGTTTTGGTACCTGGGGTGGAGCGATGCTGGCAGGCAGGGTTAAGCAAGAATCTATTCGCATTGTGGTGGCTATTGTGTCATTGTTATCGGCGGTATATATAATCTACAACCTTTATTATTGAAGGTATGGTTTAGCTTGGTGCGGTTTTGAGCTGTCCGAGATACCGGTATGTTAAACAGGGAAGTTTTTTAGCATAATCAAACTTGTTAAGTATTTTACATAATACCAGTTTAGTGAAGGAGTGAAGGGTATTGTTTGAGCCTGTACGAAGGTCAACGGATTCTATGCAAAAGCGGGTTGCCTCTGTAATAAAAGATGCCATTATTAGTGGAGAGTTTAAACCGGGCGATAAGCTGCCCCCTGAACGGGAGCTGGCAGGTATGCTCAAAGTCAGTCGGGGCTCTTTGCGTGAGGCTCTAGTCCACCTGGAGGCGGCGAATCTTGTCCAGATCAGGCACGGAGTTGGGGTTTTTATAAAAGATGCCGATCAAGATACTTTAATTGCTGAATTTGCCAGACAACTGGTGCCGGATGAGATAATGATCAAAGAGCTTTTTGAAATTCGCCTTTTGCTTGAACCGCAGTCGGCTGCCTGGGCAGCTGAAAGGGGAGCAAGTTCGATCATTCAAGAGCTGAACGATTTGCTTCAATCCGTTAAGGAGAAAATGGAGAACCTGCCGACTGGACAACTAGCCGTTTTGGCCAAACACGACACTAAATTTCATCTGCTTATTGCTGAAGCATCAGGGAACACAATAGCAAAGACAATTATGAACAACCTTATGGGCGCGCTGGCGGAAAGCAGGGCCAAGGCAATGACCGTTCCCGGCAGGGCGCAGAAATCGTTAGATGATCATATTTACATTGCTCGAATGATTTCTGATCGGGATCCTGAAGCTGCGGAAAATGCGATGAGAAAGCACCTTCAAGAAGTGGCAAAGGATGTTGTAACCTCCTACGTGCCGGGTTGAAAATATATGCTTAAAACTGTTTTGACCAGCCTGCGTTAATATAAGCTGGAACATGGGTCTTCAGAGCTTCCGGCAGTAGCTGGCATTAATCCTTTTTTCTGCCATGGAATGCAGCAACGGGAGGGTTTTCTACTAATACGGGTCGTTCTGGCCTTTAACCGGTCGGGCGCCCCGCTATTTCCATAACCCCTTTTCTGACACAAATATAAATAGCCTTGCCCCGGTTTTCATTTCCCGCTTGCCTGTTTTAATGTAAAATAGAATAGCAAATAATATGCAGGTAAACCTTTGAAGCTGTGGAAGGATGATCTAAATGAACTGGGAAATTCCTGAAGGTTGGACCAGGGTAACGGCGATTGATGCTCATACGGGGGGAGAACCGCTGCGTATATTTACAGCTGGTTACCCTGAATTGCCCGGGGATACCATCCTGGCCAAAAGAAGTTATGCTCTTAAGCACCTTGACCACCT
>Ga0207421_10003119_pt1 | contig 19943 bp, 8 predicted proteins | sample SodLakKL_010_SED_4_FD_187542 | JGI IMG/M metagenome (GOLD analysis project Ga0207421, IMG submission 187542) | Alkaline sediment microbial communities from Lake Tanatar, Kulunda Steppe, Russia - 8KL_010_SED (SPAdes) (version 2) | ecosystem: Environmental > Aquatic > Non-marine Saline and... | reverse complement strand
AATTGCAGGTTGGAGAAATAACGAAACGGCAGATGGATTTTTACACTAAATTAGGGGTTAGGCCTCCAACCTCGTTACAATAAAACGGGAATTCAGGATATAAAGCAGGAGACCAAAATAGAAGCGAAGGTTCGAAACAAAATATTCAGATTGATAAAAAGATGGCTAAGGAAATAATAGAAAAGCTACGGAATTTTGTTGATCAATAAGCATTAATATTATGATATTATTCATATAATTTCCATAATCGTATGCAGAATTGACGAGGGATTGTAGAGCAGCTTTTTTCTTCAAGGTTCTTGGCCGGGCAATTCAGCTCATTCGTTATGGTAACCATTCAGCGCAAATTCCAAAATTTAATTATTCTTACATAAGAAAATCGGTTTTCTTTGAACTAAACAACAGTTCCAGGGCGTGGCTTTGATTTAACCCCTTGTTTTATGCATGGGGAGAACTGTTTCTATAAATCTTTCTTGCGATTTTAAGGGCATTTCCTTAAATTTTTCAATAAGCCATTCGACCTTCAATTCTTCTAACTTGGCTTCTACTTGCCTCAAAATTTGCGATGCCCTTTCTCTGTGGTTGGCTGTCACAAATGGAGGTGGAGCGGCGGCTTTTTCATAGAGACGGTTTGCATTCGAAGCTGTAGGCTTGCTCATCGCATTCCAGGAGCTTTCAAGCTCAGCAATCCATGAACTGCTCTTTTTTTCACGATATTTTGCCTTTTCTTCCCTCAAAAGGGATATGGTTTTCTCTAAATCCCAGGGCACTTCCTCCTCACCTATTACTTGTAACATATCCTTTTGCCAATTGCTGACGATGGAATCAAATTCGTCCCATGTGATGTCTTCGCGGGTAAGCCGTTTACAACCCTGCTGGAAAAGATTCAGTGCTTGCTCCATCAGAGTCATATCTTCCAGGTCTGTTTTCAGTCCTTCGAAAGCCGTCGTTAGAGCTTTAACTTCCTTTAAAATAACTCCAAGATCTTCTTCACACTTGATTTCGGAATCCCAAAGGGCACCAGCCCGATCCATTATTTTGGCTTCGGCAGCCTTTAGTTTTTCAGTAAATTCCGACAGGTCTGTACGCGCATTCTGCAATTCCTGCATCTCGATTCGCTGCGACATACCTCGGAGCTTATTTGCGTATCCCTTTGCTACTTCTTTCAAGCCACGAAGTTCTGAAACTCGAGGTATACGTAAAATTTCGTTGTGCTCATACATCCAATTATTAACGTCGCGAACTAACTGTTTAGCTTCTGCAGCCGTTTCAGCGTTGCCCACCAAATAGGACACTCTTTCCTTTAATTGCTCAAATTGATCATCCAATCCTAAGGTTTTCAAGTTCCCGCCAATTTTGTTCAACATCTTATGTTTAAATTCGCCAATGGTATCCGGCCTGTCATTCGAGGGGTGCTGATCTGGCAGCCATCCGGGGAACAAATCGACTACCGCCTGACGTGCTTGTTCAATATCCCTGTCAAGGACATCAATCTGCTCCTCCGTCCACAACGGTTGCTCATGTAACATCCGCTTTTGAATCTCCATAAGGGAAGCCGCCCCCCAGCTAAGCACACTGAGATCCCCACGCTCATAACCATTCTGCATTTTTCGCAGTTCTTTTTCAGTTTGTCGGTCGATTTTTTCCAAGATCTTTTTGGCATCCGAATACCGTTCTGCCATATGGGCAAAACGATCCCGCCTCGCGGGCGGAACAGGTATACGTTGCTGCAATTCGGCAGCCTTTTCAAAATATCTAACTTGCTCCAAATAGCTTTCCGCCTGCTCCCATTCTGACAGCAACTCCTCCCATTCTGAGGACTCACCGCCCGTTGGCAGGAGTTCATCTTTGTCTATCGCTTTAAGATCCAGGTATTTACCTCGGAATATCCCTTCCTTCAGCCATTGACTGATAGCAAGATTCTGTCCATCCCGGGCTACCATCAAATTATCCGCCCGAGAAGCGATATAGGTGGCAAATAAAAGAGAAGCCGAAGCGATGTTGGCGCCGTGAGGTGGCAAGCAAAGACGGCGGATCTTTTGCCCAATAAAAAATCTTGAGTTATCTGACCTCAATTCTTGATCCCACGCCTCGGCTACAGAGCGGACTATTGGATTTTCAGGTTTTCGAGAAACAGAACCGCGGGAAGTGAAAATGCGCCAAGTGTCGCTTAAGACCCGTAAAGCACGGTTTTTTTCCTTGGCCGGTTTGGCAGTAACTGTATCGAAATCCAATTGGCCGTGTAGCAATTCAATGGTGATTCGGTAGCAGGTATCGGCTGCATTCCCCCTTGCTGTGCTAAAGCCGTCGAAAGGAAACGGAAGTGGTTTCCCGTATACACGAGCAAATAGTTCGGAGCCGAATCGATTACGTCTGGTAGGTATCAGTTCATCTCCCAACGAGGTTACAAAACGCTGATCCCTCAACATGGATTCAATTTGATTTTTGATTGCTTTTTGTGCCTTTTCCTGGTGGGCTGCAATTAGATTCCCAAATTTAGCACGATCTTCCTCCGGAATTCCCTCCAGTAAAACGGCCATTTCGGCTAACGCCCGGCCTAGCTCCCCTTCTTCGTCACACAGAAGCACCGCAAAAATCGGGGCCGGGCTAAAACCAGCCTCCTTCTCCACGCGCCGGATAAGTTTGCGCACCTCCAATGCTGTCGAATCCGGATCCTTGCCGGGTTCGACGTAGCAATAAAATACCAACCCTTTAGGGCTATTAATGGCAATGGCGTTTTTCCACTCTTCTACGCCGAATTTGAGTTGGGTTTCAAGGTGTTGAAGCTGGGTAGTTATCGCTTGAAACTGCCATTCCCGGGTTGAAATCCTGTTCTCCTCGGCAAAGTCACAATCCAGGTTTCCCAAAAGATCACACCATTCCTGGCTGCGAGTTGCGAAGAGAGCTGCTTTGGCTTGGTCATCGTAACCGGCCGCTATTTTCTGACGAAGATAAGAGAGAAACTGTGAGCGAGGAACTGCATCTCCAAGAATGTCAAATTGATTGTAATTCCCGTCCCATTCAATTACATTATATTCATCCTGCAATTGTTGTAGAGTTGTGGCTATCTGAACTTGAGGCATTCCACTCAGTGCGGCAATGGCATACGTTGCTTCATCTCGGGTTTCAACATAAAGTCCCAGTTTGGCGGCGAGAACAATGCTCCGCAGAATTCGATTAGCTGGTTGCGATAACTGGGCGCCGTACTTGGAGATCGCGTTCACATAGGCATGCGTAATGGATCCCTGCTGACCAAGCTCCTCAGATGATAATAATTCCTCTTGCAAAGCGTCCGACCATAGATCTACTGGGCACAGGGACCAGGAATCGACTCCTGGAAATTCCATCTGAAGTGTCCGCTGCAAGGCTTCCCCAAGCAACGTCAAGGCAGAACGTTCCTGAAGATGCTTTCCTGCTGAAGTCAAATGGAACAACAGCCACATGGAATAAGGTGATAGTGGCCAGCAACCCTTGCAGATGACTTGGTGAAAGCGCTCTTCATCGGTCCATAATCGATAATTTTGTGATTGGGGAAACCATCTATGCAGCTGTTTGGCGATTTGTTGGCTATGCTGTCTTGCTTCGTCCTTGTTAAACCAATTATCCAGTAAAACCGAATCCTTTTTCTCGATCAAATTCGCTACTAGAGTTTCCAAGTTGGTGGAAAGAGACGCTTTACTTGCGGATTGATAACGTGAAATATAACGTAAAATTTCGTTCTTGAACTCAGGGGCAACGCGCTGCACATAGGTATTCAATTCAAATTGAATAAACCCCACAAATGTTACATGTCCGCTATTTCCTTGAACGCCCTCAAATAGGTCCTGTAGCACCCCACTACCGGCAATCTGACTACGAATTGTGGCGAACTCCGTGTAACGCCCGAATTCATCAAAAAGTACAACCATTCCGGCAAAGGGTTTGCCTTCCCCACAATATTCCTTAACGGTGACATCGATCACATCCTTGACCGATTCTCCGCCAAATGCCCTTATGGGGATACCCTCTGCCTCAAAGATCTCCTGAGCTTTGGCGTAAATTCCCTCATCCTGTTCATTTAGGGCAGCTATTATCTGATCTGCAGAATCCACACCGCAGGCTTCAATCAAATTTTTGGCCATCTCATTGCTCGCTAATTTGACCAAGGTAGCAGCCTGTCTGAAACGTGGACGAAGCTCGTCCAAGACGCGTGTATCGAGATCGTGGGAGCGGGCCTGAATGAGTATTTGTCGCGTTAATTCAGCAGTAAGGTCGAAGTTCTGCATACCATTAAGGGCTACTGTGAGAAACGGCCGTGAATCCTCTTTGACTATAGCACGGACCTCAGCACCGATACTAGAATCTGCCTCATTGATTCTGGCAAGTAGGGATTCCGCCAAATCTCCTCCTGGCTGTTGGAGAAGATTTGCCATAGCCAAAGAGAGGTGGGATTTACCCGTGCCATATCCTGCAATGGCCAAGGTGAAAGGTTCTTCCTCCAGCCCATGACAACGGCGTAATATCGATCTGGTAAAAGTGGCTGTATCCTGTAAACGATGTCCATGTGCAGTCCCAATGTCTTGTTGATCAACGCCATGATAGGAGGGACCATGAAAGATATAAGCCTCGGTCGCTGCACGGCTCAACTCAGGATTGGTCCACAGCCAATCCAAGCTGACCGCTCCATGGAAGAGCCGGTCTTCTCGAAATTGAATGACATCGGCTAATTTCGGCATAATATCACCTCATACCAAATCTTCATAAAGTCTACTCCATGCCTCTTGTGGTGTTGATTTGCCCCGGATAAGCCACGGGTTCATGTGCCGGTCCACCTCGAGCAGGCTTTTGTTCTCCACCATGATCAGGGCTCTTTGTGTTGCAGACGCGTCCCACCCGCATATGTCTTGCCAGCCTGTACTTGCATCTATATCTGAAAGGCTCACTTGGGAGGCCTGGGGAAAATGATCGGCCATTAACTGAAGGAGCCATGCACCATAGGAGAAGGAGAATTCGGCTTTAAGCGGAGCAGGCCTTCGAAAGACTTCACCATTCTCCTCACGAACGGCACCGCACAGCGATAGTGCCGCATCCTCTTCATACGTTCGCAACAATGGGCCGATAAGTCCTGATCGCTGTGTGGAGTAAGCCAACTTCAGATAGTCATCGAGTCTTTCACGGGTGAATCGCATGCCCAAAATTGGTGCTGCGATGCAAAAGGCTTGATGCCAAAGGTCAGCTCCTGTCAGAGCCCCGCAGAGATTTAGATGGACAACCCACTGCGTTATAGGCTCTTTGAGGAAACGATCTTCCAGAAAAACTTTCCTTCCGAAGTGAGTCAGCCGGGGACATTTTATTGCTTTCTGTCGTTTGTTCTCCAAAATGACTAAGCCCATGCCCCGGCAATAATCTAAGGTTGCCTGAGCCTTCCCACTCTGCTCGCCCATGGGTATCCCGGTGCTATCCCGGATATCTTGATAGGAGCCTTTTTTTCCAGCTGCCGCAAACCTCAGGATTTCCGCAATATAGTGCCGTTCGGGAATGAAGGAAGCGTGAAAAGTCCGGGACAGTCGATTTGACGACAGCTTCTTCCTATTCATGTGCGAACCTTTCCGAGAGAGAGGCTACATGTATATGAAATGCCTTAGATTCCAACTGACCGGTTGACTGGTTTATGCTCGCACCCAATGAGTAGCATTCACCTTTTTTGAGTCCAGAAAGACGATCCATCCAGACATCCACTTTTTCTTTAGTCGATACGGCAGCAATTTCAGCATAAGCTTTCATTTCTGTTTCAGCTGGCCTGAAAAACAGCTTATGACCAGCATTAAACATTCGATCTCTTTCGTCCTTGCTAAGATTACTCATAATCTGTGTCGCCATGATCAAGGAAACTCCGAATTTTCGTCCCTCTGTCAGATATTTTGAAAGGGGGCTTCCGCTTTTATGGTCAAGGTTTTGCACCTCATCAAGAACTACCACTTTGGGAAGATTTTTACGACCATAAGTCTGCAGAAACCCGTAGAAGTCCCATAATGCAAATTCTGTCACCAACCGCCATGAGTGGAAGTCGAGACCCGCAAGCTGGAAAATGTGGCATCGCTGAGTGGCATCCTCAAAAATGGACTTCCAGTCCAGTGTTTGGCCGCCGCCGAAGGGATTGTCATCCACAAAGGGTCTTATTTTGCTGAGGGAGGTCTGAACAGCATTTTTGTTCTTTGTTCCATCCTCGATGTAACTCTCTAAGATTTTTAACAAGTGGGAAAGGGACATGTCTCCCCCCAATTCTAATATGCCTTGGGAGACTGCAGAGTATAGGGCAGCAAATTGCTGTTCCCCCAATCCATATACGGTTTGAAAGATGGCAGCGATTCTCTTGGCTACGGAACTCACCTTTTCCTGGGCAACAACGCCGCCATAATCAACGGACTGGACCCTGAACGGATTAATCGGAAGGGGGGATTTAACTATGAAATGCTGTTTTGGATTGAGCATTTCATCAATTTCTTTCTCCAGTTGATCTGGCACGAATCCATTAGTGTAGTCGATAATCAATGAATTTTGACCACTTCTGCCTAACTCACATAGCAGGCATTGGATGGCATAGGTTTTACCCATTCCCGATGTGCCGAATATCAACATGTGACGATTTGAAAGCTCCGGGTGACCAAACTCCCAGTACACATCACGTTTTCCTGAAACAGTTTTTCCCAAAAGTATGCGATCTGCAATTCTGGGCGACTGAATCTCGCTGCTCTTTTCCTTTTTGTCCTCTGCTTTTTGTTCTGCCTCAGGAGAGACATCCTTATTGTCTTCCTGCCGCACCTCCTCCTCTTTCTTAGCATCGGCAATTTTGTCCGCAGGCTTCCGTTCCGCTTCAACTAAGCCTGCATCCTCCCGAAACCGTATGGAGGATACTCCCCATGGGATCTCCAATTGTTTTTCCTGTGTGCATATTCTACGAACAGCTTCCTGACCTATCCCGAATATGCCGAATTCCAATTGGCCGTTTTGGAGGTCCTCATATATGCAATTGCCGATCCTTTCGATCTCTTCACCTCGGCTATCTGTCCAGAAAGCTAAGACTGCACCGTACCAGGATACGGTGTAGTCACCTTCCACCAGCCGCTCCATGGCCGCCATAACTGTGTCCTGCTTTGTCTGAGCGATCTCGGCCTTGCTTGCGATGAGCCTGTGCAGCTGAAGCCACCAGTAACGCTGGTCGGGACGGTCATCATCATACATAGTTTCGGATTCCGGCGCGAAGGCCGGTATCAAGGAGGCCAAGCCGTTTTTGATTTGATTGGTTGCCTTTTCAATGTGATCGTCGTTATGCTCAGCCAGCTTGCACTCAATGAGGTGCATATCCAAGTGAATACGTCCATTGTCATCCAATTTGGCCTTGAGCCAGAGCAGATCGGGCCTGCTTTCATCGTCGCCGCTGAACCAGTGCCGGTAAGCATCCAGGGAAATCAAGTGGCCGCAAAGAAGATCCGCGCCTTCGCGCAAGAGCTTCCGGGTCAAAGCGTAACCCATGAAATCACGAATATAAGTGCCAATACCCGTAGCCCGCACTAACGAGAGGCCCGACAGGGCCTGTGCCTCTTTCAAAACAGATTCCGCTACCGTTTTCAGGGTCTGGTTCTTCCAGCCTTGGTACAGTTCTGAAATGGAGCTCTCTAATCGATACAGGATGTCGGAAAGCTGGAAGTGCTCGGTCGAAACAGTGAAGTTCAATTCGCCGTGAGACCCGACACCAGAACCGAAGCCTATGATCTCGCGTTCCGGACCTTCCTTGCGCCATTTCTTTTTGATTAGCGTATCGTCAATGCTGGCGTCAATGCATACCACCCATTCAGCATGCTTGTGCAGTTCGTCTACGACAGGCTGCCAAGGCTTGTAATCTCCCTGGCCAATGAGAACGTGCTCCTGGCCTGGAGGGATGTGCACATTCCGGATCCGCGCCATGGTTTCAAGATGAAGGGAAGCGATGTCAAACTGAGGATTGCTGATGACGCGGTATCGGGTCAGCTCACGAGCCGGGTTTTTCACCATGCAAAAGGATTTTTCTACAATGGGGAATTTGAGCGTCCTCTCCCGGACATCATATGGTGCAACGCCTTGGAAATCGTCCCCTTCGCCACCTGCGCTGACAAAATCATAAAGTACGGCGATATCCACATCCAGGCCGTCCTTGATCATCTTGGCAAAATTTCCCCGGTCGCCTTCTTCTGAAGCCGTGACCCTGTGGGCAATGGAAAATCGACAATAGCGGTAAACTTCAAACTTGGACTCCGATTCCGCCGCCTCCCATCGATCTTTCCATTGTTCCATCCATCGAGAGATACCGACATCTTCACCTGCTTCCGAGAATACGGTGATGGACACTACATAGGGGCGAGGACGGCTCTCTCCAATTACTCCGGCTTTGCCGAGCTTTTCCAGAAAGGCATGCATGCCGGAAATGACCGGTTGAACGTCCGTGTTTCGATAGATGGCAAGACTGATTCCGTCCCTTGCGTGAGGATGAATATCGAGATAATCAGACAACAGATTTTCCAACAACCTGGATTCCCGGGTTTCTGCGAACATCTCTCTGTCAGCTATATCATCGTCATCAAAACCTTCATAACGAAGCAATAGCCGGGTAGACAGTGGAGCGTCCTTGGTATCCGGTGTTCCGATGCGATGGATAAGTTCCTTTCCTTCCACCTGGGTAGTGATAGCCTTGTTTCCATCCTTTATAAGTCCGGCAATGGGCAGTTGAATGTATGCAAGGTCAAGGTAATCCTGCCATTTTGAGGGATGAAACCGTTTCTTAGCCTTTCGCGCCCCCCATTCGCGAGGTATCGCATAGTTAAAACAGGCAAACAGAAAGAGAGTGCGCCACAGCAGCATTTCAACTACCGACGGATGCAACACTGTCGTAACTCCCGACGATTCATGAAGTTCCGTAACCCAACTATGGCTTTCAATGTCCGGTCTGGGTTTCACGATCAGAAATGCCCGCATGAGCATCGGAGCGACCATACTATTTCTGTATTGCTCATCCCCTTCCATGTATGCACGAGCTGCGGCTTTGTATGTCTTGCGCAAGCGATCCCATGAGGTTTCTCCGTGTTCGGGTGTCGCATGAAAAACAGAATGCAAGCCGTCATTCCGGGCTTTCACCAGGAAAGCTTGGTACGCTCTCGCCAGATCTTTGAAATGCTCCAGTAAAGGATCCTGGGTGGCAAGCCACTCTCTGGAAAGCATGTTGGTGTTTTCTGCATACACATCTCGGATGGCATGGAGCAAAACACGGCGGGTTTCCTCGTCGTCCCTGGCTCGCATCAGTTCTTCATGGTATTGGGTGTGGAATACCGGAAAAAAAAGATTGCTGCCGGACTTGTCCATGGCAGAGGCAGCCCACTCGATCAACTCCTCTGCCATACGGTAGGATTGCGTCTCAGGAAGACGCCACGCGAACCTTTTTTTCTCCGTGCTTTTATCCTCCCATTTCCACTCTATCATGAACTCGAGGAGGGGCTCGGCACTGCCTGCCTTGGTTAATTCGATTTCATCATGGTTGAGCTTGGAATTTATGGAAACATCGCTCTCACCGCCCAACGGAAAGCTGAGATGGCCTTCCTGGAAAAACCGGTCCACCCCGCTTACAAGTTTCCTAAGGTAGTTTCTCGCAAGTTCCTGGGTTTCCGCAATGGATGCCTGACCTTCCTCCAGCAGGCTGTCCGTGTCATACTTAAACTTGTCACCCTTGATAAGAAGCTCTACAACTTCCGACTTGCCTGCATTTACCTTCGACCTGCATTCCCGGATGGATTCCCAAAGTGCTGTTAATACGACCTCAACGGGACCACCTGACAGCCTACGGATAGTCTTTTTAGTTTCTTTCTTGCGAGTTGGTTTGAACTTGAGAATCTTCCCCTGAAGGGCGATGAAGTCACAGTCCCACAGCTTGTCCCGGGCTTCGGAGTTCTCATGTTCCACGTAATCCCTGACGGTATTAATGAATTCCTGGTCCGTTCCAAAATTACCTCGTTCCTCGGATGTAAAAAACCTATTCTCTGCGATTTCCGATGCCTTTTGCTCAAGTAGTTTGTCGATGGTGTCCAGTGCTTTTTTCCGCTTGCTCTCTTCCAAGTAAAGATCGTAACGGAAGAAACGGGCGGCCTGTTCGAGGTACGGCCCAAGTCTTTTGTTTTTTCCGAACTTGAACCCTACGAGGTTGGGAAGATTAAACCTCCTCAAGTTTTGCAACAACACTTTTTCCGCGTCAGCTCCGTCCTGGGCCCCGGTCTCTTCAAGAGGAAGATCGTTAAGGAGACGGGAGATCTGGAAAAGATCCGCGCAACCCTGTTCCACCAGATCATGAAGAACAGTGTTGAAGTGATTCATTGTCTTATCTGGAGTGTGCCTAGCGATATAAGCCTCATTCAGGCGTTTTTTTACCCAGACATCGAAGTCACCATCCATTTGCCGCCAAACAGCAGGGATTCCACAGCGATAGAAATCCGCGAGGCTCGAGGCGTCCAGCACCTTGTCCGCTCCGGCCAAAACTACCAAACCCAACTTCCCATTCTCCGGCGGAGAAGCGTTACGGTAGCCGGTCAGGTTGCCCTTGTCGTCAAGCCACCCGCGTTGCTGAAGTTCGCTAAATGCATGCTCGTGGTTTTTTGCCCACTCGTCAGCAACCACTTTGGCCACCTTAAAAGTCAACTCGATGCCACCGTCCATAATGGCAAAATCCTTCAAAGCCTTCCCCACTTCCAAGGTCACGTCCGGCGGAAAAGTGGAGGTGGTCACGATAAGGCGTCTTTGCGAGGTATCCTTTGCACGAAGGCGGTCTACTTTTTCTCGAATGTTTTCAAATGCGCTTTCTGAGAAATATCCCATAACAACCCTCCCCTACCTTTCGGGTGCCGCCAGATTTTCCACAAGTGCGCAGGAGTCGCTTAATCTGCGCAGGGCACCGGCCTCCTCCAACATGTTGACGAGCCAGTCATCCGTGGCACTGCCGAAGGATTCAATCCCGGTTTCCGTAGACCAGGCTGCGGATTCGCCAAGGGCCTTCTCGTCAAAGGCAAAACCGAAGTGCGCCATGGCTGCCAGTTTGAAATCATCGTAAGTCATCCTGCGGCCCGCAGAAAGAGAAATTACCAGAAGACGCAACAAACGTGCATTTAGCACAAAGCGTGTGCCGCCCCCACGCTTTGGTACGATCAGGCCTATGCGCTTGCCCATTGTAAGAAACAGCTTGTGGCCGTAATTTGTGTCCGCCTGCTTGTAGAGCTTGTCCCGTTCACCTTGGGTAAATTCTCTCCAAATATCGGGATGACGCAATGCATCGTAAATTGTCTTGGAAACCTTGTGAATGGTTGCCTTAGACACGTGTTTCACAGTTTGGTTTATACCTTCGGGGTCGGAAATTCCTAAATGGTATTTCGGCCATACCGGAACATCATTCGTTCCGCCGGCATACCGTGCCCCCTGAGTAATCAGGCTGCGCATTACCTGAAGCGAGCAAAGGGTTTCTAAAAGGTCTATCTTGTCCATCAAGTCTAGCTTGGCACGGCAGACCCTCAACAATTCCACTGCGAAAAGATATCCTTCAGGCCACGCTTCCACCGGGCACCAACCACAACTTGCCCATTTAGGGGTCCCGCCATAAAAATCCGTGCGGCTGGACGTCTCTTCTTCTACTTCGTAATCGATGAACTCCGCAAGGCGGGTAACCGTGGTGGGCACCTCTTGCATCATGTCGCCAATGGCCTTTTCCAGATGCTCGTGAAGCCACTCTGGATTCTGTTCTTCCTGAGTCAGCAAATCACTTAGCTTGTTATCCTCCAGCCAATGGCGTACATCTATGGCTTTCTGGCGAAGTGCATTGCATATCTGCAAATAGAGCACCTCCCCCCCGCGGGCTAAAAAGAGGAACTGTCTATGGGAGAAATAGGTCAATGCGTCTTCCCAATCCTCCACGTTTTTAGTTTTTGTCTTCTTCCATATGGATTCTCCGGCGATCATGCTTGAACAAATGGGGACGAAGCTTTGGGCGCACCAAGTCCGTTGCATGCCTACCCCATGGAACCCCAGAAAAAGGTTTTCCAGCGTTTTCAGAACGTTCTCCTTGGAATCCGCATCCCAAACTGACATTTTGTCTTTTAGCCGGCTGTCGAGTTCATCCAAATGCTGCCGATGAATCTCATGTCTAGTATCTAGTTTAGATGCACCAAAAAAAGAAAAAAGTTTGAGATTCAATCTTGCTTTTGGCGCATAATCGAGTACATTCGTCCATGACCGTGTTAAAATTTCTTGGGGAGGAAGAAAGTGATTGAAGACCTCATCTGCCAGTTTTTTCTTGGAAGTAGCTACCAAAAGAAATTCGATCAAAAATTCGATCGAGGTTTGATCTGAAAACAGACGTCGTCCAAAAAGACGCACTGCAGGATTGGCGTCTCCCTTTCTGTAATCCATTTCAACATCGGGGAATCTGTTAGGCATTTGATATCTCCAATCCTCTAGATGTAACCTTGAAATGTTGCCTTCGAAATGTATGATTGGTGCGAAGCCGGACCAGTATCATTTCCTCCTCGTTATTGTTTCGGCAGCGTTCGATAAGCTCGGCCTTGAGGCGTTCCAGGCGATTGGCGTAGGCTGCCTGCAGAGTCTCCCCGACCTGTCCGTGGTGCCTGGCCAAAACATAATCCAAAAACGGCAGATTCAATTCGAGCGATATCTTTTCCAGCCAGCCCTGTCCTATCAGTGACAGGTCCCGTCGTTGACTGGGTGGCTTGGGATCGGTTAGGCATAGCCTGAAATCCCGGGAAAAGTCTATCTGTGCCAGGACTACCTGAGCACTTTGACGGATGTCCTGCCTCATGCGATTCAACGTGATATAGAGGTTGTTGTTGTCCAAGCCACCTACCTCGGTAAGACGCACTCCCGTAAACTGCTCCTGAAGGACGTGGAATATTCTTTGCCTGAAACGGTTGTCGTCTTTCAGTGACAAACGCGCCTCTTGCTCTTGCCAGTCCATCCACCTCAGAATGGATAGCGATCCTAGAAAATTTTGAAGAAAAGATTTTTCGCGTTCCCTATCCTTATCCTGGTACAAGAAATAAAGCAGGCGGCGAGCCTGTTCTCGAGCCTGGTCCGGGGTGGGACCTTGCTTTTTGTCCTGGTCCTTTTCCGGCATTCGGGAGCCACGGTGCCTTAGTTCCTGAAGTTCCCCCTGAACAATTGGTGGAAGTTCTGTCTGGAAAATGTCGTGATGGATGAGCAGCCAAAGGTGGCGCTCCATGTTTGGGCACGGGCGTTCTCCGAATCCCTGAGATCGCACCGCCTTAATTACCGGCATCTCAACTGCCGCATCGTCTCCTCCGCGCCCATTGTCCCCGAAAAATCGGTTGTAGAAAAGGTAATCGGACAAAGGGGGTTTTTCCGGATGGGACATGAGGTCGCGTATGTCCTGGTATTCCAGCCCGGCCGTGAGCATGTAAGCAAGATGGGCCGTGAACTGGCGCATGGTAAGGCGTGTCCCGTATTCGTACATCCTACGGTATGCCAAGAAAACCCGTTTCTGGGCCAGTCCCTCTTCCTCATGAAAAAGCTGGACATTGATATAAATAGGGCAGCGGTCCCTGCAATCCCGGTTCGCGCAGGCCGTCCAATTTTCCTGAGAAAGCATCCGGGAAAAAACCTTTCGCGCAATGTCTATATTATCGTGCAAGGCCAAATTATAGAACCGGAAACCAGCTCCGCAAAAATCAAGGTACTCTGATTCCGCGTCCATAGCTTCCAGCAGGAGTGGACGCAGTTCAGCTACGCCTTCTATGCCGCGGTTTTTCACATATTCGTAGAAAGTATCCAGAAGCGCCCCTGTGTTGGATATCAGCAGTACCCGCAGCCCTTGCTTGGTGATTTCATATAGCAAGGCGTCCCGCCCATCGGGAGGCCACTCGCTCAGATCCTTAATCACGGCTACCGATATGCCGCCCGATAAGTTTATGTCCTCACGAGCCCGCAAGGGTTTGGAAAGGTGTTCGCTTGTGTCTATACTTTTGAGCTTTTTATAGACCGCTAGGGCCAGGGTGGATTTCCCGTCCCCTGCGTGTCCGGTAAGAATCACGGACTTACCGGATTGGCTGGATAGGCAGTCAACAATATCCTGTACAAGGGGGTGCTCCACGTGAATGCGTGAAAAATTGGGATTGCAGGCTTGGGACTCAGCCATTGCGTTTTCGTTTCCGGCATCGAGGGAGTGGAGGCTGTTCAAATAGGCGACAAACGGGTTTGGGGAAATATGAGTTTGTGAATCTAAATTCATTTCTCCAAACCCCTGCTCAGGGGCTTTCACAGCATTCTCATCACTATTATTGTCTATTTTGTTCATTTCCCATCTCATTATTGACCATATTAATCAAAGGGTTATCGGTTCGAGAATATTTTGAAAGATTATTTAGAGTAGAAAATAAATTGCAATCCTCGCGAGGTTTTAATGAATTGGAAGAGGTTTCGACAGATAAATGTCGAAGAGGCCCTGAATCCCTCCAAGTGTAATTACGCCCATCATAATGATTTTCTTCAAGGTCAATGGCTTTTTGGAACAAATCCTTATGATGAATCCTTAGCCCCCGCCATTCATCATCTCGTTGGAAGAAACAGAAGTAACATCCAGATCTCTGTCTCCATGAATAATATTCAGGAAGGCCTATACCGGAGAGTTCAAGAATATTCTTTACATCACGTAAAACTATGCCATCACTTACGAATGGAAAAACTGACAGTACTGTTGCTGATTTCGGTTGATAACCTGCTCGGCCCTCATCGGCCCTTAGCCCTGCATAATTATATACTTTCTGACCCGCGCAATTAGATTTTAACCAATTCGCGTACGGCTCCAGTTTCAAATGGCGTGTACACCATCTATTTACTGGCGAGGGAAGCATCCCTTTGTACATCTTTAACCAGTATTCAAAATTTTTTCTTGACTTAATAGATATTATTTCTATCCCCAGTATGGCTCTTAACCTGTCCAGATAGGCGTAAGTTTCCGGCAACTCACACCCGCTATCAATGAAGACATATTCCATGGGCAGATGAGGATATTGTTCCCGCATGTACACGGCAAGGGCGGCACTGTCTTTCCCCCCTGAAAGCCCGAGCAGGTGGCGTTCCTTCATGAGAAATCTCCTTGTTTTATCATAGCCTGAATCAACAGGGATAACCAAGCGGTTCGAGTTTCCTTGTCTGCCTCAACAAATTCCTCCATTACCTTTGTTGCATTGATGGTATCCAGATTTGTGAAAGTAGGCAAGTTCTTATGCGCCATACCTCCGTCTGGTGTGGCGATTCCTATTATATAGGGCTTGCTGGTAGAATCCCGCTTTCGCTCCGCAATCCGTTTGAGGTCGTCCAGTTGGCGAATGCGTTCCCGAATTTCCCCCACGTGCATAGCAAAGGGTTCCAGGTCGCTGTCCCCCCAGGAGCTGAGGGGCTTTTTCATGATTACGGCCGCCACTTGGTCAAACCATTGATCGTCAGAATCTGATTCGGCGGCCAAGGCTCCCAAAACGGGTTTGAGATCCACATCCATGCAAACATCCATCAATGGAGCGGCTTTGGCGCGAAGCTCGTGGCGAAGCCGCTCGAAAGATACGTCCTCCCCAACAAGGTCAGCCATGGCCAGCTTGAAACGCCCTTTGACCTTGCTGGTGAACCGGTCAAAGGCGTCCCGCAATTCAATGAGAGAATCCCAAAGGCTTTCCCTTAGAGTAGCGGCATCGTAATCCATTGCTCCAGCCTCGTCTCCATCGCCTGGGGGTTCAAATCCAAGGGCTTCGGGAATGTTTTGAAAAAGCAGCTTTTGTGGGTCTTGCATGTGGACGATAGCGTTTCGAAGTCGCAGGGTATTCGGGTTCATGGAACGCGTCGTTCGTGTGTATTCCGGTAGATTAGAAAGGAATTGGGTGAGAGGTACAACTATGGAAAGAAGTGTTTGGTTGCGTGCTCCTTCCACCAGTTCGAGCCCGGTGTTCACAACCTGAAAGTAAATACGTATAACTTCCGACCGAATCCCGGTAGCCTGGTATAGCCGAAGACTGAACAGTTCGGGGCGCCGCATGAGAAGGGTGATTTCAGCGTCACCGAAAAACGGTTTGAATATTTCATTTTCGTACACGGCTATTTCATCGGAGCGCACCAGCAGATAGTGGGAAAGCAATAGCGGTGCCGGGCCTTTGCGGAGTCCGAAAGGCGGATTTTTGACGGCATCTAAAAGGTCCCTCACAGGCACCGTGCGCCCCTCGGCATCGCCTTCCAACAGAAGCTGATCGAACAGGCCCCAGATGGCAGATAGTTGGGGTTGCTGGTGCTTGTCCGGGGCACGGAGGTACCACAACCCCTCCTCATTGGGCTGGTGTAGCCCTGTCTTTTTGATGATAGTGCGGTAGACAGCTACCTCCGGCCCATATCCAGTGAACCCAAGATCTTCCTGGACAGCATTGTTGGCAAGGGCTTCGGCAACCCGATTGCGCGCCGCTGTCGCCTGACTTGTAAGCCGGTCCACGTTAATCATTTCGTTGTCGATTCTGGGGCAGAGATGATACGTGCTGTCGCATAGATCCGAAACAAGGGAAGAAAGCTCCCTTTGGCTTGTAATGTTCTGCGAGTTGCCGGACGCGATCCATTGAACAGGTCCAAAGCCCGGAGTGAAGATATCTTTCAAAAATATGAACAGGGCTTCCTCTGCCTGTGCCGCCCTATGCATAGCTTCCCTGCGAGCCACACCGTCACGCTCAAGCTGAGGAGCATCGCACACGGCACGAGTTGCTGCGGCTTCCAAAAGAAGTTGCCGGATCTGTTCCAGACAAGGCGCATAGCCCACCACTACCGGCTGCCCCTCCCCCGCAATACCGCTAAGGCCCTCGAGGGTCTTTTGCCTGCCGGCAATCAGCCAAAGGATCCCATCCCCACGTCCGTTTTCATACGGTTTTTTTGATAGGACGTCGATATCATCTTCTGTACCCCATCTGATCCGGAGTTCACGGAGTGTGCCTGTCTGTACGGAGTGTCGTGCGGCTATCAGATGGTGATGTGGCGCCACCTCTTCCAGCATTTCAGATATTGAACGCAGTGCCACTCGACCCCGCGCCTGAGTAACTTCAAAGTCTAGGTCGAAATCACTGCCTTCCCAAAGTCTGTACTCATTAGCATAGCGGCGATACAGGAGAATACCTTTGTCCGTAAGTTCCCTGAGCATTCTTTTCGTGTCGTTTTTATTCTTATAAAAGGACGTAGCCAGGGCGGCATGGATCATTTCTTCAGACGCAGCTATGCCCGGCAAAGTGGAAAGTAGGTTCAGCACGCCTACCATCTTGAGCACCCTGGTCTTTTCACTGTCCAGTTCCCCATGAGAGGCAATCATGGATTGTATCTCTATCCATCTCTGGTTTTCGATCCGAGCTGCGTGATGCAAAGCACCAGTTTGCGCGAAATAGTCATACAACATATCTAACCCCAACGTGGGCAGGCGGCTGTCCTGAATTGCGTCCAGATTATGCAGGCAATTGGTGAATGCATATGGTTCGCCGCTGGAGAGGAAGGAGAACAGTGTACGGTCGTTCTGGGCAAATCGCCGGGTCATCTCACCCACAAGATACACGGACAGGGGATGAAAAGGATATAGAGTTTTAACGGAGCCCGGATCGATTGAACCAAGGCCGTTTAGAGTGATTTCGGACATGGCGTCGGCCATGCCTTCGGCCCAATTCTTCAGAGCTTTCTCGTGCTCGGCATCCGGCGGGTTCACTGACAAAGCATCGCGTATGAGGCTAAAGCTGCGAACCGGTGGCTCCACATATGGACGATCTTCAAAGCGCCCCTGGATTTTTTGCCACTCCTCTCTCTGCACTTGGCTCAGGGCGCTGGCATAGGCCTGGAAGGCCTGGTGCAGGCATACCCAAAGAAAAATTAGTTCGGTTTCAGCCAAAGTCTGAAGGATGAAGATGTCACCCTGATCTGCATGATGGGCCTGGAACTCCAGATTTTTGCCAAACTCGTCCACCACGATAAAAACCGGCTTTCCGGTGATAGCCGCCAAATCCTTATAGGCGGTGACAACCTCGCGAGTAGTGGGCCAGTCCTGTGAAGCGATTTGCTCTACGCGGCTTAGAAGCTCTTGCCATTTTTGGTTTTTTTGCCACCCATGCCCCTCTTTCATATTTTGGGCGAGCCCCCTTGCCAAAGTGCTATTCAGGGATTCGTAGTGGGAGACGGCCCTAACACCTATTGCAGGAGGCTCGGAGTTTCCTTCCGGGGACATAATTTTGAGCCGATCTGATAGTCTGCTATCTGCCTGCTTAAGCCTTTTGTAGCAAAGATTGCGTACCTCTTTCCCACCGCTGGACAAAGCCATGAGGTAGTTGCAGAAGGCGCTTTTTCCCGTTCCGTAGGGACCGGTGAGCGACCATGCGTTAGTTTTTTCACCTTCAAAAGCATCGGCAAGCCGATTCAACAGGTCGCAAGCAGCCGGAGTAATTTGAAACCGCTCTAGTAGATCTTGGTCCCAGGCATCCCGCTCTATGTTGACCGATCGCGCAACTGCTCGATCAACATCAATCCATTTTGACAAGGAGATACGTTTCATCTGGCTTCCTTGTAATACCGGGTCAGGCAGACTTGAGCGAGGTTTTCGGCTGAATCACCAAACTGAACCTGTCTGATTCCATTAACATAGTTAAATGATGTGTCCCCAAGTAAATGGCAAATCCTGTCAATCCGCTGCCCGCACTCCGATTCCGAAAGACGAAAAGCCATACCTGGGGAATTCGGAGCGAAAGTGATGTCTCGCAAAGACAAGCTACGTTGCTTGGGAAACCACTTGGCGGCAAAGTCGAAGACGGCGGACATAAATACCCAGTCCGGCAATGTTTGCTTGGCATCGGTTGCGAAGCGGTACCGATCCTTTTCCCTTCGCTCCAATGCTGGCACAATCAATCCTAGCTCTGTAAAAGGGCAGCGGATGTCCGAATTTTGGCGTATTTCTGAAGCATACATTCGGATAATGCACGAGGCGTCTCGATTAACGGATCCCTTAGCGATGTTCTTAAGCTTTTCGGTTTGGGCTGCCTTCTCCTGAAGCGCCGCCGAAAGCTCCTTTATGGCAAAGGTTGGAAGGGTTATATAACTGAAAGCCATGTTCCAGAACACAGCCCGAAAAGGAGGTTTAAAAATATGCCAGTGAAGTAGCCAAAGGCTGGCATGATCCTCCAGGTATGGATCCAGACCTGTTTCGGAGTCGAGCAGTTTCAACCCCAATTCTGTCGGCCGTAAGCATCCAGGTTGGTTATCCTCTTCCAAAAGGCGGAAAAGTAAACACCAGTAACGCATAGAGCGGATCATGTTTTTACCAACTCCAAGCTGCTCTATTGCGTTTTTATCGTTAAAAACATGCGGATTTTCCAGACACCGATCGTAACCCTTTTTCAACCAGCCATACCTGGGTGTAAAGCTTTCATGCCTTCCGCTGGAACCTGAGGCCAAGGCCTGTGAAAAAGTCAGTGAGGATGTTGTCATTCCTTATGATTCCTTAAATTATAGCGCATAGATAGTTTTTCCTAATATAACTTTCTATATAGCGTAAATGCGACTTTTATTAATGCTGAACATGAGGTTTTTTCTAATTTTGCAGATTATGGCAGTTTTGCAAGGAAATGGTCAAGGCTTTCTGAAAAAGTAAAAATCAAATAAAGATTTTTTACGCCCTTCTGTTACATGAGATGGATTGGTTTCAAATCTCTTTTTAACGAGAAAAATTCTTCAAAAGCATCCTTCTCTTTTTGCCATGCGTTGTATGATTAAACGGCGCCGGCCATTTTCCGGATCAGGTGGTTCTCAAAGCAATACGGAACAAACAAATGCTGCCGGGCCCTGGTAATGGCCACGCATGCGAGCCGGTCGATCTG
>Ga0207421_10003118_pt1 | contig 19944 bp, 16 predicted proteins | sample SodLakKL_010_SED_4_FD_187542 | JGI IMG/M metagenome (GOLD analysis project Ga0207421, IMG submission 187542) | Alkaline sediment microbial communities from Lake Tanatar, Kulunda Steppe, Russia - 8KL_010_SED (SPAdes) (version 2) | ecosystem: Environmental > Aquatic > Non-marine Saline and... | reverse complement strand
CAAGCAGGAAGCAACCGGAAAGCTCCTGCAGGCGGAAGAGGGCTTGAGGAGGGCCATTGATTTTATCATGCTGGAGATGCTTGAGCCGGGCTGCAGCGAAAAGCCCTTCAAAGAAGAGGTAGAAAACCTGGACCAAATTATAGAGGAAGGGCTGGGGCTTTCAAAACTGCTCCAGGGCGAACAGCGCTTTATTATCAACCGCGACACCGATTCTGATCGCTATTACAAGACTTTCCTCATCTTCAAATCCCAGCTCAGCCGCCTGGAAGAAATGCACAACCTGGCCCGCAGGATCCCGGTCCGGGTTCCCCAGTCCGCCCCCGTGGTCCAGCTGTTTCGGATTGTCCAGAAAATGCAAGCCCGCGCGCTGAGCGGTAAAAAGAACCATCACCAGCTGGTCGACCGCCTGCTGGATAAAATGGAAGAGAGTTTTGCTGAAACCGAACCGCCCCAATCCAGGAAAGAATTCATCAGCCAGGCCTCCCTGTTCCACCTTTTCCGCGAAATCAAGCGCTATTACCGGCGCATGCAGGAAGCGCCGGCTGAAGCCGTATTAAAGTAACTCCCTGATCAATTTCCGGGCTTTAGCGAGCGCTATCCCCCGGTGACTGACCCTGTTCTTGGCCTCCCGGCTCATCTGGGCAAAGGTGAGGCCCTCCGGCTCGTAGATAAAAAGGGGGTCGTAACCGAAACCGTTTTCGCCCGCCGGTTTTTCAGCAATCCGCCCGGCACAGCTTCCTTCCACGATTTCAGTTTGCCTCCCGGGCACGGCCACCGCCACGGCGCACCTGAAGCGGGCCCCCCTTCTTTGGGGAGGAATCCCGGCCAGTTCTTTCAGGAGCAGGACGTTGTTTTCCCGGTCGCTGCTGTCCTCGCCGGCATACCGGGCCGAGCGGACTCCCGGGCGCCCCTTTAGAGCCTCCACTTCCAAACCTGAATCATCGGCCATGGCCGGCAGGCCGCTGTAGGCGGCCACCGCTTCCGCCTTTTTGGCGGCGTTGCCGGCAAAATCGGGCCGGTCTTCTTCCGGCATCTTCAGCTCCGGGTAGTCCTGCAGGGTCAGCACTTCAACTTCTAAATCTTTTAAAAGGGCCTTGATTTCAGCAGCCTTGTGGGTATTGTTGGTGGCAAGCACCAGTTTTTTCAACAGTCCTCCCCCTTTCAGCTCAATCCACCAGTTAAGTTATAACTATTATCTTTAGCTTAGGGGCTTCCTCCAACCGGTCACGCACCGGACCTGGCATCGGGCCTGGTACCGGACATTGCACCAGACCTGGCACCGGCCCTGGCCTTTAGCGGTCGGCGGCAATTAGGCGTTCTATCTCCGGGCCCAGGGCTGCTTTCTGGCAGGCGGTGATTACCGCCACGCCCTTTCCGGCCAGATCGAGCATCCGGTCAAGCTGCCCGCGGCTGAAGGGTTTGTCTTCAGAAGAACCCTGGATCTCGACCAGCTCTCCAGCGGCGGTCAGGACCAGGTTCATATCGACCGCGGCCCGGGAATCCTCGGCAAAGGAAAGGTCGAGCAGGTAGGTATCTTTATAGCGGCCCACGCTGATCGCCGCCAGGTAATCGTTTAAAGGAAAGTAGCTGATCTGCTCCTTTTGGAACAGGTAGAAAAAGGCTTCGGCCAGGGCAACGTAGGCCCCGCTGATGGCCGCCGTGCGGGTGCCGCCGTCGGCCTGGAGCACGTCGCAGTCGATCCGGACCGTCCTTGGCCCCAGGGCTTCCAGGTCGACCGCCGCCCGCAGGGAGCGGCCGATCAGGCGCTGGATTTCCAGGCTGCGGGCATTAACTCTTCCCCTTTCCCGGGCAATCCGGGTTTCGGTGGAGCGGGGGAGCATGGCATATTCTGCTGTTACCCAGCCCCGGCCCTGCCCGTTGAGAAAGTCGGGCACCTTTTCTTCCACCGAGGCGGTGCAGAGGACGATTGTATCGCCGAGTTCGATCAGAGCCGAGCCTTCCGGGTATTTCAAGTAAGAGCGGGTGATTTTAAGGGGGCGCATTTCGTTTAAGTTCCTGCCGTCAATTCGCATCATTGCTGTTCCTTTCTGATCACATTCTTGCAGTTTAGGCTGCCCTTTTTATTCCCCATCTCCCCGCCATTTCCTTCCGTTTTTTACGATCAGCAGGTATAATGTTGCTATGGGCCCGGCCTGAAGCAAGGCGGCGGAAGCTGGGGCCGCCTGATCACTTGAGCGCTACAAGCCACTATCATAAACAGGGAGGCAGCTAAATTGGAGAGCACCTATATTTTACCGGCCATTTTAGGATTGATCTTGATCTATTTAATTTACAGCTACAACCGCCTGGTCGGGATGCGCAACATGGCTGATAAAGCCTATTCCAATATCGATACTCTGCTCCAGAAACGCTTTGACCTGGTCCCCAACCTGGTCAATACCGTCAAGGGCTACATGGAGCATGAACGGGAAGTTTTAGAAGAAATAACCAGGGCGCGGACGGAGTGGCTGAACGCCACCAATATCAAGGAAAACGCCGGAGCGGATCAGATCGCCCAAAGGGCCCTCAAAAGCCTCTTTGCGGTGGCCGAAAACTATCCCGACCTGAAGGCCAACCAGAATTTTATGATGCTGCAGGAAGAGCTGGCCGGTATCGAAAACAAGATCGCCTATGCCAGGCAGCGCTACAACCGGACAGTAATGGCCCTCAACACGGCGGTCCAGAGGTTTCCGACCAACCTGATCGCCAGGCTCTTTAACTTTGAAACCCGGGACTACTTCGCCGTGGAGTCAGAACAGGCCCGGCGGGTCCCGGAAGTAAATATGCAGGGTGGTGAAAGCAGATGATGGATCCCATCTACGGCCGGATTGCTTCCAACAAGCGGCGGACTTTTCTCCTCTTTTTGCTGTATGCCCTTCTGTTCGGGGCCATCGGCTATTTCATCGGCATCTACATCGGCGACCCGGTAGTGGGCCTGATCCTGGCTGCCATTATCTTTGTGGTGCTGTTCATGATCAGTTATTTCAGCGGGCAGAGCGTGGTCACCAGGATGGCCGGGGCCCGGGAAGTGAGCAAGCAGCAAGAGCCTTACCTCTACAATACGGTGGAAGCGCTGAGCATTGCCGCCGGCAAGCCGATGCCTAAAATATATATCATCGAAACCGAGGTGCCCAACGCCTTTGCGGCGGGACGCAACCCCGATCACGCCGTCATTGCCGTCACCCGGGGGCTGATGAACCGCTTAAACCGCCAGGAACTGGAAGGCGTCATCGCCCATGAAATGGCCCATATCAATAATTACGACGTCCTGCTGGCCACCGTGGCCATGGTGCTGGCCGGGACGATCGTCTTTGTCAGCGTTATCGCCCGCCGGATGATGATTTTCGGCGGCATGGGTCGAAGCAGCGGGCGCAAGGGCGGACAGGGCCAGCTGATCATGATCATTGTCATGATCCTGGTGGCCATCCTGGCCCCTATTTTTGCCCAGCTTTTAAAATTTGCCATTTCCAGGCAGCGCGAATACCTGGCCGACGCCACGGCGGCTAACTTTACGGGCTACCCCGAGGGGCTGGCCAGCGCCCTGGAAAAAATCACCGATCAGCAGGTCAAAAACAGCCCCCTGGAAAACAAGGCCTTAGAGGGTCTTTACATCGTCAATCCGGCCCTGGGGGCCAGGTCGGGAAACCGGGCCAACGTCTTGTTTTCCACCCACCCGCCGGCCCAGGAACGGATCAGGCGCCTGCGGGCGATGTGAGGATCCTGTGGATCGCAGAGCAGAACCGGGCAGCAGTACCAGGTGATGGCTTGCGTGACGGCTTGCCGGGGGCAGGACCAGGCGGCTACAGCTTTACCTGGTAGGCCTTGATCTCACGCTGCAGCATCTTAAAGCCCACCTCTTCAAAGGCAAAGGTACTGCCGCTGACAAAAAAGCGGTAGCGGGGATTGCTGTTGTTCAGGGGGTTTCCCTGGCCCGAAGCGGCCAGGATATTTTTTATTTCGGCGGCTATTTCTTCGGCCGAATTGATCAGCCTGACCGCCGGACCCGTCACCTCCCGGAGCAGGTCCGCCATCAGGGGGTAGTGGGTGCAGCCGAGGATCAGGGTGTCGATATCTTCGCTCAACATGGGATCGAGGTACTCATGGGCCACCTTCCGCGCCTCAGGGGTGTCGACCAGGTTGTTTTCAACCAGCAGGACGAACAGGGGGCAGGCCCTGGAAACGATATGCAGGGATCCGTTGTGCCGCTTCAGGGCTGTTTCATATTCAGAGCTGCCGATCGTCCCCGCGGTGCCGATCACTCCGATACGGTGGTTCTCGCTGTGGGCCAGGGCAGCGCGGACCCCGGGTTCGATTACGCCCAGCACCGGCTGCTCGCAAACCTGCTGGTAATAAGAGAGGCCGGCCGCGGTGGCCGAATTGCAGGCCACTACCACCATCTTAACCTCCTGGTGCTGGAGGAACTCGATCATTTCCAGAGCAAAACGGCGCACTTCTTCATTGGGGCGGGGGCCGTAGGGCATCCGGGCCGTATCGCCGAAATAGACAATGCTTTCATGGGGCAGGCAGCGGCTGATTTCTTTGACTACCGTCAGCCCGCCGACTCCCGAATCAATCACGCCGATTGCTTGATGGGCTTTTATGAGCTGTCCTTTAGATAACGCCATTTAAACCGGGCCTTTCTGCTTAAGGCTTTAACGGGCCGGAATGATTACTTGGCCTTCATCCTGGAAAAATAACCGCCCATGATCTTGCGGGTATCGAAAATCGAGATCATCGCCTTGGGGTCATGCTTTTCGACAAGCTTCAAAAAGGAAGGCAGTTCTTTGCGCTTCAGCAAAACCTGGAGGCTGCTGTGAGCCCCTTCCTTCCCGTAACAGGGCATGCTGGTAACCCCGTAACCTTCATCGCGCAGGGCCTGCTCCAGGGTGCCGCAGTTCTGAAGGGTGACAATGTGGGTATGAACATAACCGACGGCAATCATCTCTTCGATCCTGCTGCCGACCAGGTTACCGGCGGCAAAACCAAGTCCGTAGACGAGGACGTTTGTCCACTGGTCGAGGTTGGTAATGACCATGCTCAGGGCCACCAGGTAAATTATCACTTCAAAAAAACCGATCACGGCAGCCTGAATGCTGTTACCCCGGGTTAAATAAATGATCCGGATCGTCCCCAGGCTGACGTGGGCAATCTTGGCTACGAAAATAGCCAGGTAGGTCAAGAAAACAGGTATTACGGGCACTTATAATCCTCCAATGATCAATAGATTAGCCTCAGCTTTATCAAAATAACAGCCCCAATTGTAGCAATCAGGATAATTTCTGTCAATCAGTTTTTGGGGGTTAGATCTTTATCCTCTGCCCCGTACAAAATTGAGGCGGGAGCTTCAACTCACCGCCTGTGCCCGGCTGACTGGTACCGGCCGCTGAGGGTACATGGCAAACCACAGCTTTTCCCGGCAGAAGTTGAACCTGCCCTTCCGCCTGCGCTGTCTGCGGCTAAACCCTCCTGATTTTTCAGGGTGAAGGTACCGGGAACCAGCTTACCGGATTGAATCCATGTTTTCTGAGCGGGTGGCCACCAGCTCCAGGGCATGTTCATTTTTGACCCGGATCAGGGTCCCCTTCATGCCCAGGGATCTGGATTCGATAATACCGGCGCTTTCAAATTTGCGCAGGGCATTGACGATGACCGAGCGGGTAATGCCCAGGTTGTCGGCAATCTTGCTGGCGACAACGATGCTTTCGTTGTTGTCAATGTTTTTAAGGATTTCCCGGATTGCTTCCACTTCCGAGTAAGAAAGGCTTTCGAAAGCCCCCGTGGCCAGTTCCCTGTTCCTGGTATCTTCTTCTTCCTGCCCCGCAGTAGCCTGCATGAGAACCAGGCCGCTTAAGGCGGATACCATCTCGGCCGCCAGGACCTGTTTTTCATCAAGATAGTTGCCGGGATGATATAAGATTAGTGCGCCCAGGAATTTCGGGCCGCTTTTGATCGGAATGACAGTGTACAGCAAGCTTTTTTCCGCTACCGTCGTTTGCTCTACCTGCTCACCGCCGGCTCCTGCAGGAGTAGTCCCGTTAAAAAGCGGCTGATCGGAACCAATCATTTCCTCCAGGGCGGAATCACCGGCTGCTGTGCCCTGCTCCGCCAGGTGCGCTACATGACTGTCCGCTTCGACATCGCCTTGATAACCGGCCAGGACCCGGCCGCTTTTCTCTACTACAAAGGCGGCAGATCCGGTCATTGCTGAAATTTCTTTCACCCCTCCTTCCAGCGCTCTTTCAAGAGTGCCGCTTTGGAGGAAAGCGTCCTTGACCTGCCTGATTAAAGCCAGTAACGAATTATCTTCCATTTCAAATACCTCCTTTCATATCTTTATATTACAAAATATTAAATATGTCAACAATATTCTCACATAATGACCCCGGTTTAGGGAAAAAATTAAGAAAAGCCCTGATTCTTGGCAATGCTTACTGATCAGGGCGCCTGAAACTTTTCTTCAATCCCGGTCCGGATTTGAACCCCGCTGGCGGTAAATCTGATCGACCAGGCGGTAGACTTCCTTCAGGGGCAGGCCGGACTGTTCGGCCACGGACCGGCAGTCTTCATATTCCGGCCCATAATGCAGCGGGAAGCAGCCCTCGGGGGAGGGGGTGTATTTAACCCTGACCGGGCCCCAGCGGGTCTCCACGGTCTCTACTGCGCGGGGGCGCATGACCTTGCGGGCGGTGGTCAGGCGAAAACCCAGGGTGGTGGTCTCTTTAAAAAGGAGGTCCTGGATGGAGCTTATTTTTTCCGGCGGCGCCAGGACACTGAGGAGCACACCGGGGCGGTTTTTTTTCATCTGGGCCGGGGTATAGTAAACATCTAAGGCCCCGGCGGCAAAAAGTTTGTCCATCAGGTAACTGTAAATTTCGGGGCTGAGGTCATCGATATTGGTTTCGATAACGGCCACCTCTTCCTCGTAGCTGCCGGCCAACGGCCCGGCCGACCCGATCAGGACGCGCAGGTAATTGGGATAGCCGGGATCGATGCTGCCGGCGCCGTAACCTACTGCCCCGATATTAAAAGCGGGGATGGGACCAAAAGAATCGGCCAGGGCGGTTACCAGGGCCGCCCCGGTGGGGGTAACCAGTTCAAAGCCGCTATCTTTCCCTTCCACGGGCACCCGGCGTCCGGCCAGCAGTTCCAGGGTGGCCGGGGCCGGCAGGGGCAGCCTGCCGTGGGCTGATTTTATTTCCCCGCGGCCGGCGGGTAGGGGGGAGCATATGACGCGGTCCGCCTGCAGCAGGTAGAGGGCGGCGCAGGTGCCCACGATGTCGATGATGGCATCCAAAGCCCCCACTTCATGAAAATGAACCTGGTCGACGCTTATGCCGTGGACGGCCGCTTCGGCTTCGGCCAGGCGCTCAAAGACCGCCCGGCTGTTGGCGCCAACCGGCCGGGGCAGGTCGGCCCGGTCCAGGATTTCCAGGATCTCGTTTAGATGCCTTTCCGCTGTTTCAACGCCGTCCAGGCACACCAGGGCCCTGGTCCCGGCGATCCCGCCCCGCTTAATTTTTTCCGCCCCCAGGCTCCAGCCCTGCAGTTTAAGGCCGGCCAGGACAGCGCGGAGCTCTTTTAAATCGGCCCCGCCATCCAGCAGGGCCCCCAGGGCCATGTCGCCGCTGATCCCGCTGTAGCAGTCAAAATAGATGATAGTTGGGCCGGTTTCCCCGGTAGGGGGAGTCCCGGAAGAGTTTTTGAACATCAATCCTTCTCTCCTTCTTCTGCGGACCGGTTGATCAGGGCGGCCATATAGCCGGCCCCGTAACCGTTGTCGATATTGACCACGGCCACGCCGGTGGCGCAGCTGTTGAGCATAGTCAGGAGGGGAGCGATGCCGCCCAGGTTGGCGCCGTATCCCACACTGGTAGGCACGGCCACCACCGGGCACACGGCCAGCCCGCCCACCACGCTGGCCAGGGCCCCTTCCATGCCGGCCACGACGACAATGGCCCGGGCCCGGTTGAGCTTATCCCAGTTGTCGAAGAGGCGGTGAATGCCGGCCACGCCCACGTCATAGAGGCGCTCCACGCGGCTGCCGATCAGCTCGGCGGTGAGGGCCGCTTCCTCGGCCACCGGGATGTCCGCCGTGCCAGCTGAGACGACTACCACGCAGCCGGTGGGTTCCGGTTCCGTTTTGCCGCGCTGGACCAGCGCCTTAGCCTGCCGGTGGTACTCCACTTCCGGATACTCGGCCTTGACCGCCTCAAAAACCTCTACCTCGGCGCGGGTGGCCAGGACGGTGCCCCCGGAGGCGGCCAGGCGCCCGAAAATGGCCACGATCTGTTCGGTGGTTTTCCCCGGGCAGTAGATGACTTCGGGGAAACCGCGCCGCAGGTAGCGCTGGTGGTCGACCCGGGCAAAGCCGATATCTTCATAGGGCAGGAAGCGCAGGCGCTCGGAGGCTTCATCCACCCCGATCCGGCCCTCGCGGACCGCTTCTAAAAGTTCCTGCAGTGATTTCTGGTTGATGACCGCAAACCCCTTTCTTTTTCGGCCTTTTGTTTACCGAATTGCTTCTTAACCGATTCGTTTTATTACCGATTCGTTTTATAAATTATATCATATCGCAGGAAAGCCCGGCGGCTGACCCCTTACGCGCCTCTTAAATTGTAATGCCCCCGGCGGTGTGTTAGAATATTTGTAACTTCACGGCTTGCTGTAGTTACTTCAAAATCCACAGGGAGGTTTGATGATGTCACTGATAACGATTACTTCGGTTTTTGGTTCCGGTGGGGAAAAAATTGCCGAACAGGTGGCGAAAGAGCTTGGATTCGAGTTATTTGATGATCATAAGATCCAGGATCGAGCCATTGAAATGGGCCTTTCCAGCGATGACCTGGACGGCCTGGACGAAAAGGCGCCCCGCCTCTTTGACCGGCTGTTCACAAGCAAACCCGCAAAATATTTAGATTTGCTCGGTTCAATTGTCTATGATATTTCCAGCAAAGGGGAAGGCGTCATTATCGGGCACGGCGCGCATCTTTTTTTAAGGGGATTTAACTGCGCTCTCCATATTTTAATCCACGCTTCAGAAGAAACAAGAAAGGCAAAGCTGGTCCAGGAGCAGAACATGAGCGAAGAGAAAGCTCTACAGCTCATTCGCAGGATGGACAAAAGGCAGGAGGATTTCGTTCAGTACACTTTCCACCGGGACTGGAAAGATCCCTCGGCATATGACCTGGTCTTTAACCTGGACAACCTGGGGGCGGAATGGGCCGCAAGATTAATTGTCGAACTCGCCAAATCTGATGAAATAAAAGAGTGCAGCTTAACAGCTATGCAAGAAATGGAGTTGTCTTCCCTGAAATACAAAGTTGAAGCCGCTTTAGTAGAAAACGAACTGCGGGATAACCTGCTGGCCCCAACCAATAATATCTCCGTCGATGTCACAGAAAAGGGCACCGTCCATCTTTCAGGCTGGGTTTCAAGCGATCATGACAGGCAGAGGATGATGGAGGTAGTAAAAAAAGTGCCCGGAGTCACGGAAGTCAGATCAGATGTAAATGTGATGCCCGCTTACTATACTTAGAAAACAAACCCTTAAACTGTTGTGATCAGCAACACAGCGCAAGTTGTTTATCAGGTTGATTTTTTTGCTGCCAGGGTTGGTTATTATGATCAATAATGGCCCTGGCAAGTTTTTTTCAACAAAATTATTACACTTTCACATCAAACTTATTTAGTCTTTCGCTGTTGGTTTAGCTTAAAATTTTTAAGGGTCGAAGATTCGAAATATAAGCGGGAAGCCAATCCAGGTTCGGGAAGCCAATGCTGGTTAAGGATGATGGGGCCAGAAGGGGCTCTTCATCAAAGCTGCCCGCCACTTTTCCCTCAGGTCCGGGTAGCGCTCAGTCATTTCATTTAAAAGCCCTTCCATTTCAGCGCGCTTGGTTTTGTCGCTGACCGGGCAGGGGTTTTTAACAATAGGCAGCCCCTCTCTTTTAGCCAGGGCGGCGAGGGTGCTTTCCGGGAGCTGGATCAGGGGCCGGACCTGGTAAAGTCCGGCCCGGTCCAGGTAGGTGACCGGCTTAAAGGTGTCCATCCGGCCGGTATAGATCAGGTTAAGCATAAAGGTCTGGATGGCATCATCCAGGTGGTGGCCGAGGGCAACCCGGTTGCAGCCGAGCTTTTTGGCTGCCAGGTGCAGGGCCCCGTGGCGCATATTAGCGCAGAGGGCGCAGGGGTTTTTCTCCTGCCTGGTCTCGAAAACGATCTTCGAGATGGCCGTTTCTTCAACATGAAGTCCCACCTCCATACTGCGGGCCAATTCATGGAGGGGTTTTAGATCAACATCCCAGCCTAAGTGGACATAAATGGCCTGCAGGTCAAAATCGAAGGGGGCGTGCCTGCGGAAGATATTGAGGATATATAAGAGGGCGGAACTGTCCTTGCCGCCTGAAAGGCCCACGGCCACCCGGTCGCCCTGATCGATCATCTTATAATCATAAATCGTCCTTTTAACCCTGGTCAAAAACCATTTGCTGTCGCTGCGGCGCAAGGGGCATTCGTCCTTTCGGGTCGGATCCTATAATATTTCTTACTATCTATACTCAATAATATAACGGTTTCTTTCCTCTTGACAACAAACTTTTTGCCAGGCGGTGGCTTAGAAGGTTCTTTGGGGCTTAAAAGGTTCTTTATGGTTCTTGGCCCAATTGCCGAGAGCTCATCAATCACATCTTTGGGAACCGTTTCTTTAAAAAGGCTTGGAATCCAGGCTTCCACAACCTGCTGCGGCGGCAATTCGAAGTAGCGTTTCTCAACCTGTTCTCCACCAGCTTTTGAGCACCCTGCCGTTGTCAAGAAATATTTTTATAAAATTTTCTTTTTATTAAAGCTTAAATCTACAGCGGCTTTAACTTGGCCTGCAACCCAAATGCCGCAAAAACTATGGGCTCAGAAATACCGTATTGAATTGATGTTTTTTTTACAGGGCATTTACACAACTCCCGGCTGAGGATGAATGAACTTGACGATGAAATTGATAGACTATATAGTAAAAACAAAACTGCTTTTGAAAATTGGTTTCGCCATTTATGCTTAAGTTTTATGATTATGATCCAGCTGGAAATATGGAATGGAGCTTTGCAGGCCGAAAACCAAAGGTTATCCTGGGCGATCAATTAATTTAATTAAAGGAGGAGTTGCTCTCTTGGAACAGTTTAGTGATAAGGTGAAAAAAGTTGCCGATTTGCTTCAAGAAAGTAATTATACGGTAATCTTTACCGGGGCGGGAGTTTCAACAGAACATTACAGCCATAACCTGGGCAGCCCGGGTAGAAGCCTCCCCGTGATGGTTGCTCCTGAAGACTTTACTATCGGGAGGTTCAAGGATGATCCACAATCCTTCTATGAAGAGGGTGAGCCTTTTTTTAGCATGATCTACCAACTTGAACCGAACGAAGTGCACACAGCCCTGGCGGAGCTTGAAAAACGGGGCCTGCTTAAGGTGGTCATTACGGAGAATATTGACGGCCTGCACAAAAAAGCGGGTTCTAAAAGGGTGCTTGAAATTCGCGGCACCCTGAGGAGCGCCAGCTGCGAGGAATGTAAACGGCAGGTTGCCATAGATGATCTACTGGCGGATGCCGAGAAGGGATCGTTCTTACCGGTTTGTCCGGATTGTGGAGAACCGCTCAGGCCGGACGTGGTTTTTTCAGATGAACCCCTGCCCCCTGATTATTACGAAGCAAAAGATGAAGCCGGGCGGGCCGAATTAATGGTGGTAATCGGTTCAGCCCTGGAGGTTTCTCCCGATAACCAGCTGCCGGCTGAATGCAAAAATTTGGTCATCATCAACCAGAACCCTACTTTATACGACCAGCAGGCACAAGTGGTGATCAATGAAAGCCCCGTTAAAGTAATGAAGCTTTTACTGGAAGAGTTAAACAACCGTAAATAAATAACTGTAAATAATTGATCTTAGCGAATGATTTGAGGGTTAAAATCCTTTATGACAGGGGGACGTTTAAGCTGTCATATTCCAGTGTGCTCCGGCGTAACATTATCTAAAAACGTTCTTTTGCTGGTTGAAATACGGCAACCATAACAAGAAGTTTAACTTGCCACCAAGTATAATAAGGGGTATAATGTGACCAATTAAATTTTTATTTACGGATGAATTGTTATCCAGCGGCAAACTGAAGGAGGATGAATGAACATGAATAAAACGCTCCTGTTGTTATTGCTGGTCGTACTCCTTGCCGGAGGAGGGATCGCTTTTGCCCAAGCCGGCGCCGGAAATGCATTATTCGGTCTGCAATCTGCTCCCCCGGAAGTAGTTTATGAAGAAGATGGTCGCGATTTAGGGGAAGAAATTTCACAATCAGCCCAGGAAAGAGATACAGATTTCGATCTGGAGGGAATTATACCTGAAGTAGCTGAAGAAGCCAGGGCTAATGAAAACAGGGGAATGGGAACGGAAAAAGGCGAAGACGAAAGATCTCCCGTAGCTGAAGCTGTCCTGGAGGTCCTTGGTAACGGAAAATCCCCTGAAGATGGAAGAGCATTTGGACAGGCTGTATCGGAACAAGCCCGGGGAAATGAAGATGGCAGGGGCCTCGGCGAGGCCGTTTCTAAAGCCGCCCGTGAAGCCAACCAGAGCATGGGCGCCGGTAACAACAGGTAAAAAAGGGCCCTCGTTTTAATAATTTATTTTGATGGATATGTTTTAAGCGGCAACCATTCAGGTTGCTGCTTTGTTTTGATGGCAGGGGTGACCGGTCAGCGGAAGTAGGCTACTCCGGCTTCGAAGATGCGCTGGTCCTGGGTGCCGGGTACGTTTACGGCTACCCTGGAACCCGTTCTTTCCGGGTGGCCCATTTTCCCGAACACCCGGCCGCAGGGGCTGGTCAGCCCTTCCACTGCGCAAAGCGATCCGTTGGGGTTAAAGGAGATGTCGTAAGTGGGCTCGCCGTCGAGATCTGTATACTGGGTCGCAACCTGGCCCTGCTTGAAAAACCTTTCCATGTCATTAGTGGTAGCGGCAAACCTGCCTTCACCGTGCGAGAGGGCCACGGTATGCCCCTCCCCCGGCCGCACATTGGCCAACCAGGGAGAAAGGACCGAGGTAACCCTGGTATAGGCCATGCGGGACACGTGGCGCTCGATCCGGTTAAAGCTTAAGGTGGGAGAGCTTTCGTTCCGGTTCCTGTATTCTCCCCAGGAAAGCAGACCCAGCTTGAGCAGGGCCTGGAAACCGTTGCAGATGCCCAAAATTAAGCCCTCTTTTTCTTTCAGCAGACCCATGACGGCTTCTTCGATCCGGGGATTCTGAAAGACGGCGGCAATAAATTTACCGGTGCCGTCCGGTTCATCTCCGGCGCTGAACCCGCCGGGAAGGGCGATGATCTGGGCTTCAGCGATCCGGGCCGCCATCTCTGAGGTGGACCGGGCCACCATGGGCGGGGTCAAATTATTAAAAACCATAATATCGGTTGAGGCTCCTGCCCTCTCGAAAGCCTGTGCTGTTTCGTATTCGCAGTTGGTCCCGGGAAAAACAGGGATAAAAACCCTCGGTTTGGCGAAAGATCGAGCCGGCTTCCGGGTATTCCTTTTCTCGTAATATTTAAGGGGGGGTGTAGCCGCAGCGGCATCAGAAAGGGCCGTTTTGGTGGGAAATACTGGTTCCAGCGGTTTTTCCCAGTGCCTGTAGGCTTCTTCCAGGCTAATTTCTATCCCCTTCACTTTGATCGCCTTCTCTGCGGTGGTGTGGCCCAGCAGCCGGTACTCGTTTTCTGCAAACAGCTGTCCCGGGTCGGCTTCGCCTGTTAACTCTAAGACTATAGAGCCGTAGCCGGGTTTAAAGAGCTCCCGGATATCCTGAACACCGGGCAGGGAAGCTTCATTAAACTCTCCTGGTCCGGACGGGAGCGTATCCCCGGGGCGGCCGGCTTGATCAGGTTCGAAACGAAACCCGATCCGGTTGCCGAAACACATCTTGCTGACCGCCGCCGCCAGGCCGCCCGTCCTTACGGTAGAGGCAGCCAGCACCAGGCCTGAGGCGATCAGTTTATGGATCAGGGCCAGGTTTTTCTTAAAGGTTTCGAAATCAGGCATCCCGGCCATATCGATAGGGACAGGTAAAAGCATTACCCTGCTGCCGGTTTTTTTAAATTCCGGGGATATAATATTCCTGGCATCAACAGTATTGACAGCAAAAGCCACCAGAGTAGGAGGGACATCCAGGTCGTTAAAAGTCCCGGACATACTGTCCTTGCCGCCCACCGCCGGGATCCCCAGGTGCTTTTGAGCCGTGAATGCTCCCAACAGGGCGCTGCAGGGCCACCCCCAGCGAAGCGGATCCCGGCCCGGTTTTCCGAAATATTCCTGGAAGGAAAGCCTGATCTTACTGTAATCCCCACCCATGGCCGCAATCTTGGCCGCCGCTTCAACCACGCCGTACAAAGCCCCGTGGAAAGGGCTCCATTTGGCCAGGGCGGGATCAAAACCGAAAGCAGCCAGGGTGGCCGTATTAGTTTCGCCTTCCAGCAGGGGCAGTTTGGCTGCCATCCCTTCAGCCGGGGTATCCTGGTATTTGCCGCCGAAGGGCAAAAGGACAGTGCCCGCCCCCACGGTGCTGTCGAACATTTCGACCAGGCCTTTCTGGCTGCAGACGTTCAAGTCCTCCAGGTTGGCCAGCCAGGCCGCCTTGAGATCGGGCCACTTCTCTCCCACTGAAGAGGGATTTATTCTTAAACAGCAGCCCTCTTCCCGGGGCGCCCGGATTTCAGCCCTGGTATGCTTTTCGACCCCGCCGCTATTTAAAAAATCCCGATCCAGATCGACAATCGGTTTGCCGTTCCAGCTCATTTTTAAACGCCTCTGGGCGGTAACTTTGGCAATGGGGGTGCACTCCAGGTTTTCTGCCGCCGCCAGGGCGATAAAACTGTTCTCATCTTCAGGCGCGACGACCACCGCCATTCGTTCCTGGGATTCTGAAATGGCCAGTTCGGTCCCGTCCAGGCCGTCGTATTTTTTGGGGACGGCGTCCAGGTCCACCTCCAGCCCGTCGGCTAATTCGCCGACCGCAACCGATACACCCCCGGCCCCAAAATCGTTACCTTTTTTGATCAGCCGGCTGGCTTCGGGGTTGCGGAAAAAACGCTGGATTTTCCTTTCTTCAGGGGCGTTGCCTTTTTGAACCTCCGCGCCCCGGCTTAAAATCGATTCTTCTGTATGCTCTCTTGAGGACCCGGTGGCGCCTCCGCAGCCGTCCCGGCCTGTCCGGCCGCCGAGCAGGAGGACCGCATCGCCCGGTGCGGGTTTCAGGCGCCTGACGTTCTTTCTTGGCGCGGCCCCGATCACAAAGCCGATTTCCATCCGTTTAGCGATATAACCTTCGTCATAAAGTTCGGCCACCTGGCCCGTGGCCAGCCCCACCTGGTTACCGTAAGAGCTAAAGCCCTTTGCCGCCTTGGTGGTAATATATCTCTGGGGGAGTTTCCCGGGCAGGGTCTCTTCAAAGCGGCGGCCGGGATCCCCGCTGCCTGTTACCCTCATCGCCTGGTAGGCATAGGAGCGGCCGGACAGGGGGTCGCGGATACAGCCCCCCAGGCAGGTGGCGGCCCCGCCGAAAGGTTCAATTTCGGTGGGGTGGTTGTGGGTTTCATTTTTAAACATGACCAGCCATTCTTCTGCTTTCCAGTCAGCGCTGCCGTCACTGCCCATCCCGGCCCTGACCACAATACTGGAGGCATTGATCTCTTCCGATTCTTCCAGGTCTTGCAGCAGCCCTTTTAATTTCATCTCTTTCATGCAGATGGTGGCCAGATCCATCAGGCTAACTGGGCTCCGGCCCACTTTTTCTTTTTCAACAAAGGCCTTTGATTTTAAGTATTCCTGCCGGGCCAGCTCCAGGGGAGCGTTCAGCGGGCTTTTTTCAATGTCAATCCTGTCTAGCACGGTGTTAAAGGTAGTGTGGCGGCAGTGATCGGACCAGTAAGTGTCCAGGACCTTGATCTCAGTTATGGTGGGATCTCTTTTTTCCCGGCCGCGAAAATAGTCCCGGCAGAAGGCCAGATTTTCTAAGTCCATGGAGAGATCCAGCTTTTTTTGCATTGCGGTCAGCTGATCTGAGGAACACTGCCTAAAACCGGCTAATGTTTCCACCTCCGGCGGACAGCGCCCTTCGAGTTGCAAACTGGCCGGCTTTTCAAGAGCCGCTTCCCGGCATTCGACCGGGTTGATGCAGTAACTTTTAATACTTTTAAATTCATCGTCGGATAGTGCGCCTTCTAAAAGAAAAACCCTTGCCGATCGGACAAGGGGGCGCTCTTTTGCGGTTAGAATTTGCACACACTGACCGGCAAAATCGGCCCTGATATCATATTGCCCGGGCAGGTATTCAACGGCAAACATCCTGACCCCGGGGTCTGCCTTTAGCTCTTCGGGGTAACAAATATCAAGCGGCGGTTCGGATAAAATTTGCCTCCTGGCTTCTTCGAATTCTTGCCCGGTGAGCCCTTCCACATCGTAGCGATTGATGATCCTTACCTTTTTGAGGCCGCCTATGCCGAGGTGCTCTTTTAATTCCCGGCCTAAAGCACTGCTCTCCAGTTCAAATCCGCTTCGTTTTTCGACGAATATCCGCTTTACTTGTGCAGACAAAATCTCTCCCTCACCTTGGCAGTATTTGAGCCTGCGCCCATACCTTGCTAATACAAAGTAACTATATCTTTATTCCCGCTATTTTTCAAGAAGGTGACGAGGGTGACTGGGCGATGTTTCACTTGTCACCCTTGCTGGGAACCCTCGCCGTGGCATGCCGAGATGACAGATGAAACGTCTCCTTGTCACCAAAACGTCCCCTTGTCACCAACCGGTGTCACCCAAGAAGGATATTTGTTTTTTCTGTGGAATTAGAAAGCCGTGTTGAAAAAAAATGATCATCAAACCGGTATTTTTTCGGGATCCTCCAAGCTTAGCCTTACCAGTGCTGTCCCTGAGGAGCTGCCCCGCGGACGCCCGCAGGAGAAGTGCGGCATTTTTGCTGTATACGGATACCGGGGGCCGGAGAATGCCGCCCTTGTTACCTACCTGGGCCTGCTGGCCCTTCAGCACCGCGGCCAGGAAAGCGCCGGCATCGCTTTTAAGGAAGAGGGAAAAATCCGGGCCATCAAGGGGATGGGCATGGTCGATCACGTCTTTTCCCGGCGGGAGCTGTCTTTAATCGAGGCCGATACCGTCCTCGGGCACGTCCGCTACGCCACCGCGGGGCCCAGCATTGCCGTCAACGCCCAGCCGCTCCTGGCCTTGTCGCATGACCGGACCGGGATGGCCCTGGCCCACAACGGCAACCTGACCAATACCAGGAAACTGCACCACCGGCTGCTGGAGACCGGCCATATTTTTCATACCACTTCCGATACCGAGATATTGTTGACCTACCTGTTCCGATTCCGCCGTCTTGGCCTGGTCGAAGCGGCCAGGAAAACCATGGGGATCGTGCAAGGAGCCTACAGCGCTGTAGTTTTAGACCATGACCGCCTGGTGGCCTTCCGGGATCCCAACGGTTTTCGGCCTCTTGTTATCGGCCGGTTGGACGGCGCTTATATCCTGGCCTCGGAAACAGCCGCTTTTGATCTGGTCGGGGCTGAAGTGGTCAGGGAGGTCAAACCGGGTGAAATAATCAGCATCGGCCCGGAAGGTCTCTCTTCAGCCGGAGTCCAGTCCGGAGGAGAACCGTCTTACTGCATTTTCGAATATGTTTACTTCGCCCGGCCCGACAGCGTTATTGATGGCAGCAGCGTCCACCTGGTGCGCAAGAAAGTGGGTTCCCTGCTGGCAGGGCGCCTTTCAGCAAAACTGGACCTGGTCATCCCTTCGCCCGATTCAGGGGTTTCAGCGGCCTCCGGACTGGCCGAAGCGCTAAACCTGCCCCTGGAATGGGCCATTTACCGCAACCCCTACCTGGGGCGGACCTTTATCAAACCGGGTCAGGAAACCCGCGAAATGGCGGTGCGGTTGAAGTTTAATCCTGTTACCGGGCTGATCAGGGGAAAAAGGGTCGCCCTGGTCGATGACTCCCTGGTCCGGGGCACTACAGCCCGGGTGCTGACCGCCCTGCTTCGGGACTCCGGGGCGGCGGAAGTGCATCTTGGCATCGCCTCACCTCCCTATAAAAACCCTTGTTATTACGGCATCGACATCCCGGTCCCTGATGAACTGGCCGCCCTGGATGAAAATATGGATCATCTCACGGCCTCGATCGGGGCGGATTCGATCACCTTTGCCGAGCCCGAAGATCTCTACGAGGCTGTCGGTAAGGACCGGACGGAATTGTGCACCGCCTGCTTTACCGGCCTTTATCCTACTCCCGGGCGGTGAGGTTATTATTAACAATAAGGGCGCGGTTTTAGCGGCTTTTTATTTCCATTGCCGCCGGTCTTTATAAATTCAGGCAAAGTGGCAAACGGTAACTTGTGTTTTCATTTTGGTTCACTTACTTATAGCTTGCCGGCGCTGGGCTTTCCTTTCCATGACGGTTTGCTTATAAGTGAGGGCTAAAATTAACAGAAAAGGGTTGGCTTTGCCACGGCACCGGTTTACTGCTAAGACTTGTCATTACTATGGCATATGTCCCGAGCAATGGTTATAATAAACAGGGAGGAATGAATTGATGCAGAGTGAAACCAGGCCCCGGGAAGCCAAGTACGTCCAGTCGCTCGATCGCGCTCTTTCGATCCTCGAGGTGATGGCCGCCCTGGGGAGGCCGGTGCCGGTAACCGAACTGGCCGAAAAAGTCGGCCTCAAGGTGAGCACCGTCCACCGCCTGTTAACCACCTTGATGCACCGCGGCTACGTGGATCAGGAAAGGGAAAGCAGTAAATACCAGCTGGGCCTGAAGCTTTTGGAACTGGCCAATGCCGTCTCCTCCTTTTCCGATATTAGAACCATTGCCAGGCCCTACCTGGAAGAGCTGGTCAGGCGCTTAAATGAAACGGCCAACCTGACCGTGCTGGATGAGACAGAGATTGTCTATATTGACCAGGTGGAATCGCAAAATTACATTATCGTAAAAATGTTCGCCCAGGTTGGCAACAGAGGGCCCGTTCACTGCACGGCTTCAGGGAAAGTGCTGCTGGCTTTTCAGCCCGAAGAACAGCTTGATCATATTTTAGCCAAGATTGACTTTAAGCAATATACCAACGAAACGATTACCGAGCCCGGGCTTTTAAAAAAAGAGCTGGAGCGGGTCAGGCGGGAGGGCTATGCCCTCGACTGGGGCGAAATGGAAGATAATGTGCGCTGTATCGCAGCGCCGATTTTTAATTATGAAGGCAAAGCCGTAGCCAGCATCGGCTTATCGGGCCCCGGCAGCCGCATTACCATTGATTATATAAAAAAAGAGCTGGCCGCGGTGGTAAAAGAAATCGCCGCCCGGGTCTCGGTGCAGCTGGGCTACAACGGCTGAAGCGGATATAGATTAGACCTCCCGTGCCCCCATAGAGCCGGGGGACCATCAGAAGAATAAAATTACAGTTCACATTTTCGAGATAGTTGGTTGTCCTTAATAAAACGGCAGGAAAAGGAGGGTAGCTTCTTGGCCCGTAGATCAAGTAGATCAAAAAGAAGCAAAAAAGTCAGGGGCAGGTCCTGGGGGATTCTTTTCTTTTTATGCCTGCTCTTTTTTTCCCTGGGTTATTTTATGGCCGTTAGCGAGATCAGGTTTTGGTAGCAGAAACCTGGTAGTAGAAATATGGGCGAAAGAAAGACTCTTCCACCTTCTTTAAAAGTATTACGGAGAAAGGGCCGGCATCGTAAATTATAACCTGCTGTTCCCAGATCAAGAGCTTATTTGGAACTCTGCCCCCCTGATGGGTTGAAAAGCATGTCAAAAGAACCGTCCCTTTGACATGCTTTTAGTGTTTGTGGACCAGGAGTTCGAAGCGCGGCAGCTTGAAGCGGCTTTTTTCCGGCCGGTTGAGCAGGCAGCGG
>Ga0207421_10003117_pt1 | contig 19953 bp, 15 predicted proteins | sample SodLakKL_010_SED_4_FD_187542 | JGI IMG/M metagenome (GOLD analysis project Ga0207421, IMG submission 187542) | Alkaline sediment microbial communities from Lake Tanatar, Kulunda Steppe, Russia - 8KL_010_SED (SPAdes) (version 2) | ecosystem: Environmental > Aquatic > Non-marine Saline and... | reverse complement strand
CAGACCGCAGCAGCTCAGTACTTCATAGATAATAAAATGTATGCAACGATCGCTGAAGCTCAGCCACCGATGTTCAGTAGACTGGTCCTCGCTGGCGGACTAGCAACCTTTTTCCTATCTTGGGTAGGAGTGGCTTTAGCAGCATGGCATCTGCGAGTTGATTGGTCGCGTTCATTCATATTTATTTTAGTTTGGACAGCTTTTGCAATCTACATGGCTACTACTGCTGTTAGGTTCATATTCAATGCTGCACCTGCCTTTGCACTCACTGCAGGATGGGTTTTAGCGCTTGCGTTCGATAAAACGGAATTCGTTGAGATTGGCAGATATTTTAAAAGACATAGAGGAAATTTTATCGGGAAAATAAAGGAAGGGGTTCAGATAAAACACGTATTAGTAACTCTGCTAGTTGTATTTGTACTTCTTACACCAAATGCTTTATACGCTGTAGATGCGGGTATTCCTTACGAGGAAAAGCAAAGGTACGAGGAACAGATTTTTGAAGGTCTTCCGAGCTTTTTGCGTCCTCCAGATCATAATCCTGAGGAGGACGGTTTTCATTACCTTGGTGGTTTTGGATATACTCTAGATAAACCGACTGAGCACTGGCCAACGGCCTGGGAAGATTTAAGGCAGAAAAATGAGGATATACCTCCTGAAAAAAGGCCGGCATTTTTGAGTTGGTGGGATTACGGCTTCGAAGCAATGAATCTTGGACAACATCCTACAGTAGCGGATAACTTCCAGCACGCTTATAGGTTTGCGGGGAACTTCTTGATGGCTCAGAACGAGTCGGAAATGATAGCATTACTTATAGGAAGACAGCTTCAATTGCCTTACTCAGAGGAAGGTGGTTTTGAAGGTAGAGTAGAAGAGATATTGGTAGAACATATCGGAGAAGAAAAAACGGAAAAACTAGAGGATATTTACAGGAATCCAGGTTCTTATCGCAATGAAGTTCTTTCTAATCCCGAACGATACCATCCGAGAGCAGACGATATCGACAGTGGAAATCTCCGTTGGGCTATGGTCATGGGTACATTATCTTATGAAGATTTAGATACATTGTCTTCACTTTACAGGAGTATAAGTTTTGATTCGGGTTATGAAAGACTTGAAAACAGGATGGGATATTTTGCCGTGGACTCTAGATTGTTCCCGACTTCCGCCCAAGATACTGGCATCTTCCATGCACCCGCGTTCCTCTCAGGACATCGAGTTGAAGAAAATGGTAGAGCTAGAGTACCAATCGATTTCTACAGGATGGAATTAGTTGATGAACAGGGAAGGACATATGAGAGCCAAGAAGAAGTTCCACCCGATGCACGGATAGTAGATCAACAGATAGAATTCCAAGAGATGTTCTATAATTCCGCTTTATATAGGATATTTGCGGGCTACGGTCTTGAAGAGGTGGATGAAAGAGATGGCATTCCAGGCATCCATGATGACCAGGCTCAACCTATGCCGGGATGGAATCTTACTCACTTTAATGAAATTCATAGGACTGCTTACTACAATCCTTATCCTAGAGATGAAGTACAGAACCATACTGATGCTTGGAGAGCGATGCCCTATGAGGAAGCTATTGAATATAGGGATGATGAGAATGTAACGGTCGATCTGAGCCCTCGTTCTTATATGGGACAAGGCGTTGTCTTTTTGAGATATTATGATGGGGCTATATTAGAAGGGCAAGTTAGAACTGAAGATGGAGATCCGATACCGAATGCTAAAGTCACCGTGTTGGATACATCCGCGGAACGTTCCACTCCTCAACATACTTCCCGGACCGATGAAGAGGGAAGGTATAGGGCGATACTCCCAGAAGGAAACATCACTGTGATGGTTTCTACTGGCGGTGGTGGAGAAAAGGAACTTCAGCAGGAACAAATCGTGTTAGAAGCAGAGCAATTTGAAATAACTGAAGAACAGGCTATGAGAAAAGAGATAGATAGGTCTGGTGACGGAAGACCGGACTATCAACTTGAACATGATTTTGAAGTAGTTACGGGTCAGGCTTCTGGCAGAGTCTTCTTGGATAGAGATGGTGATGGAGTATTTGATGAACAAAACGACACTTTAGTTTCTTCAGTTGGCGAGGTAAGAATGGAAAACGAACATTCAGATTTGCTGTATACTATAGATATACAAGAAGGAAATTATGAACGTGAGGGCATTATTCCTGGTAAATATACGATCAACACGACAATCCCTGGAGGCGAGACCTTTGAAGGTGTAGAAGTAGAGCCTGGACAGGAAACCACTAGAGATATCCCGGTTTCTACTGGGAATCTAACCGGAGGGATCTCATATGATATCGAAGATCTCGAAGAAGAAACTATAACTCTTTCCCTGAGAGGTACTGATAGAACTAAAGAACTAGTCCTAGGAGAAACAGCAAACTTTGAATTTGAGAATCTCCCTTCAGGAGAATACACTCTAGAGATAGAAGAAGAAGGATATACCTTCCGAGAGGGACCACAAGAGATAGAAATAGAAGAGGGCGAATCAAAAGAGAGTTACGTGACAGTAGTTCGCGCTAATAGAGTAGAAGGAGTGATAAGCCAAGATGGAGAGAGACTACCTAACCAGAGATTGAATATCTTTGCGAGGGATTACGATAGAGAGATTACGACGGATTCTGAAGGAGAATTCAGTATAAAGTTGCCGAAGGGACATTATAACCTACACGGAGTTAACCGACGAGGAAGCGAAACTACTGCATTTTTGGATGATTTATTAGTGGAAGATGACATCAAAAATTATGAAGGTAATTTCGTAAAAGCGCAAAAGTTGAGTGGAACCGCTGAATATGAAGGAGAAGGTCTCGATAGAGCAGAGATATTCGTGAAGGACGGTTTAGGATCTGAATATTATATGACGACCAATCAAGAAGGGAGATTCAAGGCTTATTTACCAGAGGGAAGCTATACCGTTTATGGATGGTATGACTTCCGTCCAGATGACGATCTCGATCTCGATTACAGTCTTTATTTCTGGAATGAAATTGATTTGAATAGAAATAGAGAAATCACTTTAGAAGGCTCGAGAGGATATGTTGTAGAGGGCAGAGTGGTTAGAGATACGTTGCCAGATGAGGGTATATTTGCCCATTTGGAAGTTGAATGTGGAAAAGGAATCTTACAAGCTACAACAACCATCTATGGAGAATATAGATTTTTACTTCCAGAAGGAGAATGTAGCTTCACGGTAAGAAGAGCGGGTTATCACGATTGGACAGATACAATTGATCCTTCAGAAGAAACTTTGGGTGATGAAGGTGAAATTTCAGTAAGGGCGAAAGACGTGACGGTAGAGGGTAGTGTTAATTTTGATGATCATCCTATCGATGAAATAGATGTGACGTTCAAACCTGTAGGAGGCGGAGCCGAAAGAAGGGAAGTGACGCTTTCCGAAAGTGATGATTATACCGTCGAACTTCAGCCTGGATATTACGATATATACGCAGACCATTTAATTGGTGAAGGCGAGGCAAAATACAACATTTCAGATACTCTTAACATTGAATTAGTTGACGAGATCATAGAGAAAAACCTTGAGATTGTTTACAAAGTAAGAATTGAGGGGGAAATAAGACCGTACGGAGATGAGGACCCTAGTGCAGATGTATCTTTCCAGGGCCCCGAAAATAAAACGCTCTCATTAAGCGGGTCTTATGAGATTTATCTTCCAGAAGGTGATTATGCGATCCGAGCCATTCATCCTAGGGGAGTTTCGGCTACCCAGATGAGCCTCAATGTAGATGGGCCTACAGAAGGTGTTATATTCGAATTGGGACCAACTATTCTAATTGATTCTCATCTTGATGGGCCTCCAGGCGAGAAGATAGAAGTTAACTTCAGAAATACAGAATCTGGTTATATTATAGAGACAATGACAGATTTTGAAGGATTCTTGGATCTTAATATTTCATACGGCGAATATGATATAACAGTAAATCATAAAACTGAAGAGGAGATAGATGGAAAGGTAAGAGATGTTCTCTATCATCTAGATATGACTACTGATATTCCTCCAGTTCCTGATTTAGATCTAGAGAGAAAAATATTGAATTCTACTTTGACAGGACAAGTGACTCTCGATGGAGAACCACTTGGAGGGCTTACATTAGAGATACCAGGTACAGAATATGATGAGATTGTTACTGATGACTATGGAAAGTTTGAGATTGAAGAACTTGTCCATGGGGATTATACGCTTTACACTGAATACAGAAGTTCGAGGCACACCTATAGCTACTTTGACGCTTTTGAAATGCCTGCCAATGATCATGAAATAGATATTGTATTGGAGGAAGCTGTAGTGTTTTCAGGCGAGATTTACTTGGAAGACGAAAATGTAAATACGGAGTTGGAATTAAGAAGAGGCGAAGCCTTTAATACCTTCCAGACTGAGGAAGACGGCTCCTTCAGTATTGTCTTACCTAGCGATACCTACTCGATAGAGATAGAAGCTTCTAAAGATGAGGATCATAGAACTACAATATATAGGTACGAGGAGGAGTTGTATGTTCCAACTCGAGACATCCATAGAAGAATAGATCTCAGGATGGTCGAGGAATACAGTATGGAAATAAGTGGTTTGGAGAGTAAAACAGCGTCTCAAGGAGAGACCTTACAATACACTGCTCAGATTACAAATACAGGTAATATGCCTGATGAGTACGAATTTTTAGCCGATGTCGAGGATTGGGAGGTAACATTCAATCCGGAGACTACTTCTAGAATCTCTCCAGGGGAAACACGTGAGATTATTATAGAAGTTAAGGTGTCAGAAGATGCAACAGTTGGAGAATCGATCAGTTTCACAGTCAATTCCCTCGATTCTGATGAGAGTTTAGAAGAGAATATCCCTATCGAGATAAGACAAAAATATGGTGTTGAAATATCCGAAGAGATCAAAAATAGGAGATATAAGAGCGGTGAATTAACTTACACTGTAGAATTACAGAATACAGGAAATGGCCCTGATGTTTACACTGTCGAGGCGAGTACTCCAACTCACGGTTGGGATGTTAATGTTACCGAGCAGACTGAGGAGATAGGTCCGCAGGAAACGGACGCTATTGAAGTTAGCTTCATATCTACATCGGCTAATCCACAAGAACAAATCGAGTTAGAATTGATAGTACGCTCTGAAGGCGATGAGAGTGTTCAGGAATCTCAGACCCTAGTTACTTCACTACCGGAAATTACAGCTTATAGGGATATGATTGAATTTGAAGGAGACGAATTTATCTTAGAAACGGAACCTTTCACTTTGAACAATTGGCACTGGGCAGGTATAGTAATATTGATCGGAGTAGGCGCAATATATGTGATGAAAAAGAAGAGGTGGGTCTGATGAAACCTAAAAATTTAGGTTTGCTAGTTGGTGTCCTTCTTTTAGTTTCAACCTTTTTAGTCGTCACAGCACAACCTAGTGAAGCAGCAGTTCAAGATACCCGGATAGACCCTTCAATCGAGGGGCCAGATGAATTCTTTGTAAATAAAACAGTTAGTTACGAAGTTGAGATAAAAGGAGCCTTTAGAGTCGGTGATAGAACGATTAGAACTGATGAAGCAGATAATTGGACTCTCCAAACAGAATCTACTTTGGAGGCAACTATCGATTCAGATGAATTAGAGAGTTCTTCTAGCAATATATTCACTGTCAATGTGACCGTACACGAAGAAGGCGAAGGAACTTTAAATTTCAGAGCTTATTGTGGAAAAGACGGCGATGTTGCTTTTAATGAAAAGCAGTTTCAAATTACTGTTGAGAAACCAGAGAGAACAACGGTAACGATAGAAAATCCAACTGATGCCCATATTGAAGAATTGCAGGTCGCACTTTACATCAATGGAGAATTGAAGGATACACAAACAGTACGGGATCTTGAACCTGGAGAGGAGAGAAGAGTTACTTTCGAATGGTCAAAACGAGGGCTTGGTACAGGAGAACACACATTAGAGGTAAGGGCCGAAGAAAGATTGGTGATGAGCCGCACATTCCAGATAGAGGATGAAACGAGCTCTTGGATTTATGCAGGTGTTATCCTTGCTGTTATAGCCGCGAGTGTTTTAGTATTCATCTGGTACAAGAGTAAAAGGAGAAGACAGAGAAGGCCTTGGTGATTTGGGCAGACTGATAAAACATTTTTTATTATTTTTACATTATCTCGCTGCCAGGTGAGATCTCCTTATCTAATGTTATAGCTCCTTTGCTGTCTTTTAATAGTATTGCCTTTCCCTCATCTATCAATGCAACAGATATCCCCTCAAAATTGTTCGATTTAACTGGTTTTAATTTCTCTTTAGAGATCATATTTCCGTTTTCCCAAACGGCGGTTCTAAAATCAAACTGTTGAAAATCTTTAAAGGATATCATATCGGCGCCATCTTTACTTCCTTTAATATTCTCTCCGACATCCCCTTTTGGTTTGAGGAGAGACACCTTGTCTCCTTCCTGTGCAGCTAACATCATACCTTCTGATTTGATTCCTCTCAGCTTCGCCGGCTCTAGATTAGATACTACAACTATTTTTTTATCTTCCATCTCCTCTTTGTCATAGTAAGGTTTCAAACCTGCAACCAAGGTCCTTTCTTCTTTACCAATATCCACTCTAGTCACATACAATTTATCTGCGTTAGGATGTTCCTTCACTTTTGTTATTTTACCGATTTTTAGGTCCAATCTTTTTAGAGACTCAACTAATTTAGAATCTTCTTCCATATCTTCAATATTGATAGTGTCATAGAGCGGTTTAGGTTCTTTCAATTGAGTGCCTGTATCTAGAGGTATCAAAGCTTCTTCCCAACGCTGCTCGTGTATGCTTCCTTCTTGAGATAGGTAGTTCCAAAGATTTTCCATACTATGAGGTAAATAAGGTGCTGCACTTACACATAAGGCTTTTACCAATCTAAGTGAGATGTTAAGTGTTGTACCTGCGATCTCTTTTTCCTCTGGTAAATTTTCCCACGGTGCTTTATCATTGAAATATTTGTTCCCTTCTCTAGAGAGTTCCATGATCTTTTTTAATCCTTCTTTGAATTTTCTATTTTCAATACTTTTCCCGATTTCTTTTGTTTTCTCTTCGATCCTCTTTAAAACCTTTTCATCTCTTTCATCTAGTTCACCTGGCTTAGGAACTTCTCCAAAATTTGAATAGGTAAAAGAGAGAACTCTATGAATAAAATTACCTAGATTTCCTACAAGTTCTGAGTTTATTTTATCTTCAAATTCTTCCCAAGCAAAGTTAGTATCTTTAGTTTCGGGCATAACCATGGTTATGTAGTACCGAACTGCGTCGCTACTGAAATCCTCTAGTATATCAGGAAGAGAGACTATAGTTCCTCTTGAAGTAGATAATTGCTGACCACCTATTCTCATGTACTGGTTGGCTGGTACATCGTAAGGTAAATTGAGTTCATTGTCATATCCCATCAACATAGCAGGCCAAATAATAGTATGAAATGGTATGTTGTCCTTTCCTAAAAAGTAATAATGCTCTGCATCAGGATTTTTCCAAAATTTGGTCCAATCTCCTTCGCTTTCTTCTGACCATTTGATAGAGGTTGAAAGATATCCTATTACCGCTTCAAACCAAACATAAATTTTTTTCTCCTCGTATCCTTCTATAGGTACTGAGATGCCCCATTCCATGTCTCGAGAGATCGGTCTATCTTCAAGTCCTTCTTTCAGCCATCCTTTAGTGAAATTGAGAACGTGATTTTTCCAATAATCTTTGTCTTCGATATATTCCTCTAAAAGTTTTTGAAAATTTGAAAGCTTCAAAAAGAAATGCTCGCTTTCTATAAGGTCTGGAGTCTCTCCACAGTGCATACATTTTGGTTCCTTAAGATTTTTTGGATCCAAAAGAGTTCCACACTCGTCACACTGATCACCTTTTATCTCTTCTTGACCACATTCTGGACAAGTCCCTAAGACATATCTATCAGGAAGTGATCTTCCACAATTTTCACAGTAAAAGGTTTCCATAGAATTCAAATTAATGTGCCCCTTCTCATAAAGGGTTTTAAAAATGTCTTTTGCTACCCTTTTGTGCGTTTCATTCATAGTATAAGTAAAAAGAGAAAACCTAACTCCCAATCTTTTAAGAGCTTGAGAATTAATCTTGTGGTATTTTTCAGCTGTTTCTTTCGGGGTTAGACCTTCCTCTTCGGCTGTAACGGTCACAGGAGTCCCGTGTTGATCAGAACCAGAGACCATTAAAACTTCGTTTCCTTTCATTTCGTGATACCGTCTAAATATGTCTGGTGGAAGATAACAACCTCCTACTTGACCGATATGAATAGGTCCGTTTGCATAAGGCCAAGCTACTCCGATCAATATACGTTTCATGATTTAGTAGAAAAGACTCCTGGGATATAAATTCAATGATTTCTACAGGTATGCAGGCGACGGGATTTGAACCCGTGCAATGAGCTTGGAAGGCTCAGATCCTACCAGACTAGATCACGCCTGCTACACATCGGACAGATTACTAACAAGGTGATATTAATCTTTTCTGTTATAGCCTTGTTTTACATTAGAGTATAACGTTTTTTTATGATTTTTACGCACATCTCTTCCGATAGATTTTTATTGTTTGCCATCAATCACTTTGTCGGACGTGAATTCCATGATAGGAGATTTCCTTAAGAAAAAGACCCATTTAAAGAAGAAGGGCAAGAGTTCCGACCTTGGAGGAGAAGAGTATATTGACCTTACTCACCTATCTGAAGAAGAAAAAGAAGGAGAGGTATTTGAAGCTGATACTCTAATTAAAATAGCCGAGGTTCATCGCTACGAAGACGTAAGAGATGTGACAGAAGAAGTGTATGACGGTAATGTCCTCCTAATTGATATCGAGGCAATAGCTGGAAGTTCGGATGCAATGGAAAGAGTTCAAAGCGAGCTTAAAGCAGTCGCTGGTGAGGTATCTGGTGATGTAGCAAGAGTAGGTAATAATTTCATAGTATTGACACCTGAAGGTATAGGAATAGATAGAAAAAAGATAAAACCATTCTGAAATTTCTTACTGAATTTCAGAGATCTTTATAGTCTAGGAAGGTGAGGCTTAGGCAGAGTTTACTCGCTGGTAATCAACCCTTTTTTTGTTGATTTTATGATGTAAGGAGTTCCTCCTCTACTATCTATCTCTTCAGCGACTTTTTCAGGCTTATCTGTAAGTGCGATCATAGACCCTCCCCCGCCAGCTCCGGTTAGTTTTGCACCATAAGAATATTTTCTTGCTCCTCGGATCAACTTTTCTAGCTTAGGATGACTGACACCTAGTATCGAGAGTAACTGATGATTCTCGTTCATGAGCTTTCCGACAACTTCTAACTCTTCGTTCTTCAGAAGATAGGTAGCTTTTTCTACAATCTTTCCTATATCCTCGATTATTTCTTTTGCAAAATTGCTCTTTTCATAAAACTTACGTACTTTATCCACCAATGGGCCTGTAGGAGAATGGACACCAGTGTCTCCTATCACAAGGTCGATATCAGGAATATCTTGGTGATGAATATTCCAAACATTTTCATCTTTTTCAATCTTCCACAGAAAATTTTCCTTTTTGTCTTTTGAGATCATGATAGCATTTCCGTGAGTCGAAGTTGATGTATCTATAGGACTAGCGCTTCCTTGAACATCGAACTCGACTTCGAAAGCATCTTTAGCGATCTTTTTTTCTTCAAAAGTCTCTGATAGAAACTCCTTCAAACCTCCTAATGTGGAAACGGTAACAGCTGCGGAAGATCCCATACCCGCTCCACTAGGTAAGTCACTCTCTGTTTCTATCTCAAACTTTTCATCCGTTTCTACTTTTTCCATGCATTGGAGGATATAGCTGTGATGCTTTCTATTGATAGGATATCCATTAACGTAAGTCTCAGATGAGGATGAGGATATCTTACATTTTATTCTCCTATCTACAGCTAGAGATAAAGCGGGTTCACCGTAAACGACAGCGTGTTCTCCGAAAAGGATAACTTTTCCAGGAGCTGAACTTTCTGCACTCACACATTACCCAAAATGGAATTAATACTTATAGATTTGTGAAGAGTTCGGAGAAAATTATACAAATTCACATATAACTGAAATCAGTAGCCATCTTTCTTAGCCTCTTGACCCTTTCTTCTGTAGGGGGATGTGATGAAAAAAGGTTGACAAAACCGCTTGATTTGAATGGATTGACTATGAAGAGAGAAGATGTAGTCGTACTTTTGCTCTTCATGGGATTGCTTTTATTTTTAGTCGAAAGTTTTTCTAATGCACTAGCTAAAGCATTTGGATTTTTGGATATTTCAGCCCCTTTTTTGTCTGCCATAAATTCTCTTTTTCGGGATATCGCTAACTTAATTATTATTGCGCCGATTGGTGCTAAGATCATAGCGACTAGGAATATCGGATTTATCCTTCTACGGCTGAACATCATCTGGAACCAGACCATCCTTGCCATGAAAGTTATAGCTCCGGCAAGTGTAGCGGCTATACTCATCACTAACATATCTCTGTTCTGTATATGGCCTACTTCGTGGGCCAATACAGCCTTCAATTCTTCATCATCTAGTGTATTTAGAATGCCTTCTGTAGCAGCCACCACTGCATTATCTTCATTTCTGCCTGTTGCGAAAGCATTCGGCGTATCCGAAGGAACGATCGCGACTTTTGGCATTTCTATGCCCGCTTTGTAAGATACATCTTTAACAAGTCTGAATAATCTAGGATTGTCCTGCTCATCGATGATTTTTGCATTATGGGACCGGAGTATCAATTTATGACTGTAAAAATATGCTACCAGGTTCATAACAGCTGCGATGATCAAGAAGAAGATAGTTCCTACTATCCAGTTACCCATAAATATATCGCCTATAAGGAATCCTATCACGATGAATAGGACGATCATGAAGGCGAATAATCCACCTGTAGTTGCTTTATAACCCATCAAGATGGATATCTGTTTTAGGTAGTAAATAAATTTTGTGTAGAGCAGTTTGTGAGTAAAACGAAAATTAACTTTAAGATTAACACCATCCAAAAATATTTTACTTAACACTTGAATTAGTTTTTTGTGAACAGAAGTGATAAAACCCGAAGGTTTCTCTCTCGAGTTTTAAGGGATTATTATTCTACTGTAGATCCATCACTTCCCTATAGATTTACGATGAGGGAATTCGCCTTTGTTTATTTTAATAGTGAAGGAATGCACCGTCCAGTTGCTTTTAGATCTAAAGCGGAAGTGAAAGATTTTTTGAAGAAAAAAACCCCTCTTCACTCATATTATTCTACCGCTTATTATTCTAATCCAAAAGCTCCGATGGCGGATAAAGAATGGCTTGGTGCAGATTTAGTGTTTGATCTTGATGCTGATCATATCCCGGGGAGTGAGGAACTGAATTACTTCGATCAGTTAAAGAAGGTTAAGGAAAAATGTAGATTACTAATCGATGATTTCTTAGTAGATGATTTTGGAATAGAACAAAAAGATATGGAATTGTTCTTTTCTGGTAATAGGGGTTACCACGTTCACGTCAGGAAAAATGAAATTTTCGGACTCTCTAATCAGGCAAGAAGGGAGATTGTAGATTATATAACTGGAGTCGGATTAGATTTAGATGTTATCCTCCCGTATGAAAATATAAAGATAGGGGAATATAAAGATATAGATAATGTTAAGAAAGTACATAGATTACCAAATGAAGACGAAGGTGGTTGGAGAAAAAAGACTAGAAGACTGACGTCTGAACTTTTAAGAAGATGGAATGAGATGGAGAAAAAGAAAGTAGTAAAAGAAATGAAAGAGAAACATGGTATCGGAGTTAAAACCGCAACAGGTCTTTATCAGGATCTTTTTGAAGAAGGAAAATGGAAAAAAATCATAGATGAAGGTGTTCTAGATGTGTTTTCTGAAGAGAAGAGAATGGTTAATGCATCTACATTCAAAAAAATAATTGAAGGCATACTAAAAGAAGAAAATGTGCAGGAAATTGGTTCTAAGATAATCGGATCTACAGATGAACCAGTGACCGGAGACACGAAAAGATTGATCAGATTGCCATCTTCTATTCATGGTTCTTCGTTTTTGATAGTTCAAAAAATCGATTTTGATTTATTGGAAGAATTTGATCCATTGTCTGATGCAGTACCTGATTTTCTTACCGATAAAGAATATGAGATTAGATTCGAAAGATTACCTGAGATAGAAAATGTAAAGGTTAGGAATGAAGAATTTGACCTGCAAGAAAAGATGTCGATACCTGAATTTGCCGTACCTTTTTTTGTACTAAAACTGGGGGCGAAACTCCTATAAAGGAATTACGAATTACTTAATTTGCCTTATGGCGGGTAAGAAAGAGAAACCTTGGAAAAATGATACAGATTTAGAAGAAAAATTTAAAAAATTGAGGGTTAAGTCAAGTAATAGAAGAGAAATAACCCGAAACAAGAGATTGAAAGAACTTCAAGAAAAGATAGAAGGGTCCCATGAGATAGAGCGAGTCAAAAAGCTTAAAAGAAAATTGTTGATACCCCAAATACTAGGAATAATAATCCTTTTTCCTTTTTTGATGTATTTTAATGAATCCTCTTTAGATCCTTTTTACATGCCAGTATATCATTCTATTTTGATGCTCTTTGGATGGATACTCATAATAATTATTGGCTCAATCATCTTTAGGATTTTAAGAATAAAACGACATAGGAGTTACAGCATAAAATATTTACTAGCGAGAAATTCGATGAGGAAGTCTATCGTTCTTGCTGTTGTGGCTTTAATTATCTTTGGAGTCATATACACTCCCTATCTGACTGGTGTGATAAACGATGCATCCTCGATCGAGGATAATATTTTTTTAGCAGAAGATGAGAGAGAAGAGCTTGAATTGACAACCAGATGCAGACTAAACTTTAGAAGGTTAGAAAGTGTATATATTAACACTACAAACAACGTTATAATACATGTAAGCATTTACGAGAAGGAAACTAGTGATATAGTAGACCAAAATAATGGTAGTTCTTATTTCTTCGAAGATTTCGATACAACTCAATTTCAAGAATTGATTGTTCATATTAATTCTTCCGAGGACATCTATATTAATTATCAAGTCAGACAGGAATTATTCCCGAGCAGACAGCTTTCATTTTCAATCTTATCGTTTTTTTACATGGGTGTATTTGCGCAATCCAGCGCAATATTTTATCCTATCAAAAAGAAGTACACGGGCGAGGGCATCTACCGTTAAACGGCGCAACACTTCTCTACCTTTTCTACATTGAACTTCTTTTTAGCCCATCTTTCAGTCTTTTTTGAAGGTAAAACTATCCCTATAGCTCCTCGTTTTAAAGCTTGAATCTCCATCTCATGCCTCCCTCTTTCTCTCATACATCCTAAAATGATATCTGTTGAATCGCTAGTCCGTTCCATTACCGAGAAGAAATCCTTTTTTAACACTCTCTTCCCAAAATTATCTGGTATTAAAGAGTTCAATACTATTTTTTCAGGATTTTTTAATATCTTTATAGCTTTGAATTCCCCATCTAGTTTTCCTTGGTTTAGCCCTACGGTAATGTGAGGGATAACTTTAAGCCCGGCATTTTTCAACATATGGTATCCCTTTTTGTAATCTTCCGGTGTGGCATCTAAACCATAAACTCTTTTTATTGTCTTTTTAGATCCGATCATGTCATAAGAAACTGCGTCAACTTTTGCATTTATTAGTCCTTTAACCATCTCCTTAGTAGGCAGTCCTGTGTGAACATTAATGGAAAGTTGGGTATTTTCATCTATTTTGGAGAGTATATTGAAATACTTCTCTATGGGTACTTTCCCCTGATTTGTGCATCCTCCACTGAGAAGAAAACCTGTTCCACCTGATTCTTCTAGTTCTATCGCGAATTCATAGAGTTCCTTTGGATTTGACATTGAGGTCATCCCCTCCAAAAATCTACCCTCACAATGGGGGCAAGAAAGAGCGCAGTAATTCCCAGTAATAGAAACGCTGGGGAACTTTTTCCCTGGGTAATAGAACTTTTTCATCATTCTAACATGCTAGTGGGGAATAAATAAACCTAATGTTTGTTGTATGAAGTACTTGAAATTTTTACATAAACCTAGTTGGGCAATTTATAAAAAGAGAGAGTCTCTATTTGGAGTGATGGTCGTAGGCGAAGACAGACAGAGATACATCTCCTTTATAATCGAAGGTTCAGAGACAGAAAGAAGAGGTATGATAAACGCTATTAGATCGGAATTTTCGAGAGATGAATATGAAAATATAAAACCGTGGTTGACCGTTTTTGAAGGAGATAAAGGGATAGTTAGATGCAAACACACTGGGAAACAAAGAGCTTTAGAGATACTGAACGAAATAAAGATCGGTGATGGGAATGTGAAGACCATCATAACCACAGGAACTATAAAAAAGGCAAAAAAGGCTCTAAAGGATTATGATGAATGAAAGGTGGCAGAAGCCAGTAGATAGAAGAGAAAAAGTCGATATTCTCGTGGTAGATGCTTACGTCGACGAACCTGGATTGTTAGGAGTTCCTCCTTATCTCTCCCCTGAACCTAGAATGTTGGTCGGAGTAGCTAGAGAACTAGACCTAACTTGGGAGTATATTACAGCTGATGAATATAGAGAAAATGGTCTCCCTCTAGGAGATATCGTGCTTGTACATGGAGGGGTTACAGTACCGGGTAAATACTTAGGAGGTACGCCTTTAACAGTAGAAGAGGCTGAGGATATAGCTCAGGAACCTGGAGAAACATTTTTAGGTGGTCCTTTGGCAAGATATGAAGATGTGCAAGGATATGACCACTATGCTACAAAAGATCTTGCAGCTTATTTCTATGATTCTCTATTTGGAGAAGGTGTGGATAGATGGGCTAACCCTCAAGAGACAGAGGATTGGCTTAAATTTGGTCATAAGGTGGTTGAAAGACACCCCCTTTATCCGGATCCATTGCTATTGGAGATGACGGCTTATCGTGGCTGTCCTCGATACTTTACTGGAGGATGTTCTTTCTGCTCTGAACCCGACTACGGCAAACCGAAGTTTAGAGATCAGGATGACATAATTGAAGAATTTGGACTACTCCATGAAAAGGGGATCAAATACTTTCGACTAGGCGGACAATCTTGTACGGTAAGCTACAAGGCTGAGGGCATAGGAGAAAAAGAGGTGCCTAGTCCTCGGCCAAAAGAGATCGAGAAATTGTTTGGAGGTTTAAGGAAGAAATGCTCCGATATAGAAGTTTTACATGTAGATAATGCGAATCCTGCTGTAATCGCCGAATATCCGGAAAAGAGTAGAGAAATTATGAAAATACTAGTCGATTATACGACATCAGGAAATGTTCTCGCTTTGGGGATGGAATCCGCAGACGAAGAAGTTATTACGAAAAACAATTTGAATTCGACTCCTGAGCAGGTTAAAGAGGCTGTTCGGATCATCAACGAGATTGGGAAACAAAAAGGAGCGAATGGAATGCCGAAACTTTTACCAGGTCTTAATTTTCTAGGAGGTTTGAAGGGAGAAAGTAGAGAAACCTACAAGAAAAATTATCAGTTTTTGGAGGAATTATTGGGAGAAGATCTGCTTTTAAGAAGAATAAACATAAGGCAAGTACTATCGCATACTAAAGAATTTAAAGTCAGATATAAAAATGAATTTAAGCAGTTTAAGAAAAAAGTGAGAGAAAACATCGATAATCCTATGTTAAAAAAGATGCTCCCTTCCGGCACGGTTCTGACAGACGTATTCATGGAAAAGATAGATGGAAATGTCACATTTGGACGTCAGATCGGTACTTATCCTTTACTAGTCGGAGTCGAATATGGTTTAGACTTGAATGAATACTACGACGTAATGATAACTGACCACGGACAGAGGAGCGTTACAGGTGTCCATCATCCTTTTTATGTCTCTGAAGCTTCTTTCAGCCAACTTCAAAAGGTTCCAGGTATCGGAAAGAAAAGAGCAGCTACGATATTTAGAAAGAGACCTAAAACCGAAGAAGAGTTGGAGACAATAATAGAAAATAAAGAAAGTTTGGGAAAAATATTAAAATTTGTGGATTTCAAAAAGTGAGCAGTCTTATGGAAGAAATAAGTGTTAATCCTGTCTGGTCTGACAGCATGGGCGCAAAAAGTCTTTGCCTGAAGATAGAGACCTCTGATATCTCTATAATCATCGATCCAGCAGCAGCTGTTATGCAGAAGAGTTTTCCTATGAAGACAGAACGAAAATATGCTTTATTGGACGAGGCGAGAAGTAAGATAGAAAAAGCTTCGAAAGAGGTTGAACATGTTTTCATCTCTCATTACCATTACGATCATCACTTTTTACCCGATACGAGCGGTATAGATTTTTCTTCCGTTTACTCTAACAAGGAGATATGGATAAAAGATCCTAATAGATGGATAAATCCTTCTCAATGGAAGCGAAGTAGAAAATTCCTGCAGGTACTGCTAGACCATCATGACGATGAAAAGGACCTTTGTGAATTCAAATTTGAACCGGATGAAGAGAAGTACGATGACCCTCTGAACGAACTTCCTCTTCTGCAGGAGATCGACGAAGAAGATTATGAAGAAAGGAGAAAAGAGCTTCACGAGAAATGGAGAAAAAAATTCTTCAAAAGAACAGACATGTGGAATAATGAAGAACATATTGAAGAACCTTTAGACAACATCCATTATGCTGATGGTGAAACTATTAAAATAGAAAACACTAAAATAAGATTTACAGAACCCCTTTTTCACGGTATAGAGTATTCGAAAACAGGTTGGGTTGTAGCGATGATTGTTGAGAAAGGATCAGATAAGTTTCTCTATACCTCTGATATTCAAGGGCCTACTATTGAGGATTATGCTGAATGGATAATTCGTGAAAATCCTGATTTCTTGATCATGGACGGTCCCGCGACTTACTTATTGGGTTACATGTTGAATAACTTCAATCTGAAACGTTCTGTAAAGAACGCCTCACGTATCATAAAAGAATGTGAATTCGAAACGGTGCTTTATGATCATCATATCACTAGGGAGGCAGAATTTAGAAAGAAGACTGAGAAGATTTGGAAATCTGCCGAATGGGCGGAGGGTGAAGTACTCACATACAGAGAATATCTAGAGGATGAAACACCGTTGGTAGAAGAACTAAATTAATCTATTCTATCTAAACCGTCTTTATATCGTTGTGAGAAAGAAGCGTATTCCTCTTTGATCTTTTTCCACTTCTCTTTATATTCGTTGGAGATCTGTTTTATTGTTTTTGAAGGAACCCCGACCGCGACTTCTTTGTCATTTATTTCCTGTCCGCTTTTAACTACGGCACCTTCTCCAACTACACTCCATCTTCCAATCTTCGCATCATCGCTGACTATAGCCCCCATCCCGATTATAGCATAATCATCAATCACACCACCGTGTATTATAGCACCATGCCCTATGGTGACCCAATCTCCGATAACCGTTTGTTCTTCAGGTCTAGCGTGTACGACACAATTCTCTTGAATATTAGTGTTATCTCCTATTTTTATCGTGCCGTAATCGCCTTTGATCCTAGCTCCTGGGGCGATGTAACAGTTGTCTCCTATTGTAACTTTGCCGATTATTGTTGCGCTTTCTGCCACGTAACTTTTTTCTGAAATATCTGGTCTCCTACCTTCGAATTCATATATCGCCATAGAACTGCATTGTTTAAAACGATTAAAATTCTTCGTTTCATGGAAAAGGATATTATCGACTACCGATAATTATGATGATAATGAAATACGTTCTCGATACTTCGGCTATCCTTTCAGGTAAGGATATTCCTATGGATGAAGATATGTACGTGCCTCCAGGAGTACTTTCAGAAATAAGTGAAGGGGGACGTTGGCATCGCAAGTTAGAGATGATGAAATCCGCAGGGCTTACGGAAATGCAACCACCAGGTAATCTGATGGATAGGGTCAAAGACCAGGCGAGCAGAACAGGAGACGATATACGATTATCTGAAACCGATATAGAAGTCATAGCTTTGGCGATCTACGTTGAAGGAGTAATTCTTACAGACGATTATTCTATACAAAATCTTGCAAAGTCCATGGATGTAGAATACATAGGTGTAGCTCAAGATGAGATTGACGAGGAGTGGGAGTGGAGTTACCGGTGTGAGAAATGCCGCAGATGGATCAAAGAGCCAAAAAAGGAATGTCCCCGATGTGGAGGGAACGTAGTAAGCGCTAAATTAGTCAGGTGAGATTCAACTCTTGATGGTTTTTAGTATATTTTTTCCTCTTTTGGCGGTCTCTTTTTCAATATCCTCATCTTTTTTTTCGATATTTTCTAAGAAACTTTTTACCTGCTTCATAATATAATCGATCTGATTTTTTCTGTGTTCCTCATCTATAGGTTTTTCTCCCTGAAGTTTCTGGTTTCCTTCATGAAAACCTTCAGAGAAGTACCAATCCTTGAACCAAGTAAATCCTCTTTCGAAAAGCTCATATCCTAATCTTGTACACGGCTCAGGTACTCCTCTTGAGAGTTCTTTCATAGTTTTTTTGTCATGATGGTATTCAATGAATATTCTACTACCTTCACCCATCTGAGAAGTCAAAATATCTAGAAGTTCGTCTTCAATCTTCGAATCGAAATAATCGAATCTATCTTTATCGAATATTAGGTATTCTTTTATAGAGAACATCTCCATCCAAGGTTGGTAATAAGGCCCTTTTCCTTTATAGATGCTCATCCGCATCAACCTTTTTTCTTCACTTTTTCTATTTAAATATAAATCAAAATATTTCTGATTTTTTATCCTACCCTCTTCAAAATTCTTACCGATTAGGGAAAAATTAGTTCTTTGGATCCCTTCTTTAAGTTCATCTATCAATTTCTCATACATATGTGAACCTCTTATCTATTGCCATATGCTTCGGTTACTTTCTTTTAGCCGTATAATTATTTTGCCTTTTTTTACATACTAGTATTTGCTGGGCTGAATTATTTGTCATTGGTGATTCATCGAAATCTCCGTATTTATGCTCAATTTTAAATTCATTGTATTTCAAGATAGCGTCCACTTCTTTTGGGAACCAAATCCGGATCGTCCACTCTTTTTCCTCTTTTTCTTGGTTCGAATCATAAAACCAAGATAGATGCATTAATTGTTTTGCTCTCTCGTAATCTGTACTTTCGGTGACTTTCACTTCCCCTTTCGGGCCTTCGTATTCTGTAACCTCGTGCTCCTCTGCGGGATCTCTATTTAATATATTTAGATCTGGGTTGAAGAACTCGACTATGAATCTTCCATCCGGCTTTAGATGTTCCCTGACGTTCTCTAAGACCTTTTCCATATCATCAAGGGTCAATATATGATGAATCGAGTTGAATGGTATGAAAATCATTTTGAATTTTTTATTTAACGAAAAATCTCTCATATCCCCCTTTATCCATTTGATATCTAAATCCTCTTTATCAATTTTCTCTTTTGCTCTCTTTAATAACTTATCTGAGATATCTAATCCAATTATTTCATGGCCTTCTTCAGCGATAGGGATCGTGATCCTCCCGGTCCCACAACCTAATTCCAGTACAGGATCACCGTATTTTTCTACCTGACTTTTATAAAAAGGTATATCTACATCTCTTTCAGTCCATGCATCGTAATGTTTACCATCAAAATAGATTGACAATTCTTTTCTTCTCATGATGCCACTTTACCTATCTATTTTTTAAATAATAAAGTCTATTGACTTGATCGTGTTCCTTGAATTCAACCTCGATCTTTTTAACTATTTCAAAATGTTCTCCCAATAAATTTATTACTTTTTTGTCTTCAAGATTCCAAAAATAGAGTCCACTTTCTTCTTTATAGAAATCATCCTGTATCTTTTTGGCATTCCATTCCTCTAATTGACTCGGATCTACATAATCATTCATTTTAAGGAATATT
>Ga0207421_10003116_pt1 | contig 19953 bp, 17 predicted proteins | sample SodLakKL_010_SED_4_FD_187542 | JGI IMG/M metagenome (GOLD analysis project Ga0207421, IMG submission 187542) | Alkaline sediment microbial communities from Lake Tanatar, Kulunda Steppe, Russia - 8KL_010_SED (SPAdes) (version 2) | ecosystem: Environmental > Aquatic > Non-marine Saline and... | reverse complement strand
ATTCTCAAGAGAACTCCTTGCAGTTTCTTTTGTCTTTAACATTTCAAGCTGTTTTTCCAGCTCATCCTCAACTTCCATAATAATATCATCTTCAGCCGTAATTAAAACAACTCTTGCTTCTGGATCGTGCTCGGCCTGGGCCAACAAATCAGAAGCAATTGCATCTGGAGCAGCTGTTTCATCAGCAATCACCAGCACCTCACTGGGACCAGCAAGCATATCTATATCAACCTGGCCAAAGACTAACTTTTTAGCCATAGTGACATACTTATTGCCTGGACCAACTATTTTATCAACTCTTTTTATGGTCTCTGTACCATAAGCTAAAGCTGCGATGGCCTGGGCTCCACCAATAGAATAAACTTCATCAATCCCACATAAATCTAAAGTTCTAGCAACAGTTGGATTTATCTTGCCATCTTTACCTGGTGGAGATACAGCAACAATCTCATTAACACCAGCTACCAGAGCTGGTACAGCAGTCATCAGGACAGAACTGGGATAAGCTGCCCTTCCCCCTGGAATATATAGCCCTACCCTTTCAATTGGAGTAATCTGTTCACCAACAAAGCCACCATTTTCATTTCTCTTATACCAGCTCTTATCTAGCTGACTTTTTGAGTAATCAATCAATCTTCTTTTAGCCACTTTGAGAGAGTCCAATAATTCCTCATCTATTTCAGAAGTTTTTAGAAAACTTTTATCAACACTCAATCTTTCTAGTTTAACGCCATCATACTTTTCTGTGAAATCAAATAACGCCTTATCGCCCTCATTAACAACATCCTCTATTATACTATTTACATTTTCCATTAATTCTCCAGCATAATCAACCTTCTTGTTTTGCAAAAAATCCTCTAATCTTTTTCTGTCACCTGGTAAATTTATCTTCTCCATATTAATTACTCCCAACATTTGATTTAATTCCACTTATTATTTCATCAATCAGATTAGAATTAGTTCTATAACTCATTCTATTAACAATCATTCGTACTGATGAATCTAAAATAGTGCCAATAGCTTTTAAATTATTCTTTCTTAAAGTAGTTCCAGTAGATGTAATATCAACAATAATATCTGCCAGATCAACTAATGGAGCCAGTTCAACTGAACCACCTAACTGAATCACTTCAACCTTAATTCCTAAATCATTAAAATAATTAGCAGTTAAATTTGGATAAGAAGTTGCAACCCTCAAATTATCAGGTAATTCTTCTGGATTTTCATACTTCAATTTATCTGGAATCGCAACCACCAGACTGCATTTTCCTATTTCTAGATCAAAAACTTCATATATATTTCTTTCTTTTTCTGCAATTACATCTTTACCTGTAAAACCAAGGTCTGCCGCTCCATGCTCAACATAAGCGGGAACATCAACTGGCTTGGTCAACATAAACTCATTGCCTGTCTCATCAACCCTTTGAACTAACTTTCTCGAAAGTGTAGATAAATTATTATCCTGGCCTATTAAAGGAGTATTACTGCAGACTTCAAGTACCTGAGAAAATAATCTCCCTTTAGGCATTGCTATTTTCAAGTTCAGTTCTGACATATTCTAACACCTCAGCAATCCTCTCAAAATTTCTTTCCTCTTTTTCAATAAATACAGCAAAGATATCATCAATTTTAATTATTATTTCATCTGCATCGATATTATCAACTTTAAGGTTTTCATATTCTATCAATGTTTCAAAACCTTTATCCTGGAGTTCATCAATAAGCTCAAAGGACTTATCTAAATCATTTACATCTTCAAGATAAATTTTTATCTTACTGCTTCTATCTAAACTCTGCCCACCATTTACAGCAAGCCTTAACCTTTCCATTCCGATAGCAAAACCTACTGCAGGAATGCTCTCTACACCAAATCTGGATAATAACTTATCATAACGCCCTCCGCCACAGATATTGTAACCTAAATTCGGAGACATTACTTCAAAAACAATCCCTGTATAATAATCCAGATTTCTCATTAAAGTTAAATCAAAATTTATTCTTTCAGCCATATTTATTAATTTTAAGCTGCTATAAATTTTCTTTAAATGTTCTAATGACTTATTATTGCTACCTATAATTTTCTCTGCTTTAGCAAATATTTCTGGACCACCTCTTAATTCCAGCAATTTCAATAGTTTATCCTTCTTATCTTTTTCAAGTTCAAGGCATATATTTCTATAACCTACTAAATCTCTACTGGCTAACTTAGCTTTTAATTTTTTAACTAAATTTTGCTCTAAATCTAAACTTACAAATACTTCTTCTAAAAAACTTATATTTCCTACTTCCACCTGAAAATCATCTAAACCAGCAGCTTCAATTATTTTCTGAATAAGTAATAGTATTTCTATATCAGCATCTTCGCTACCACCAAATCTCTCAGCACCTAGCTGATAAATCTCTCTATCCTTACCACTCTGGGTAGTCTCATGACGATATACAGAGGAATAATAATAAAATCTAGCTGGAAATGTAATATTATCCTGCTCTCTAGCTACTAAACTGGCAATCGCAGAGGTCATCTCTGGCCTTAATACTAAAATATCTCCCTGATAATCGATTAATTTATAATAATTCTTAACTTTTTCTTTTTCAACACCTGAACAGACAAGGGAATAAGGCAATAAAGCCGGTACATACAAAGGCTCATAACCAAAACTTTCAAGTATATTCTGGCCAGTATTTTTTAATAAATCTAAAGACCTTGCTTTCTCAGGCATATAAAAAGCCATACCTTCAGGTAAACCATTAAATTTAAGTTCCATAATTAATCCTCCAGTGCAACAATATATTTGCTTTAATTCTTTATCACACTAAAGAATATAACATATCCAACTCTCACTGTCAAGAAAATATTTATCAAAATAAAAAAAGGCACCAGCTTATTAAAAGCCAGTACCTATAATTTATTATTAACATCTAAAAATTATCTATTCAATTTAGGATCAAATATATCTCTTAAACCATCACCTAATAGGTTAAAACCTAATACAGATAAAACTATTGCAATACCAGACCAGGTCGTAACATGAGGAGCAGATCTCAAAGCTTCCCTACCAGAAGCTAACATTCTCCCCCAACTGATCATAGGTGGCTGAGCACCTAAACCTAGGAAACTCAAGCCAGCCTCAGTAACAATAGCTGTTCCCATACCAAGTGTTGCCATGACCATCATAGGAGCAAAACCATTTACCAGTATATGCTTAAATAATATTGAAAAGTTTGTCGCTCCCATAGCTCTAGCAGCTTCTACAAACTCCTCTTCTTTTAAGCCTAAGACCTGACCTCTAGTGATTCTGGCCATTGACGGTATTCTAACTACTGCAATAGCAAACATGGCATTCACCATACCAGGTCCTAAAGCTGCTACAATAAAAATTGCAAGCAAAATAGCGGGGAAAGCAAGAATCACATCCATCGATCTCATAATAACCTCATCTAACCAACCACCAACATAACCTGCTATAGCTCCTAAAACCAGACCAATAAATAGTGAAATTCCAACTGCAATAAAACCTACAAGTAATGAAACTCTAGAACCCATTATCAGTCTGCTAAAAACATCTCGACCTAAATTATCTGTGCCTAAAATATGTTCTCCTCCAATACCTTCAGGAGCCTGATATCTATTAAAGAGATTCTGTGCATAAGGATCCTGAGGTACCAATCTTGGTGCTAAAATTGCTATTAATATCATTAAACCAATTAAAATAATTCCAACTAAAGCCTGTTTATTTTTTAGTAATGTTTTCATTATTTGAATATCCTCCCTTTACTAAAATCAATCATAACGTATCCTTGGATTGAGATAAGCATAGCTAATATCAACTAATAAATTAGCCAGTGAAAATGCTACAGCCAGTAATAAAGTACCTGCCTGAACTATTGGAAAATCTCGCTGCGAGATAGCATTATAAATTAATCTACCTACTCCAGGCCAGGCAAAAACAGTTTCAATAATAATTGAGCCACCAAGCATAGCACCTAATCTAATACCAAGTACTGTAACTACAGGGAGGAGAGCATTTCTTAAAGCATGTCTAGTTACTACAACTCTTTCTCCTAATCCTTTAGAACGAGCAGTTCTTATATAATCAGCTCTTAAAACATCTAACATACTGGACCTGGTTAAACGGGTTAAAAGAGCAGTCTGAATAATCCCTAATGAGATCGCTGGTAATATCAAAAATCTAAGAGAATTTATAAGTGTCATAAAACTACCAGTTGTAAAAATGCTACCAATTCCAACAAATAGTGATGGCCCCCTACCAAATAACGGTAAAATGTCAACTCGTAGAGCCAGATGGGTTAAAAGCATTAAACCAATCCAGAAACTGGGCATAGAAACTCCAATTAAAGCCAGTATCATTGTTGAAAAATCAACCCATGTCGATTGTTTTATAGCTGCTATTATTCCTAAGGGTATAGCAACAATAATAGAAAATAGCATTCCCATTAAAGCCAGTTCAAATGTTGCCGGCATTCGAGCAAAAATTAATTCTGTTACTGGTCTCCTTTGTCTTATAGATGTTCCTAAATCACCCTGTAATACATTGCCAGCCCAGCGGAAATACTGGATATGTAAGGGTTGATCCAGACCATAATTTTCCCTCAATCTCTCAACTTCTGCAGGTGAAGCATCTTCACCTAACATTATTCTTACAGGATCACCAGGAGCTAAATGCACTAACATAAAAACAATCAATGAAACACCAATTAAAATTAATATTAAATATAATAAACGTCTGATAATATATTTAGACATTTTTAAAAGCGAATCTCCCTTCTACTTAAATAATCCTAATATAAATTTTCTTCTAATTTAAAGGGTAAAAGTTGTAAAATTAAGCTTAAAACACCGGCATAAGCCGGTGTTTTAGCTTTTATTCTCTCAAACTAATATTTTACAACTAATTACTCAGCTCTTTCTAGGAAAGGAACTGACAACCATGCATTAGCTGCATATGGATGAACTTCAAATCCTTCAAATTCAGGCTGTACTAATGCTACCTCTTCAGTATAGTTCAAGAATACTTTAGGAGCATCTTCATTTAAGATTTCCTGGACTCTATGATAAATTTCAATTGACTCATCAGATTCAGGATCAGTTCTTCTACCCTCTTCTAATAATTCATCCATTTCAGGATTAGAATAATTTACATGGTTAGCTGAACCTTCACTATGGAACTGACGATATGAAGCTCTATCAGGGTCCATCTGGCCACCCCAACCTAGAATGAACATTTCATAATCATTGGTATCATATACTCTATCGAGGAAGGCACCCCACTCTTCAATTACTACTTCAACATCAAGACCAAGTTCACTTAATTCATACTCCATGATTTCAGCAATCTGCATTCTTACTGGATTTTCATTTGTGAAGATCCTTAATTCAACATCCTCTTCAGCTGCAATTGACTGCTGATAATACTCATGAGCCTTTTCAGGATCATAACTAATAAAGTCTAAATCACTGTGGAACCATGGCATAGTTGGAACAATCTGACTTTGACCAACTTCGCCGATTCCCTGAAGAATATGCTCAACAATAGCTTCACGGTTAACCATGTAAGATACTGCTTTTCTTAAGTTCTCATCTGTCATTGGTCCTTCTTCATTATCGAAACCAACATAACTATAACCAGTACCTGCTGTTCTGAAAACATCAACATCAGGATCATCTTCTAATCTGGCCAATTCATCAGGTACAACTCCACCCTGATACATATCAATTTCGCCAGCTTCAAATGCTAATAGACGGGCTGAATCTTCAGGAATAGCTCTAAATTCAACTACATCAAAATTAGGAGTACCGCCCCAATAATTTTCATGAGCCTCTAGAATCATACGATCATCTCTATCCCATGATTCAAATACATATGGACCAGTACCTACTGGCTCATTACCATAATCGTCTCCAAGTTCTTCTCCTATATCCCTTGGAACAATACCGAAACGAGCAATATTGTTGATTAAGAAAGTATTTACTTCACTTAGATGAAGTGTAACTTCATAATCATTAACTATCTCTACTTCTTCAATGGCAGCATATAGATCTCTATTAGCTGCATCATTGTCTTCGTCTAAAATCCACTCGATGGTATACTTAACATCGTCAGCTACAAATTCACGACCATGGTGGAATTCAACACCTTCTCTAAGATAAAATGTTAATTCAGTTGCATCTTCACTATACTCCCAATCTTCAGCGAGTGCAGGTCCCAGGCTTAAGTCATTCTCAATTACTATTAAAGGTTCATTAATTAAATTAATTCTTTCAAAGGCTGGGATATCAACCTCTGCTCTGGTATCTAAACCAGGAGCCTCAGCACCAGATCCTATAACTATTCTGTCCTCTTCTTCTGCCATTGCCATTGTTGTACCAGCAAAAACAAATGCTAATGCTAATACAATCACCAATCCATTTCTCAACATTGACTTCATACTCTTTAACGCCCTCCTTATCAATATTTTAATACTAATAAAATCCAATTGAATTATACCACTGAACTTAACAAATGTCAACCAAATCAGTGCATTATTATGTCGATTTATCCCGCTTTATAGAACTATAACTCATGTATCCAATCATTTGCTCAACCTTGTCTGGAAATAATCTCCCGTCCTATTATCAATCCTGCTACTGAAGCCTGCATAAGCCCTCTTGTAATACCTGCACCATCGCCACCAGTAAACAGATTCTTAATTTTTGTTTCAAGGTTTGGAGTTACTTCTAATCTTGAAGAATAAAACTTAACTTCAACACCATATAATAATGTATCTCTTGAATACATGCCAGGTGCCAGTTCATCTAGAGCCTCTAACATTTCAATAATACCAGTTAAATGTCTATGAGGCAAGACCAGGCTTAAGTCTCCAGGAGTCGCATCTTTTAAGGTCGGGTCAACCAGACCTCTACTCATTCTTGTCGGTGTAGATCTTCTACCATTTAACAGGTCTCCTAAACGCTGAACCAGTACTCCTCCACCTAATAAATTAGCTAATTTGGCAATAGCTCTTCCATAAGTAATCGGTTCTTTAAAAGGCTCGGTAAATGTCTTGCTAACCAATAAAGCAAAATTAGTATTTTCAGTCTTTATATCAGCATGACTGTGACCATTTACAGTTATTAAACCCTGATTATTCTCACTAACAACTTCACCATAAGGCGACATGCAGAATGTCCTGACCTTATCATCAAAACTCGGAGTCTGATAAATCAATTTCGATTCATATAATTTATCAGTGAGAGGTTCAGCTATTGCAGCTGGAGTTTCTACTCTAACACCAATATCAACAGGATTTAAACTGGTGCTAATATTAAGCCTCTTAACTTCTTCTGTAAGCCAGCTGGCATTCTCTCTTCCTGGAGCCACACTAACATAATTAGTTGATATTTTAGTGCCATCTTTTAACTCAATGCCCTTTACTTTTTCATTTTCGTCAACTAAAATTGAAGTCGCTTTTGTCTTAAACCTGATTTCAACTCCCTTTTCAACCAGGTAATCTTTCATCTTACTTAAAACCTTTTTTGTATGTCCAGTTCCTAAATGACGCAATCTAGCAGGTATAAACTTAAGACCTGCTCTAATAGCCTCATCCTTGAATCTCTGGATTTCATTATCTTCAGGACCAAAAATCCTTTCAGGGGCATCAAATTCTAAATAAATATCATCAGCTATCTTAATCATCCGTTCAAGTTCTTCTCTGCCAATATACTCTTCTAAATTTCCGCCGATATCTGCAGATAGAGATAATTTGCCATCACTAAATGCACCTGCTCCACCCCAGCCAGAAACAATCGCACAGGAGACACATTCCTGACATCCCTTTCCACTACCAGGATAAGATTTCATAGGGCAGACTCTATTATCAATATCTGAACCCTTTTCAATCATTAAAATATTTAAAGCCGGTTTTTCTTCCACAATTTTCATTGCAGTAAAAATTCCAGTAGGTCCAGTTCCAACTATTACAACATCATATTCTTCAACCATTAATTAATTGGCCTCCTTAGTCAATTTAAGATCTCCAGATTTAATCAAACCATTCCTAGCCATCACTTTATAAATTAAAAACGAAATAATTGCAGGCAGAAAAAAATGGAGCAATAAAATAGGAATTAGAGCATTACTACCCATAGTTTCAAGAGTAGCTACCTGACCAACAAGGCCGCTAGTCCCCATACCTGCTCCTATTCTGCTATTTTCCATTTTAAATATAACTGTAGCTATTGGCCCTAAAATAGCTGATGTAATTATTGGGGGTATCCAGATTAATGGTTTCTTCAATATATTCGGTATTTGCAGCATAGAAGTCCCCAGTCCCTGAGCTATTAACCCCCCAATACCATTATCTTTAAAACTTATAACAGCAAAACCTATCATCTGAGCAGAACAACCGACTGTGGCAGCTCCAGCTGCCAATCCTTCAAGGCCTAATGAAATTGCCAGAGCAGCACTTGAAACTGGTAGAGTTAAAAATACCCCCATTATTACTGATACAGCAATACCCATTGGTAGAGGCTGGAGGGTAGTTGCCAGATTCACAGTCTGTCCAAGCCAATAGGAAAAACTTATCAACCATGGTCCAAAAATAGAACTGGCAATACCACCGGCAATTATTGTAGTGGCTGGAACCAATACAATATCAACCGGCGTCTTACCAGTTACCCTTTTAGCTATTTCTGCTCCGATAACTGCTGCTAATAATGCTCCAACAGGTTCCCCAATTTGAATAGCTGCTGAGTTATTAACAAGAACAATTGTCCCTGCACCTAAAGCACCTGTTACTAAAGAAGAATATAAACCTAGACCTTTTAATTCCAGACTATAAGCTATTCCAACACCGATTGCTGGTCCCATTAACAACTGAGCAATCTCTCCAAATTGGATCAGCATATCGATGTTCAATAATTCTCCAACCTGACTTATAATTAAACCTATAATCAATGAAGAAAATAAACCCAGAGCCATACCATTTAGCACTTTAACTAAATACTGCTGAACTTTTTTTAGTATTCTTAGCATTAACTCACCATTTTTTTTACTTGCCTAATCTCTTTAAAACCATTTCATATCCGTCTTCGCCATATTCTAAGGCTCGCTTGACCCTACTAATTGTAGCAGTACTTACCCCGGTTTCAGCCACAATATCCTCATAAGTTACACCATCTTTTAGCATTCTTGCAACTTCAAGCCGCTGTGCCATAGCCTGAATTTCACCAACTGTTGCTACATCCTGAAAGAAGTCATAGCATTCCTCAATATTTTCCAGTTTTAAAATTGCTTCAAAAAACTGCTCAGTAAATTCATTTTTAATATCTTTAGCCATTTTTTAATTCCTCCTAAATTTAATAATTATTCCCATTCTATTGTTGCAGGTGGTTTAGAGGTTATATCATAAGCAACTCTATTCACCTTTTCCACCTCATTGACAATTCTTCTTGAAATCAAATCAAGAGTTTCTCCAGGAATTCTTACCCAGTCAGCTGTCATAGCATCAATGCTTGAAACAGCCCTTAATATAATCGGATAACCATAGGTTCTTTCATCTCCCATTACACCAACACTCTTGATATCTGGCAGTACTGCAAAGGATTGCCAGACTTTATCAGCAACATCAGATTTTGATAACTCTTCTCTAAAAATATAATCTGCCTTTCTTAAAATATCCAGTTTTTCAGCAGTTATATCTCCAATAATTCTTATCCCAAGCCCAGGACCTGGAAAAGGTTGTCTCCAGACCAATTCATCAGGCAAACCAAGCAGAGATCCAATCTCTCTTACTTCATCTTTAAAAAGGTCCCTCAATGGCTCTAACAACTTTAACTCCATCTCATCAGGCAGGCCACCAACATTATGATGAGATTTAATAGTTACAGAATTCTTGCTATCTCCACTCTCAATAACATCTGAGTAAATTGTTCCCTGAGCAAGATGGGTAACCCCATCAATTTCAATTGCCTTGTCTTCAAAAACTTTAATAAATTCATGACCAATTATCTTTCTCTTCTCTTCAGGATCAGTAACACCTTTTAATTCTTCTAAAAATCTATCAACAGCATCAACAGCATGAAGATTTATTGAAAAATTTTCTGAAAAATATTTCTGTACCTGCTCACTCTCTTTATATCTTAATAAACCATGATCAACAAAAATACAATGTAGTCTCGATCCAATTGCCTTATCAATCAGGGCAGCGGCTACTGAAGAATCAACTCCTCCAGATAAACCTAAAACAACATTTGAATCTTCTTGAACTAAATTTCTGATCTCAGCAACTTTCTCATCTACAATCTCTTCTAAAGTCCAATTTTTTTCAGCATCACAGATAGCAAAGACAAATCTCTTTAACAGCTCTTTGCCTCCAGTGGTGTGCTCAACTTCTGGATGAAACTGAACTCCATAAATACTTAATTCTGATGAACCAAATGCTGCAATTGGAGTATTTTCAGTACTGGCTAACTTTTTAAAACCAGTTGGCAACTCAACTACACTATCGCCATGGGACATCCAGACAGATAATTTGTTATCAACAGTAAAATAATCTAGAACTGAAAATAGCTTATCATCTTTATCTAATAGTTCAAGTTGAGCTCTCCCAAACTCCTTTTTATCACTTGGTTTTACTCCACCACCAGGCAAAAACTTTGCAATCAACTGCATTCCATAACAGATTCCTAAAATCGGCTTTTCAATCTTAAAAATTTCTGGATCTATCATTGGAGCATCTTCTGCAATTGTGCTGGCTGGTCCTCCAGAAAAAATAATCCCAATGACATCTTCTTTAGCAAATTTTGAAATCTCAAAATCATTAGTTACAACTTCTGCATAAACCCCCAAATCCCTGATTCTTCTGGCAATCATTCTGGCATATTGACCGCCAAAATCAACAACTAAAATTTTATTACCTTTCATGACAGCTCCTCTCGATCATTAAATTTAATCCACTAATTTATTAGCTCTTTCATTTAAGATTTTACCATAAAAATATAGCACAAGCAAAAAAGGCGGTATGCCTTCCGACATACCGCCTCTATATTTATAATTTAATGATATTACTCATGGGTTTGGGCTTACATCATACCGCCCATGCCACCCATTCCGCCCATTCCACCGGGCATTCCGCCCATTCCGCCAGGCATTCCGCCTCCGGATGAGCCATCATCGTCATCATCACTTCTATCAGCAATCAAGCATTCAGTTGTTAATAACATAGCTGCTGCACTTGCTGCATTCTGAAGAGCTGAACGGGTAACTTTGGCTGGATCAATAATACCAGCTTCAATCATATTAACAAACTCTCCAGTCATAGCGTTAAAGCCTTTACCGGCCTGAGCATCTTTAAGTTTTTCAACAATTACTGAACCTTCATAACCTGCATTGCTTGCAATCATTTTAACAGGAGCTTCCAGTGCTTTTCTTACAATATCTACACCAGTAGCTTCATCGCCTTCAAGCTTTACATCATCGAGAGCTTTAATGGCTTCAATAAAGGTTGCGCCACCGCCAGGGACAAGACCTTCTTCAACAGCTGCTCTAGTTGCAGATAGAGCATCTTCAATACGATGTTTCTTCTCCTTGAGCTCTGTTTCAGTAGCAGCACCGACTTTAATTACAGCAACACCGCCGGCTAATTTAGCAAGGCGCTCTTCTAACTTTTCTCTATCAAAGTCTGAAGAACTATTTTCAATCTGCTTTCTTAGACGGGCAATTCTGCTCTGAATATCTTCTTTATTGCCATTACCTTCGACAATTGTTGTATCATCTTTAGTAATTGTAACTTTATTAGCCTGACCAAGCATGCTAATGTCAGCGTTTTCAAGCTTAAGGCCAAGATCTTCAGTAATAACCTGACCGCCAGTCAAGACAGCAAGGTCTTCAAGCTGCTGCTTTCTTCTATCGCCAAATCCAGGTGCTTTAACAGCAACACAGTTAAATGTTCCTCTAATCTTATTAACAACTAGAGTTGCAAGTGCTTCACCTTCAACCTCTTCAGCAATTATTAATAATGCTTTGCCTGACTGAGCAACTTTTTCTAATAAAGGTAGGATATCCTGGATATTAGAAATCTTCTTATCAGTAATTAAAATATATGGATCTTCTAAAGAAGCTTCCATAGTTTCAGTATCAGTTACCATATATGGTGATAGGTAGCCGCGATCAAACTGCATACCTTCAACAACATCTAAAGATGTTCCCATACTCTTTGATTCTTCAACAGAGATTACTCCATCCTGACCAACTTTTTCCATGGCTTCAGCTATTAACTCACCAATTTCTTCATCGGCAGCTGAAATAGCAGCAATCTGAGAAACAGCCTCTTTACCTTCAACCGGTCTGCTTATGTTAGCAATTTCATCGGTTAAACGGGAAACTGCCTTTTCAATACCTCTCTTAAGAAGCATTGGGTTTGCGCCAGCAGCAACATTTTTAAGGCCTTCTTTAAAGATAGCTTCTGCTAAAACAGTGGCTGTTGTTGTACCGTCACCAGCAACATCATTAGTTTTAGTAGCTACTTCTTTAACAGCCTGAACTCCCATATTTTCATAACGGTTTTTAACTTCAACTTCTCTAGCAATACTAACACCATCATTAGTAATTGTTGGAGAACCGAAACTCTTTTCTAAAACAACATTTCTACCCTTTGGACCTAATGTAATTTTAACTGAACGGGCTAATAAATCAACGCCACGCTCTAAAGCTCTTCTTGCATCTTCGCCGAACTTTAAATCTTTAGCCATTATATATTACCCTCCTTATTTATGATTCAATTACAGCCAGGACATCTTCCAGGCTGAGTATTACAAATTCTTCACCATCTAGATTTACTTTTGTACCAGCAAACTTATCAAAAACAACAAGCTCGCCTTCCTTAACACTTTCTAATTCTCCATCTTCACAGCCTTTTCCAACTGCTACTACTTTACCCTGTTGAGGCTTTTCTTTCTTGGCAGTATCTGGAAGAACGATACCACTTTCAGTCTTCTTTTCCTCTTCTTCAACAAACTCAACTACAATTCTGTCATTAAGTGGTCTAAGATTCACTGAATATACCCCCTTCAAATTTTATTAAACAAAATTTATCTATATTGTTAGCACTCACTTTTGCCGAGTGCTAATAACCACAGTTATTATAATAATAAAGGAACAAGCAGAAATCAAGTCCTCTAAGAGCACCAATAAAGACATGAGTTTCTCTTTATGAAGATTAGCTGCTTAAAGCTCCATAATTCTTCATCTAACGAATTATTATTAAATAATAAAAAGCTCTGTTGAAAATAAGTCCAGCAAATCAGATCTTAAAGCACCTTTTAAGTCTCTACCATCAATATCAAATAAAGCTGAACTGGTAATAATTAAATCATAATTAAGCTGATTTACTCTATTTGCTATTAATTTATAATCATCAACAACAAGTAATCCCGCTGAACCAATATTGCCCCCAAAATAATTTGAAGCAACTACCATAACATCAATCTCAATTCCAACTTCATCTTCTAATATCTCTGCGATCAAATTAAGTCTATCTTCAGCCAGCTTAGAAGTTAATATCAAAACCCTTGCATAATGTGATGATTCAAACTTGTTTTTAAACTTACTAAATTCTTTAAAAGAAAAATCATTAGCCATAACTAAACCAGTATAGTCATTTCTTCCCCAGCCTGAACTGTTAACAGTAAGCTCTTTTGATCTCCCTTTTCTATTAATTAAAAGATTGAATTTATTTCTATTCTCTAAACTCTCCTTGAACTTATTAAAAGCATCAACCCTTGAAAAAACTTTTTCACCAGAGATCTCTTTTATTATATCCCCTTTTTTAAGGCCAGCACTCCAGGCTGGAGTATTAATAATAATCCCTAAAATTTCAGCCTGCAAATCATTAATAACTGCAGGTTCAAATATCAATGGTATAGAAATTTCATCATTTAAATCCTCAACTTGCTTCTGCAATTTTAAGCGATCAACCAGAAACTTATTCTTAATATCAGCATCAGCAAATTTACTATATCCAGCCATCATAATCCTGGCTAATTTAATATTTTCGAATTGACTTACTCTATATAAAGAGTTTTCTAACTCATCCCAGCCAGTAACTCCTGGTATAGCAACAAAACTTGTCTCTACAAAAATTTCATTTCTATTTAACTCTTTAAGTATCTCCAGTATCTGTTTATTTGAGCCAGCTCCTAAAACCTCTTCTCTTTTTTCTAAATCAAGGAGATTAACTGAAACAGTTAATCTTAACCCGCCACTACCATTACTATCTAAATCAACCAGAGTCCCTATATCATCTTTATTTAAGCCAGCCGCAGAAGTTGTTATCCTTAGTGGCGTTTCAGGAAATCTCAATCTGAATTCTCTTAATATCTCCTGCCAGTCAGGATGATTAAAGGGTTCTCCTTCTATAATTCTAGTAGCAGATTCTCCAATATATACAGGCCTATCTTTATTAATATAATCAAACAAAGAAAAAACCATCCCTTTATCTAAATGCCCTCCAGAATATACCTCAATATCCTCAGGGTTAAAGTGATGGCTGCAAAATAGACAGGACTGCTGACAGACCGATGTCAGCGGTATAATATTATATTCCTGCACTGTTTGATATATTAATTTTAAATAATAACCATTTTCCATTATAATCAATCCTTAAGTTACATGGAAAGATCAGCTTTTACACCGATATCCAGATTGTCAAAATCAGCATCAGCATAACGATAATACGCTGCTGCACCAATCATAGCTGCATTATCTGTACATAAATTAAGAGGAGGAACATAATATTCCAGATCTGCACTTTTAGCAATCAGCTCTACTTTATTTCTTAAGACCTGATTAGCGGCAACACCACCGGCCAATAAAATAGACTCGGCCTTAAAATCCATAACCGCTTTTTCCAGCCTGGCTGTTAAACTATCAACCACAGCCTGCTGAAATGATGCAGCCAGGTCATTTTTATTAACATCCTCGCCTCTCTGGCTGGCATTGTGGACATAATTAATTACTGCCGTCTTTAAGCCACTAAAACTAAAGTCATAGCCTTCTTCGCCAACTAAAGCCCTTGGCAGCTCAATAGCATTAGCATCTCCTGTTTTAGCCATCTTCTCTATCTCAGGCCCACCAGGATAGCCCAGCTCCAAAAACCTGGCAATCTTATCAAAGGCTTCACCGGCAGCATCATCCCTTGTCCTTCCTAAAAACCTGTAACTCCCTGGCCTATCAAAATAAAGTAAGTCTGTATGACCACCAGAAACAGTTAAACAGATAAAAGGAGAAGCAATTTCATTATTAATCAAAAAGTTAGCATAAATATGGCCAGCAACATGGTTAACGCCAATAAATGGCAGTCCAAGACTATAGGCCAACCCCTTGGCAGCAGCAAAGCCAACTAATAATGCTCCAACAAGGCCAGGACCTCTGGTAGCTGCAACTGCATCTAAATCTTTATATTCAATGCCTGCTTCTGAGATAGCCTCATCAATAACAGGTTCTATTAATTCAAGGTGTTTTCTAGAGGCTATTTCAGGAACTACCCCGCCAAACTTCTTATGCCAGTCAACCTGTGATGCCACAATATTTGATAGAATCCTGGGACCAGCACCGATAACAGCAGCAGAAGTTTCATCACAGGAAGTCTCAACTGCAAGTATTAATTTATCATCCATCCTGATTTTCCTCCTTCTGTTGTCGCTGCCAGTTAATCTCTGCCTGAGGCTTTTTCAAATATTCTGGAGTAATATCTCTTATATTTGCAATAAGCCCCTTATCGTAATAATAATAAGCCAGCCTGGCAATTCTGCCACCCTGACCAGTATTCTCATAACCATCAGTAATACTATAGTCAAACTTTGAATCAGCAAAAATCTCCTTTAATTTATCCTGATAATAAATAGCCCCGGGTCCACTAAAAATAATCTCCTGACTGCTATCAGTTGTATATTCAGCCAGATAAGCTGGCAACCTTGCAACCTTTATGGCGCTATCATAACTTATTCTGCCAGTATCAGGCAAAGAAAATCCACCCTGATAAATTGCAGTATAAACCCGTTTTCGCCTGGCATCAAGCATTGGCAGATAATACCCCTGTCTCTCAATATTTGGCACCAGCGTATCAAGACTGGATATAGGAACAAACTCAAATTTATTAATTAACCCAAAGGCCTTAACAGTCGCCAGGGCAATTCTCAAACCAGTAAAAGAGCCTGGTCCAACTACAGCACCGATAATATCAATATCCTCCAATTTAATACCCTGCTGATCAAGACTATACTTTATCCCAGGAAGTAGTCGTTTATTATGACTCTGATCAACAGTAATATTAAGATCAGAAATAATCTGGCCATCTTCTGCCAGCCCGATACCTAGATAATTTGTAGCTGTATTAATTCCTAGACTCAGCATATTCTTTCACTCTCTCCAGTAATTTTTGACCTGATTCATAATTGGCCTTTAACCTTAGTTGACGCTGCTGATCAGCCTGCCCCTCAATGCTTATCTCGATATAATCTTCAAGATATGGTCTGATCAGCTCAGGCCATTCAATCAAAATAAGATTTTCTTCTAAAAGAATCTCATAAATCCCGATCTCATCCAGCTCATATTCATTATCAAGCCTATAGAGATCAATATGATAGATATCAAATTCATTGCCCTGATACTGATTTATCAGAGAATAGCTGGGACTACTGGCATTCTCCCCGGCCAGTTTATCAATTAATCCCTGGCTTAAACAGGTTTTGCCAGTGCCGAGCTCTCCATTCAATAAAATCACAACTGGAAGGTCTGGCCTGCTGTCAGCAATAGCATCTGCAATTATCTTCCCTAAATCAGCAGTCTCTTCAGCCGAGACCGATAATATATTCAATTCGTCATCAACTAAATCTATCTCCATAAAATCCTCCTGAACCTATACAGTCTCTTCAGCAAAAATTAACTGAAGCTCATCTTCAAGTTCCACACCTAATTCCCTTAAAGTCTTGTCCAGAGCTTTTAAAGTTCTATAAATCTTCTCTTCATAACAGTTTTCACCCATATGACCAATTCTTAAAATATCCTTTGCATACTTGCCCACAGAACTGGCAATCATAACATTATACTTATCAGCCATAATCTGATTCAACTCATCATAATCAACACCAGCTGGCTTCTTAAAAGCAGTAACTGTATCTGAAAATCCTGCCCTGGCAAAGAGCTCAAGTCCAGCCCTCTGCAGTGTATTTCTAACTGCCCTGCCGTTCTTTTCATGTCTTAATAATACATCTTCATCCCCTAACCAGTTATCTAAAGCCTGATCAAAAGCATAAATATCGCTAATAGCCTGGGTATAGGGAAAGCTCTTTTTCTGATACCAGTTCTGCCAGGGTATTAAATTAAGGTAATAGCCATGAACCTCAGTCTCCCGGTTATTAATCATTTCCCAGGCAGCTTCAGAAATACTCATAAAAGTAGTTCCTGGAGGAGCAGAAAAACATTTCTGAGAGCCCCCAAGTAATATATCAACCCCCCAGCTATCGACATCTACAGGCACCCCACCAACAGCAGAAACAGAATCAACGACTGATAAAATATCATATCGATTTAAAACTTCTGTTATTTCTTCAACTGGATTCAAAATTCCAGTTGGAGTCTCACAGTGTACCAGGGTAGAAAATTTATAATCAGAATCCTCTTTTAAAAGATTTTCAAGTTTATCAGCATCGACAGGCCGATCATCTGGAAAATCAACTAACTCAACTTCTCCGCCATATAGCCGAACAAAGTCAGCAAAACCTTTTCCAAAAATGCCATTATTAATAACTAAAACCCTATCTCCAGGCTCAATTAAAGAGGCACAGGCCGATTCCAGTCCTAAAATCCCCTCGCCGCTCATAACAATAACATCATTTTCAGTATGTAATATATTTTGTAATTTTGAAACCATTTCAGCATAAAAATCAAAAAACTCAGGATCAAGATCTGGATTGGTAATCGGCTGAGCCATGGCTTTTCTTACCGATTCAGCAATCTCAGTCGGCCCTGGAGTCATAATCAATAAATCATTCATCATATCACTCCTAATAAAAGTATCGATATATTATTATAACAGATTATACCCTTATTATAAAGCTAAAAAATTAAAATACCTGGCTGATTTCTCATAATCAGCCAGGTTTATATCTTATACTTAGCTTTTTTGCCTGAATACTTAACCTATTTAATTCTTAGGTCTTTCTTTATAATTTGTATGCAAGAGATGATGAGCTTCGCCACTCAATGGTTCACCTAAAAACTCATTATATAATTTAATTATTTTCGGATTTTTATGAGACTTTCTAATACTACTTGTCTCATCAATACTGCCAAGCCCCCTGGCCCTGGCATCCTTCTTTTGCTCATCTACAGGTAAAGGCTGGCCACCGCCACCTACACAGCCATGTGGGCATGCCATTATTTCAATAAAATGGTAATCTTTTTCGCCATTTTTAACAGCCTTTAATATTTCTGATGCTTTAGCCAGACCATTGGCAATAGCAACATTAATCTTCTTATCACCGATTTCTACTGTGGCTTCATTGGTACCTCTAAAATCAAGATCCAATCTCTCAAGCTCTTCCCCGGTCAACTCTTCTTTAACCGTTCTAATTGCAGCTTCAGTAACTCCACCAGTCGTTCCAAAGATTGTACCGGCACCAGAGACATCCCCCATTAACTCATCGTAATCCTGATCATCTAATAAATCAAACCTTAAACCTAATTCTCTAATCATTCTGGCCAGCTCTCTAGTCGTTAAAACAGCATCTGTATCTTTATAACCACTGGATCTCATCTCATCCCGCTCTTTTTCAAACTTCTTGGCGGTACAGGGCATAATAGCCACTGTATATATCTTAGCAGGGTCTAAACCCTTTTCATTTGCATAATAAGTCTTGGCCAGAGTTGAAAACATCTGCTGAGGTGATTTAGCAGTCGATAAATGGGGCAACAATTCTGGATAATTATGCTCGGCAAACTTAACCCAGCCTGGACAACATGAAGTTATATGGGGCAGATTCTTATCACCTTCAAGTCTCCGTAAAAACTCATTGCCCTCCTCTAAAATTGTCAGATCAGCAGTAAATTCAGTCGAATAAACCCCATCAAAACCAATATGCCTCAATGCAGAGACTAATTTCCCGGTCACCACAGAACCAGGCTCCATTCCAAACTCCTCACCAATCGTTGCCTGAATTGAAGGAGCAGTCTGCACAACAACATGAATATCATCATTTTCAATAGCTTCCCAGACATCCTTAATTTCTATCTTTTCAGTTATAGCACCAACTGGACAGACAGTTGCACACTGGCCACAGTTAGCACAGTTAATCTCACTCTGAGGCAGATCAAAGGCAGTTGTTACAATCGAATCAAATCCCCGCTCACTAAACTGGAGTGCAGAAACTCCCTGAACTTCCTCACATTCACGAACACAGCGGCCACAGAGAATACATTTATTAGGATCCCTTCTTAAAGATGGCCCAACATCATCAATTGGCAGGTCTCTCCGTTCACCTTCAAGTTCATCAACATCATGACTGCCAATTCCCATACTGTAAACAAGATCCTGTAACTCACAGCTACCATTTCTATCACAGCCAAGACAGTCATTAGGATGATTTGCCAGCAATAACTTAACATTTCTTCTCCTGGCCTGTCTGGCTTTCATACTCCTGGTACTGATTTCCATGCCATCCTCAACCGGTGCCACACAGGATGCCAGCAACTGACCATTATCTTCATTTTCAACAACACAGACCCGGCAGGCCCCATGCAGTGTCAAATCTGGATGATAGCAGAGTTTAGGAACATCAATCCCCACCTCTTTAGCTGCATCAAGTATTGTCATATCCGAATCTACTTCAACAGGACTGCCATCTATTTTTAGTTTAACTTTACTCATACTTTTTCGCCTCCATTTTATCATTAATTG
>Ga0207421_10003114_pt1 | contig 19970 bp, 20 predicted proteins | sample SodLakKL_010_SED_4_FD_187542 | JGI IMG/M metagenome (GOLD analysis project Ga0207421, IMG submission 187542) | Alkaline sediment microbial communities from Lake Tanatar, Kulunda Steppe, Russia - 8KL_010_SED (SPAdes) (version 2) | ecosystem: Environmental > Aquatic > Non-marine Saline and... | reverse complement strand
AGACGCTGTTCGCGCCGACGGACAGGCAAGCGGGCCGCACTGGCCGCGTGACGTTTGACTACTGTGGCTACGGCGTCACCGTCACTGCCGGTGAGGGAACGTCCATCTCGATCGAGGCTCGGTGAAGACGCGACAGCAGACAGTTCGACGACGTTAGCCTGTCGTCACCGGAGGAGGGGAGCGAGAACGGAAACAGTGTCGTGTTACTCGGGTTTCAGTCCACCATCCTGGACGCGCATCACGGCCTCGCCGTCAGCGAGGTTCGGCGCGTCGACGAGTCGGACGATCCGTTTGTCGCCTTTGGACTTGCGGAGATACATCCGGAACGTCGATTTGTGTCCCAGGATGTTGCCACCGATCGGCTGGGTCGGATCGCCGAAAAAGGAGTCGGGGTTGGAGGCGACCTGATTCGTGACGATGACGGCGCAGTTGTAGAGGTTGCCGACCTTGTCGATGTCGTGGAGGTGTTTGTTGAGTTTTTGCTGGCGGTTGGCGAGTTCACCACGACCGACGTACTCCGCACGGAAGTGAGCGGTCAGTGAGTCGACACAGAGCAGGCGAACGGGGTACTCGGAGTCCTCGTGTTCGCTCGCGAGCTCTTTTGCCTTCTCCGCGAGCAGCATCTGGTGGTTGGAGTTGAACGCTTTCGCGACGTGGATCTTCTCGAGGATCGCGTCGACGAGTTCGTCGAGCGCCTCCTCGTCGTCGGCCGAGCCCTCGATTTCTCGGTCGTCCATGGTCGCTTCGATCGCCTCGTCGGGGAGCCCACGAACCATGTCGTCGATTCGTTCCGGTCGGAACGTGTCCTCGGAGTCGACGAAGATACAGGAACCATGGAGGCCGCCGACCTCCTGGGGGAGTTGGACGTTGACGGCCATCTGGTGGGTGACCTGGGACTTGCCCGAGCCGAACTCGCCGTACACTTCGGTGATCGACTGAGTTTCGATACCGCCGCCAAGTAGGTCATCGACCTCGTCGATGTGCCAGCTCAGCTTGCCGATCTCGTTTCGCCGTTCGAGGACGGTCGAGCCGGTCTCGAACCCACCGATATCGGCGGCATCACGGGCAGCTCGAACGATGTCTGCGGAAGTAGATTCGCCGACATCTGCCGTGTTCGACAGCTCGGACGGTGAGGCAACGGCGAGACTCTGGAAGGAGTCAAAGCCTGCATCGTGGAGTTTGTCTGCGGTCGCCGGTCCAACGCCGGGGAGGGTTTCGAGGTCTACGTCTGCCATATCACTCCGTTGTGCCGGACCCATCATAAACCCTCGTTAACAGGAGGGTGAAAGTGAAAGTAGCAGCAGACAGCGGTGTGTTCTACAGCGTGTCTGTTGTTCGACCAGAAACTGCGCGAAGCCCAGAACAGCGAGTCCACGAGGTAACGACGGACACTACTCCGTATCAGGGGAGCGAGTCGCCAGCGTCCCAGGAAAGACAGCAGAGTCGATCGCCACTGGGGACGTAGAGCCGTTCCGGAGCGATCGCTGGCGTCGCCGTGATCGCATCCTCGACGCTGTGGTGCCACAGCGGTTCGAACTCGGTGGTGTCGACACCGTACAGTGATCCAGTCGAGTCGCCGACACAGCAGAGATCGCCAGCAATGACCGGACTCGACGCGACGGGTCCATCGAGGGCGACCCCCTGTTTCGAGAAGAGCCACCCACGGACCTTGCGCCGGCCAAAGGTCGTGTCGGTGACGTGGAGATAGCCGTCAGAAGCGCCGACGAACGTGGTCTCCTCGTCGGGAAGCACCGTCGCAGTGGAGGTAAACGCACCCCGAATCTCGTAGGTGAACCACGACTGACCGGTCTCGACGTCCAGTGCGAGCAGCGTCCCGTCCTCGTCTGGGACATACACTCGCTCGTCGGCGAGCGTCGGCCCAGCTGCGACTGGGCCGTCAGCCGGGACGTCCCACTCGAATGCACCGTCGTCGATCGCGACGCCGTAGACCGTTCCGTCCCCGGTTCCGATGTAGACGCGCTCGTCGTCGACCGCCGGACAGCCGACGACCGGTCCGTCGGTCTCGACCGACCAGTGGCGCTCACCGGTCTCGGCGTCAATCGCCGAGAGCCCCCCGGCGTGGCCAGCGAACAGACGACCGTCAGATAGCGAAAGCGAGGACGTGAGGGCGGCCGGGAGCGGCGTCTCCCAGCGCCCCTCGCCGGTTCCGGGATCGATCGCGTGGATCGTCCCGTCGGCCGTTCCCGCGTACGCGCAATCATACGTGACTACCGGCGAGGCGTCGACAGCCATCGTCGTCTCGAACACCCACCGTCGGTGGCCGGTTTCCCGATCGAGCGCAAACAGGTTGCCGTGGCTCGTGCCGACGTACACGGTGTCGCGATCGAGCACCGGCGACGAGTGGATCGGACCGGAGAGGGCGACGGACCACGCTTCTGTAACCCGGTGTGGACCCTCGAGGTCCCGTCGAACGCCACCGTTCGCACGATCGCCTTTGAACTGGTTCCAGTCGGTCACTGCTGGGACGTTCTGAGCGCGACATTAAAATGGATACGACACGCGGCGAGCACGATAGAGCGGAGCAGGTCGGGGAGACGGCGATCAGCTGGACGTGACGACACCAGTCCCGATGAAAGCGGCGTGGTCACGGGTACGGACCGCCAAAAGTGGGGGGGTAGATCGGGCAGGGCGGGTCGAGGGGTGGTGCAGACGCAAGGGGGAATGGGTGGTGACAGACGCCCCGCCACAGTGTTCTGTTACTGGATGGTGGATATAGAACTACTCCCAACATGAGTAGGGTGGTCTCGATCGCGCCAGGGTCGTCGCCGATCGGCAGGGGAGTGGCTGCAGTGGGCGTCGGCCGGCGATCGAAGGGGCTGGTGTCGTCGCGTTCGACACCGCAAGAGCTCACTCCCAGGGGTGTCTCCCGCTCGAACTCGGCCACAGTGGATACCAGTACTCCTTGTCACGTTCGATCTCGAGTTCGCCGTCGAGGGCCGCCTCGAGTTTGAACTCCGCACTGGAGTCACGTTCGCGGCCGGGGCGAGGGGCGAACGGATAGTACCGGCCGCGGCGAAAGGAGTAGATCCAGTAGGCCGGACCACCGCGGTTCTCGTAACCGAAGACGGCGGCAAGCAGCCGCGAACCGTAGCCGTGTTCGATGAACGTATCCGCAGCGAAGTGGAGGCTGGTGATGAGATCTTCGGGGTCCTCGTCGTCGAGGACGACCCAGTGGTAGCCATGACTGTCCTCGGAGACGGAAAAGTCGGTGCCGGTGTCCTCGCGGCCCGCTTCGAGGATGGCCTCGACTTCGTCGACGGCGTCACGAAAACTGGTCGAGTCGACGCCGGAGAAACAGAGCGCACCGACGTCGAGTGACTCGTATCCGAGATCGGCTTCCATCGTCAGATAGGCAGTGCTCATCCCGAAGAGGTCGTCCGGATCGGCGTCGCGTTTCGCGTCGGTCTCGGCACGCAATCCGAGCACGGCACGGAGTCCGTCGAACAGTCCCATACGAGATGACACGCGGGCAACCCCTTCAAAACGTTCCATTTGCGCCACTGTACCGAGTTCCAGTTGCGCCACTGTGCCGAGTTCCAGTTGCACCGTCCCGATCGCAATCGCCGCGATCGGGACCAACCACGCTCAGAACCCCGTCATCTCGCGTTCGAGTTCCCGAAGCGCCTCGACGCGGCGCTCCGTCGCGGGATGGGTGCTAAACAGCCGCCCGACGATGCCGGACTTGATCGGGATGATGAAGAATGCGTTCATCTCGGCTTCCTCGCGCAGGTCGTTGTCGGGGACCTTATCGACCTCGCCAGAAATCGTCAGGAGGGCAGAGGCGAGCGCGGACGGGTTGCCGGTGATCGCGGCTGCTCCGCGATCGGCCGCGAACTCACGATACCGCGACAGTGCTCGCATCAGAATATAGCTGATGATCCAGACGAGCAGCGAGACGAGGATCGCGACGACGACCCCGCCGCCCTGTCGGTTCCGCCCGCCGCCGAAAAAGGCCCCCCAGCGGACGATCATAAACGCGATCGTCGCGAGCAACGAGGCGAAGGTCATCACCATCATATCTCGGTTTTTGATGTGGGCGAGTTCGTGGGCGATGACGCCGTCGAGTTCGTCCTGATCGAGGGTGCGCATGAGTCCCGTCGTCACAGCGACGGCGGCGTTTTTTTGATTTCGACCGGTCGCAAAGGCGTTTGGGACGTCCGAGTCGACGACGGCCACCGTCGGTTTGGGTAGGTCGGCCTGCTGTGAGAGTCGGTCGACGGAGGCGTGAAGCTGTGGATACTCGTCGGCGGAGACCGTCTTCGCGCCCATGCTTTTGAGTGTGAGCGTGTCGCTGTAGTAGTACTGGACCAGCGACAGGCCGCCAAACAGGAGTCCAAATATCAGGATTCCACCGCCCATGTAGGCCGTGATCACGCCCGCAAAGACGATGTACAGCGCAAAGAGTAAAAACATCGTCAGAAACATCCGGGCGCGAAGTCCCCAGTCGGGCTGCCAGTCCATACGTACACGAATGGGCTCGACCCGAATAAGTGTCACCAATCGAACCCCCTTATTTCGGGTGGAGACCGGCTGACGTGGGGACGTCTGACAGGACGCGATGGGGGGGAAGCGTGTGACGACCGTCTGACAGGTGTGGAACGAACGTTTCGACCAGTTTCGTCGGTCCCAACCCCTTCGTTTCGTGTGGAACATTCACATTCTAGAACAAATCGTCGGGCCGACATCGAGAGCACGCCGCTTAACATCGTCAGCCTCCAATCGGAGACAATGAGTGAGTCGCGTGCGTTCTGTCCCCGGTGTGGAGAGCCGGTCGCCGATCGATCGGCGAGAGGGGACGATCACGAAGATGGAGCGGCCGGAGCGAGCGATCCGCTTCGGCCCGGCGCGGAGGTCGATCTCTGTGACAGCTGTTACTTCGACGATTTCGACTTCGTCGACGCGCCCGATCGGATCGACGTCCGAGTCTGTGCACAGTGTGGGGCGGTCCATCGGGGCAACCGATGGGTCGACGTCGGTGCGGAAGACTACACCGACGTGGCGATCGAGCAGGTCAGCGAGTCACTGGGCGTCCACGTCGACGTGAGCGACGTCGCCTGGCAGGTCGAACCCAAACAGATCGACCAGAACACGATCCGGATGCACTGTTACTTCACGGGAGTCGTCCGCGGGACGCCCGTCGAGGAACAGGAGACGGTCCTGGTCAGGATCGCCCGCCAGACCTGTACCCGGTGTGGACGGATCGCGGGCAGCTACTACGCCAGCATCGTCCAGATCCGTGCCGAGGATCGAACCCCGAGGACCGACGAGATCGATCGCGCAAAAGAGATCGCCAACACGGTCGTCGCCGATATGGAGGCCACGGGCGATCGGAACGCCTTCGTCACGGAGATGAACGAGACCGACGACGGACTGAACATCAAGGTCTCGACCAACAAGATCGGGAAGAAGATCTCGAACAAGATGGTCCAGGAGTTCGGCGGGACGGTGAACGACGCCGAAACGCTCGTCACGGAAGACTCCGACGGAAACGAGGTCTATCGTGTGACGTTCGCGGTCCGCCTGCCGCCCTACCGGCCCGGCGACGTGATCGATCTCGCAGACGACGACAGCGGGCCGGTCCTCGTCCGCAGCGCGCGGGGTAACCTCAAAGGCACTCGCGTACGGAGTGGCGAGCGCTACGAAGCCGGCTACGAGGAGGGCAACGCCCCCGAGGCCCGCAAACTCGGCGAACACGGGGACGCTGTCGAGACGACCGTCGTCACGGTCGAAGACGAAAACGCCGTCCAGGTGTTAGACCCAGAGACCTATCAGGCGACGACCGTCGCGCGCCCGGAGTACTTCGATCCCGACGCCGAGACGGTCCCCGTCCTGAAGAGCCGTGCCGGCCTCCACATCCTCCCCGAACGAACCGACGAGAGCGATGGCTAAGGACGATCGATCGCCGAACGAGACGTCGAGCGGGCAGGCACCGACGGCGCCACCGGCCGATTACGACACGACGATCGACGACGTGCTAGATCGGGCCGACGCACCGCTCGCCGCGGTCGTCGCCAAACCCCGTACCGAGACGGCGATCGAGTCGCTCCGGGACGAAGGCGTCTACGACGAGTCACGACGCGTCCGCGAGGACGGTCCCGATCGGGTCGCCCTGCCGGTAACCACGTCTCCGACCGAGACACGGGTACTGGAGATCGTTCGTCAGGTCGATCCCGAACCCCGCCGGCGTGAGCTGGCCGACCTGCTGGTCGATCGGGGGTGGAGCGAGCGTGAAATCGAGTCGGCACCGGGCTCGTGGGCCGTAATCGGCTCGGTGGTGCTCGTGACCGTTCCCCAGGGCTGTCCCGACGAGGCGGGACTCGGCGAGGCATTGCTCGACCTTCATGGCGAGGCCGACAGCGTGCTTGCCGACGAGGGGATCGCAACCGACGGGATGGCCGGGACCTACCGTGAGCCCAGAACGCGGCTCATCGCGGGCAATCGAGACACCGAGACGGTCCACGTCGAACACGGGACCCGGTACGGACTCGATCCCGCGACGGTGATGTTCTCGCCGGGCAATCAGGCCGAACGGGTGCGGATGGGAGACAGCTGTACTGCGGACGAACACGTCTTCGATATGTTCGCCGGCATCGGCTACTTTACGCTCCCAATGGCCCGCGCCGGAGCCCAGGTGACGGCGACCGAACTGAACCCGACCGCCTTCCGGTATCTCGTCGAAAACACGATGGCAAACGACGTTGCCGATCGCGTCGACGCCTACATGACCGACTGCCGTGAGCTTGCTGACTCACTCGCTGCCGATCGAATTGTCATGGGATACTACGGAAGCGGCGCTGAAACGGCCACTGAGGAGGGAGACGACGCCCATGGCGACCGGGCCGACGAAGCCCACACGTTCCTCGACGATGCACTCCCAGCGCTCCGTCCGGGCGGCGTCATTCACTATCACGAGGCGACACCGGAGCCACGGCTCTGGGAACGTCCGATCGACCGCCTCGACGCTGCAGCGGCGACGGCTGACCGGGAACTCACCGTACTCGATCGCCGGCGGGTCAAGAGTCACAGCGCTGGCGTCGACCACGTCGTCGTCGACGCCAGATTCGAGTAGCTATGCGGCGTAGCCGTGCTAGCTGGCTGGGGCGAATGGACCTAATCGACAGCGGTTGGTCCCGATCGGTGGGAGACTGCGTATCGATGGCGAACTGAGCCGTCCGGACCGTGCCGTCAAATTCATGCTCCCAGAGTGAATCGATTCCGGCATGGACAAGAATCAGATCATTGCGCTGTTGTTCGCCGGCCTCATGGCGACGTCGATGGTCGCCTGGGGCGTAACCGCCCTCTGATCGGTCCGGCTGCACCAGGGTCGAGGGCCAACCTGCAGGCAGTCACGACCCACAGCGCCGTCGACCCGTTGGGTCCCGGTCAGAAACGCAGCTGTTTCACCCGTCCGTGTCCCAGACGTCTGCGAGCGGGCTCGAGTTGGACGATCGTCGGGACCGTCTCGGTCCCGAGCGACCGCGATCGGTCCGCCCAGTTCGTTGTCCCTCCATAGTTCCTGCCACCGCGGCCTGTGGCTCGAACGCAGGCAGTTCCGGCTGTGTCATCCGATCGACCTGCTCGGCAAACCAGTCGGGCATATCCGTTCTGGCACGCTCGAAGACGTCCAGCAGACTCGAATCTGCCAGATAGGTCGCGCCGTGATCGTCGGGGGCACGAACGACGCGGCCACAGGCCTGAATCACCGTCCGTAGTGCCGTCCGGAAGTACCACGCCCACTGGCCCGCCTCGAGCCGGTGGGCGACTCGGGAGTCGCTCGTGTTGAGGAAGGGCGCTTTGCACAGCACCTGCCACCGACAGAGATCACCCTTGAGGTCCAGGGCTTCCTCCATCTTTACCGAGAGGAAGACGTCGGGGTCGTCGGTGGCTTTCCAGGACTCGAGATCAGCGTCACGGTCGTCACGGCTGTGTGTCCGGACCCGATCGCCGACGCCGAAATCAGCGAGCAGGTCGGCGAGTCGCTCCTGGATATCATAGGAGTGGGCGTGGATCAGTCCCTTCTCCTCGGGGTGGTGTTGCATAATCCGGACGATCGTCCGGGCGATCTTCGGGATCGTCTCCGAGCGGTGCTCGTAGGTCATCTTCCCCTGTGTGACGTCGTACAGCGGCCGGTGTTCGACCGGGAACGTGTGGGGAACGTCGACGAGCGCGACGGCTGCGGGGTCGAGACCGACCTGTCGGCAGAAGGCCTCCTTGTTCAGGATCGTCGCCGACAGGAGCGCGAATTTGTTCCCGCGGTCCCAGACGGTGTGTTGTAAGTAGCGTTCGGGATCCATCGGTTTGATCGTCAGCGGACCACCCTGGGGGTCCCCGTCGTCGGTCTCGGCTGGCGCGGACTGTGGCTCGGACTGATCGACGAGCCACGTCGTTGCACTCTCTGGGTCGCGGTAGTCGGAGACGAACCAGTCGAGTTCGCCGATCAGCTCCTGGAGCCGATCGCGTTCGCGTACCTCGCCGGGCGAGAGCGACTCCTGGGTGAGCAGTTCGTCCTTGCGGTTCGTACACTGCTGGGAGAGCGCCGCCGCGTAGCGGACGGCTCGATCGAGCCCCTCGATCTCGGGGACGCGCAACTGGTCCCAAAACGGCACCGTCCGTGGCCCAAGCTGGATGGTCGCGTACATTTCGGCCCACTCGGCGAGGCCGTGGGCCTCGTCGATGACGACGACATCACGCGTGCGAAAGACCTCGCTGCCGGCGGTCTGCATGAAGTAGGCGAGCGTCATCGCCGCAATCTCACGGTTCGAGGCGATCGCCCGATCGGAAAAGTACGGGCAGCGATGTTTGACCGAGCAGTCGTAGCCGCGCTCGCGGACACAGGGGGCCTGATTGACCGGCGTATCTCGCTCGTCGGGCAGGATGCAGGTGTAGTTGGATTTGCCGCGAATAACGTTCAGATCCGCGAGCAGATCGTCGGCAGCGACGTCGTCGAGTTGGGAGACCTGTGGCGTCGTGTAGTAGGCGCCCGATGGCTCGCTTGGGGCTGCCTCTCCGACCGTTTTCGCACAGCCGGCGATCGCCCGCGCCAGCAGGGACTTGCCGCTTCCCGTCGGCGCACGAACGAGGACGACGTCGTTACCGGCTCCAAAGGCGTCGCGGATGTCGCCGAGGGCCTGCTCCTGGGTCCCGCGATAGCTCGGTGCGGGAAACGCCTCGAAGATCCGATCGGGATTCACCGTTCGATGCAGGGCGCGGCGGCGTCCTAAAGGCTCCGAACTGTTGCGATCGGTGAGTGACGATCGGCCCGACGAACCGCGTCGTCGGACGCGATTGCAGGCCGTAGGTGGCAGCTACTCGCCGGTAGTCGACCGATTACAAATACGAACTCGGCCATCGGATGTAAGTGAGGAAGGGTCGCTCAGCGGAAGAGCACCGCGGTGCCTCTGGCCCGCGGCGGCATCACTGCCTCGTGGCGTTCGAATCCCACCCCTTCCGCTTCGGTTGCGGTGCAGTTGCAGTGCGAGCACAGAACAGCACGCTCTCGGTTCTGGTCGATCCATCAGTCGACTATGAACCCGCTCACACGCGGATGGTATTCCCCTTTTTTGAAACTACGCTAGCCGAGACGTCTCTCCGTCGACCTGCTCTAGGTTCTCGACGTCGGCAGCCGTCGGGTGATCGGGCACCGCCTCGATACAGGGATAACAAAGCAGATGTTCGGATCCGTCTTCGAGTTCCAGTGTCATCGCCGTCCCCTCGCTGCCGTCTCGGTCGCCGAAGGTCCAGATATTGGCGACACCACCGGCGACCGTCACCCGCCGACCACAGCCATCACAGGAGTCCTGTCCCATGCGGACAGCTACCGTCCGATCGGTGAAAACCGTTCCCCTGGCCCGAAGCGCTGCGGCCGGGACGACGGGAACCGACGCCACGCTGGCGGTTGTGGTGTCAGGACACAAGTCGTTAAGCCGACAAACTCCCTAGTGAACGTATGAATATCCTCGTGACCGGGGCCAGCGGATTCGTCGGCCGACGACTCGTCGCTGCACTCGGAGACACTACCGAGCACGACGTTACCGTCCTGGTCAGAGACGAACGCGCGTACGATTCCCCGGATGGCGTAACCGTCGTCGAAGGCGATGTTCTCGACCCGGGGAGCTTCGAGGCGAGTCTCGACGGCGTCGACGTCGCGTACTATCTGATCCACGCGATGGGTGAGCGTGGCGATTTCGCCGATCGCGATCGGCGAGCAGCACAACACTTCGAGCGGGCAGCGACTGCGGCCAGCGTCGATCGGATCGTCTATCTCAGCGGGCTCGGTGACGACGGCGACGATCTATCTCCCCACCTGGCCTCTCGTCGGGCAGTCGAGTCGACCCTGGCCGATGGGGCGGCAGACGTGACCGTCCTCCGTGCTGCCATCATTGTCGGCGCCGAAAGCGCGAGTTTCCGGATGATCGTCCAGCTTGCGACCCGGCTCCCGATCATGGTGACACCCCAGTGGGTCCACGTGGCGTGTCAGCCGATCGCGATCACGGACGTCATCGCGTACCTGCTCGCGGTCCTCGAGCTGCCGGAAACAGCGGGCGACGTATACGAGATTGGCGGTCCAGAGGTGCTCACCTACCGGGAGCTCCTGACGACCACCGCCGAGATCGCGACCGGGCGACGGCCGATCATCGTGCCCGTCCCGGTCTTGAGCCCGCGGCTGTCGGCGTACTGGGTCGACCTCGTCACCGACGTCCCCGCGGAACTGGCCCATCCGCTGATCGAAGGCGTCAGAAATCCCGTCGTCGTCGCCGACGATCGGCTCGAAGAGCTCGTCGACATCGATCGGACCCCCTTCGAGATCGCCGTCCGTCGGGCGATTGCGGACGGAGACGACGGGACCGATCGGACGCAGCCAGTGTCTCGTGGTGCACCCTGATGGGGCAGCCAGCACGGGGGTCGATCGATACAGCAACCACCACGGGGTCCCGATCGATACAGCGACCACCACGAGGTCGATCGATACAGCGACCACCACGGAGTCTCGGTCGATGAGCCGATCGCCGGAGTACGGCGAGACGTGGGTCTACGAGAGCATCGTCGGTGCGCTCCCAGGGTTGGAACTCTCCGACCGGGCGGCGATCGCCGTGCAGTTCTGTCTCTTCGAGATCGCGATCCTCGCTGTCGCGGCGGCGTATGGCCTCTGGCCGGCGGTCCTGCCAGGGACGATCGCCGTGGCTGTCGCGACGGGCGGGAGCTGGCTCATGCTCCGATACAGTCGGACGATCCGGGGACTCCCGACGCCGGATGGCTACCGACGCGTCCTGTTTGGCTCGAACATCGAAGTCGTCCTGGGCGTCGTCGCGTTCGTCTTGCTCATCACGTACCTGTTCGTCACCGATCCGCGCGGGAGCGAGAGCACATTGTTGACGACGTGGCTCGGTCCCGAACCGCCCGCGCCGGCGGTCGCGCTGACGTTACTCATCCTGTGGGACGTGGTCTACCGGATCGGGACGTGCTGGTGGGCAACTGTCGCCGGCCTCTGGCGGTCGCTCGTCTACGAGTTCGACCCGCAGACGAGTCGGCGCTATGCACGTGCCGATCGGCTCAATGTGGTGTTTGCCGGCGGCCAACTCCTGTTGGTGCCGTTCGTCCTCGGACATCCGCTCCTGATCGGTGTGCTCTTCGGCCACGTGATTGCGGTCGTCGCGGTGGCGACGCTCTCGGGGTACCGCCAACGGGACTCAGGAACGTAAGGAAAAAACCGCGGTGGGACCGATCCTCACGAGTTCGATTTCATCTCCTCGAACTTATCGAGCAGTTCCTCGGCCGACTCGCCGGAATCGTACTCGACTTTTCCGTGATAGATCGTCCGCTCGTCGTCGAAATCGGCGTCGACTCTCGAGGCTTGGGCTTCGCGGCGCTCGTGCTCGTCTTCATCATAGGCACCCATTGACATGGTAAGTGTACACATGTTAGGTGGTGTCGCATATGAATGTAACGGTCAATCACACTCCGCCAGCACGTAAAACGTATGCACCCCGGAGCCGTAGGGAGGGTGTGGCACGGCCCCTTCGCTTTCGATACTCGCCCCAGACATGGAGCGAGCAACGCGTTCGACAAGATATTCTCCAGCCGCTTCGATCGAACATCGGAGCCACTGCAGTCACTCCGCGGTACGACATCGGTGCCGACTGGACGACACACCGCTTCGAGATGGCAAACGGAGACGTTGCACTCTTTGCGCGAAACGACGCGGACGGCGCATACTGGATGGGGAACACGGAGACCCCCTCCTCGCTGTGGCGGACGGACAAGTTCGGCTGGCGCGAGATCCCCTATCACGTCGCCCGGTGGGCACAGCGAGAACTGCTCTCGACACTGCACGAGACCGATCCGTGGCTCGCCGACTACCCGCACCTCTCGTGGTTTTTTCTGCCTGTGTTCATGTCGAAAGACGGCCGCGAATCGACCCGGGCGTTCTTTCGCGAACACGCCGCCGGCTTTCCGGATGCCGGCCGTCGCGAAACGACGCAGTTTTTCGAGGCGTTCCTGAAAACCGGCGCACTCGACGACTACCGCCACGTCATGTCGGGAAAACTCGGCACCAGCGACCACGTCGATCGGGTCCGGATGAGCGCCGCGATGGCCGAGTTCATCGCCGCGAAGATCCTCGTCGAGGCCGACTACGACATCGTCCCCGAGATCGAGGTGACGACGGGCCACTCGCTGGATTTCCGTGCCGAAGACGACGAGATGAACGTCCTTGTCGAAGTCACGCGCCCGCAACCCCCGGCGAACCGATCGGCAGCGGGTCCCGTCGCTGCCGTCCGTGACACTGCCGAAACGAAAACGAACGGCCAACTCGAAAAACACGGCGGCGGCGCAGTCCTCTTTGTCGACTGTTCGAGTTTCCGTGACGACTCCTGGAACGCCGTTCGCGGCGAACAGCCCGACGTGCGCCACCGCCCAGCTGTCGTCTACCGCACCCGCCCCAACGGCCACGTCGAAGGCTATCGCAAGGGTTCGGTGCCGATCGAGCTGGCCGACGCGATCGAGTTTCTCGACTGAGCAGTCCAGTAGAGAAGTATTCAACGGCGGAGTTGGTCAGCTAACGAGCAACACACACTGACCAGATTAGCTCAGAAAACAGGGCACGCATACCGATCGCGAAGCGATCGGTTTCCCCGAGTGCGCCGTCGGCGCGCTCGGCCTTTTTTCATCGAAGTTTGTTGGCCGGGTTCGAGCGAGCGAGGATCCGGCCAACAAAGTTCGGTCCTAGAACGACACGGCGTCGGGGCTGTACGGACTGCCGACCGGTGTCGGGTCGCGATCGCTGTAGCCGACGCGGCCAATCGCTTTGTCGCTCACCGCGGAGTAGACGGCGAATCGGGCCTCTTCCGGATTGGTGAAGGTCTCAGAGTCAAGTCGACCGAGTACCTCCGAGACCGTTTCGGTACCGTTTGGGAGTTCGAGGGTTCGGTCGCCGTGGTCTGCGATCAGGTCGTCGGTTGTCGCGGGGTACTCGTAGTCGTCGATGACTTCGCCGGTTCCATTGAGCAGCATTACACCCGAACCTGTGTGAACGATAATTATAAACATTGTCCATAAACAACCTCCAACATCATCCCATACCTTATATTACTAGAATGAAAGACGTCCTCACGCTACCGGACAGGCGGGACCGAAGCCCCAATCGTCCGCCAGCGCTAAGCAACAGCTTTCCGATCGGCGTGAGTCGGGTGTAGTATGCCGTACGCCGATCTCCACGTCCACACGACGCGCTCCGATGGCCACCTCGAACTGGAATCGGTCCCGGCTGCGGCCCGTCGCGCCGGCGTGGACGTCGTTGCGCTCACCGACCACGATCGGGTACAGCCGTTCGACAAGCCGGTGGTCGAACGGGACGGTGTGACGATCGTCCACGGAATCGAACTGCGGGTCGAGGTCCAAGCGACAGCGGACGATCGACGCGACACCGGCACACAGCGACTCGACCTGCTCGGCTACGGCGTCGAACCGACGCCTGAGCTCGAGGCGCTCGTCGACGAGATCCAGCAGAACCGCCGGACTCGTGGGCAGGCGATCGTCGACCGCGTCGAGGACCGACTGGGTGTCGATCTCGAAGCGACGGTCGACACCGGGTTTGGCCGCCCCCACGTCGCCCGTGCGATCGACGCCCATCCCGACCTCGAGTATGGGTATCAGGACGCCTTCGACGACCTCATCGGTGCCGGCGGCCCGTGCTACGTGCCACGGGAGATTCCGTCGTTCGATCGGGGACGGCGGATTCTCGATTCGGCCTGTTCGGTCGTGTCGCTGGCCCACCCCCTTCGGTATCGGGACACCGAGCGGGCGCTCGAACGCGCGGCCGCTCTCGACGCCGTCGAGCTCTACTACCCCTACGGCTACGACGTCGACCTCCAGCCAGTCAAACGGGCGATCGATCGCGGGGACCTCCTCGTGACTGGCGGTAGCGACGCCCACGAGGACCGGCTTGGTCTCGCAGGGCTCACGAGCGCCGAGTATCGTCGGCTCGATCTGTAACTCTGGATATAGAAAGCACGGCCGGTAGCGGAGGGTTCAATGCACCGCGGTTCCTACGGCCGGACATGAACTGCCACTACTGTGACCGCGAGGCCGCGTTTGCCGCCGAATCCGAGGGCCTCAAGGTCGGTCTCTGTGAGGACCACTTCCGGGAACGGTTACAGGAACTCGCCGACGCTGACGGTCTCGAAACGCTCAAAGAGGAAGTCGACGTCGATCGAGCCGAGTAACCGAATTCTACGCGCCGAATCGATCGTTCGGAGCCGTCAGGCCGTCCGGCTGGCGTCGACGTCGATCGCGTCGACCGGACAGACGTCCACACAGAGCATACAATCGATACATTGGGCTTCTTTTGCAGGATCGGCTTTCTTTTCGCTCTCGGGATGGTCGGGTGTATCGACCCACTCGAAGACGTCGACGGGACAGTCCTCGAGACAGGCACCATCCGCGATACAGATGTCGAAGTCAACTGCGACGTGCGTGCCGTGGATGCCGAGTTCTTCGGGTTCGTCGACGGGACCCCAGACGTCGTGGCCGTTGTGTTCGTCTACCTTCTCGCGGTTTTCGTGGAACTGCGGATCGATGGTCATGACTATATCGTCGAACCCGAAGGACATAAACAACAGTGGTAGGCCGATCGGCATCGACCGTCGCGAGTCGATCGATCGATCGCTGGATGGGGATGGTCAGTCAGTAGCCAAGCGAGGCTGGGCCGATTGGGGCCAAGCGAGACTGGACCGATCAGTAGCCAAGCGAGACTGGACCGATCAGTAGCCAAGCGAGGCTGGGCCGATCAGTAGCCAAGCGAGAAGACCCAGTTGACGAGGAGTGCGACGAAGACGACGACGAGCAACGCCGCGAGGACGGTGAAGGCGGCACCCCACCCGAACAGATCGGCCAGGAGGCCGGTTCCAACCGATCCCAGCGCGCCGATAAAACCGTAGACGCTCCTGACGAGTCCGAACCCGGCCCCGCGTTCGGCATCAGAGAGGACGTCCATGAACCGTGGCAACAGCGCCGCACCCCAGCCAAGCCCCGTACCGAGCAGGACGATCGCCCCTGTTAGCGCGATCGGGCCGGGGACGCCGATCAGCAGGCCAAAGCCCGCGGCGGCAAGGAGCATACAGCCGGCCGTCGCGAAATCCCGGCCGTACCGATCGGAGACGGCACCGACGCCGACCTGCGTGAGCGCTTGCACGACGAAGTAGCCTGCAAAGACCAGTCCAGCGAGTTCCGTCGACTGGTCGCGGTGGGAGACGAGAAAGGTCGGCAGGAACGACGCCGTCGCCTGCCAGACGAACGCGCCGAGAATCGCGAGGACGACGGGGAAAGCGATCTTCGGCCGCGAAAGGAGTTCGACGAGGGCGTCGACGGCAAACAGCCGCTCGCGGATCGGCTGCTCGGGGCGACGCGCCTCGGTGGACCGGACCCGCAACGCAAAGAGGACGAACACCGGGATCGCCATCGCAGTGCCGATCGCAACCGCCGGTCGCCAGCCATAGCGGACGCCGATCCAGGCTGCGATCGGCGGGGCGAGCAGCCCGGCCGCTGGGCCGCCGCTGTTGTGAACGCCGATCGCCGTTCCGATGTCTTCGTAGGTCCGGGTCAACAGGGTCGTGGCGACGCTGTAGTGGAGTCCGGCGACGCCACCGAGGACGATCGTCCCGAGAACGAACAGGCCAAACAGCGGCGCAAGCGCGAGAAAGAGACTCGCGACTGCCGTCCCGCCGACGGAGACGAGGATCACGGGCCGTTCGCCGAAGCGATCGGCGAGCACACCGCTTGGAAACTGAGCGGCAAAATAGGCCATCCACATTCCCGTGAGCGCGATGCCGATCACCGAGTTTGAAACGGCAAACTCGTCAGTGATCAGTGGGACGACAGGACTGATCGCCAGCCGACCGACCATCGTCGCGAAGAACGCGAGCGTACACAGCGTCAGGACGGTCTCTCGGTATCGCCAGTTCATTTCGAGCTCCTCTCTCAATCGGCGGGATCGGTCCTGGCCGGCGGTGCCGACGCGCGGTTGCCACCGCCGACACCCCGAGACTACAGTCGCGCCGGCCGGACCGTCGTCCGATTGTGTATTCGTCGCCGACGGTGCCGTATGAGGGTACTGATTCGCCCGGTTCCGAGCGAGCGAGTGCCACACTCGCTCGCTCGATCGGAGTCCCCTCCATCAGGGACGATCAATCGAACCGAAGGCGGGGGATCTCACCGCGAACTCAAGCGGTATCAGTGACTGTACAGTTGTCTCGGACGAGATCGATTATGGCACTCGACATGGAGACAGCGCCGACCATTGTTGCCGAGACGAGCCTCTCTTCGAACCGGCTCGTCGCACTCTCGAACCGGGTCACCACGGACGGCGACGACACGATCGCCGTCCACGCACCCGCGACCGATACCGAGATTGGGACGGTTCCCGCCTGTAGCGAGGCGGACGTCGCCGCCGCTGTCGATCGCGCCCGGAGCGCACAGGCTGACTGGGCCGATCGGCCCGTCGCGGAGCGCGCCGAGATCGTCGATCGGTTCGGCGAGCTCGTCCTCGACGCTCGTGCGGAGTTGCTGGATATCCTGCAACTCGAAACGGGGAAATCCCGAAGTGACGGTGTCGGCGAACTGTTCGACGTCCCACAGACCTGCTCGTACTACGCCGATCGGGGGCCAGCGCAACTCGCCGACGAGCAACGACAGGGAGCAGTTCCGCTGGCGACGACTGCGACGGTTACCTCGGACCCGGTCGGCGTCGTTGGTGTTATCTCTCCGTGGAACTTCCCGCTGAACCTCTCGATGACCGATCTGATTCCCGCACTGGTCGCGGGCAACGCCGTCGTCCTCAAACCCGACGAGAAGACGCCGTATATCGCACTCGCACTGGCCGAACTGCTCGAGGACGCCGGGCTCCCCGAAGACGTCTTGCAGGTTGTGACGGGAGACGGGCCAGTCGTCGGGCCGGCAGTGATCGATCGGGTCGACTACCTCGCGTTCACGGGCGGAACTGAAACGGGCCGGCTCGTCGCGGAGCAAGCGGGACGCAATCTGATCGACTGCTCGCTCGAACTCGGCGGCAAGAATCCACTGGTTGTCCTCGACGACGCCGATATCGAGACGGCCGCTCGCGGAGCGGCCAGTGGCTGCTTTGCAAACGCCGGCCAGCTCTGTCTCGCAGCCGAACGAATATACGTCGAAGAGACCCTGTACGAACCGTTCTGTGCTGCCTTCGTCGAAGCCACTCGCGACCTGGCCCTCGGAACCGGGTTCGATTTCGACGCCGACGTCGGCTCGTTGATCGACGCCGACCAGCTCGATCGGGTCGAGAGCCGCGTCGAGAGCGCACGCGAGGCGGGCGCAACGGTGCTGACCGGCGGCCGACGCCGGCCTGACATCGGCCCCTTCTGCTACGAGCCGACGATCCTGGCAGACGTCGATCCCGACGCGACGATCGCCTGCGAGGAGACGTTCGGGCCGGTCGTCTCGATCGAACCGGTAGCCGACGCCGAAACGGCGATCGAGCGCGCCAACGACTCCGACTACGGGCTGAACGCGAGCGTCTGGACGGGCGATCGCACGCGTGGGCGAGCCGTTGCCCGCGAGATCGACTGTGGAACCGTCTGTATCAACGACGCCTTCGCGGTCGGCTGGGCGGCAACCGACGCTCCCATGGGCGGGATCGGCGACTCCGGGCTCGGCCGGCGTCACGGTCCAGAAGGAATCGCCCATTATCGCGAACAGAAAACGATCGCGACCTCGAACGTCGGGCCGCTCGAAGCCCCGCCGGGGATCCCGACCGCGTGGTACGTCCGGGGGATGGCCGGACTGGCGCGGCTCCAGCGGCGGCTGCGATCGGTTACGGACCGGCTGACCGTGCGGTGATCGCTAGTAATATGAGGTAGTGTGTTGGCAAAATCATCGCTCGAGCAAGGGGTTTTTGAGACCACCGCCGAAGGGGGGCGTATGGATCTCACACACCGTCCCCGGCGACTTCGACAGGACCGGGTCCGTGATCTCGTCAGCGAAACGAGTCTCGATCCGTCCGATTTCATCGCCCCGGTGTTCATCGACGCGACGGCCGAGGAACGGATTCCGATCGAGTCGATGCCGGGTCACGAACGGGTGCCGATCGAGGAGAGCGTCGATCGCGTCGAGGAAGTCCGTGAAACGGGCGTCGAAGCGGTAATGCTGTTCGGGATTCCGGAGTCAAAAGACGCTGAGGGGACGCGAGCATGGGCCGCCGACGGCGTCGTCCAGGAGGCAACCCGCCGGATCACCGAGGCGACGGATGCCTACGTCATCACCGACGCCTGTCTCTGTGAGTACACCGACCATGGCCACTGTGGCCCACTCGAGGTGGAACTTCGCGGATCGGACGGGCACGAACACGACGCAGGCTGTACCCACGATCCGACGATGACGGTCGACAACGACGCGACGCTCGAATCGTTAAAGCGAATCGCCGTCTCCCAGGCCGAGGCAGGTGCGGAGATGATCGCCCCGAGTGGCATGATGGACGGGATGGTCGCGGCGATCCGATCGGCACTGGACGATGCGGGGTACGAACACGTGCCGATCATGAGCTATGCGGCGAAATACGAGAGTGCCTTCTATGGGCCCTTCCGTGACGCAGCAGACGGTGCGCCTACATTCGGGAACCGACGTCACTATCAGATGGATCCCGCGAACGCCCGCGAGGCGCTACGGGAGGTGCGACTCGACGCCGAACAGGGAGCGGACGTATTGATGATCAAGCCAGCCCTGCCGTACCTCGATATCGTCCGGGAGATCCGTACCGAGTTCGACCATCCGGTGGCCGCGTACAACGTCTCCGGGGAGTACGCGATGCTCCATGCGGCCGCCGAGAACGGGTGGCTCGACCTCGATGCCGTAGCGCACGAATCGCTCCTGTCGATCAAACGCGCGGGGGCAGACCTGATCCTCACGTATTTCGCCGAGGAGATCGCCGAGCGGCTGAACGGCCAGGCGTGAGAGCGGGCTGTTGGGGCCGAACGTTCGAATGGATGTGACCCGAGCGTTCGCCCGTTCCGCCAGCTGTCTGATTGCGTGTCCACTTGTTCCCGCATTTGCGCCGAAAACATCCACAGATGGGAACGAAAACCATTATAGTAAATAAGTTCATCGGCAATAGACGTGAATCAGAACACATCTGCGGAGACGACCGATCGACTGTGCACGGATGGCGGCGAGCCAAACGACGGCGAGATCAAGATGGTCACCGCGATCGTCCGCCCGGACCGACTCGGTGCAATCAAAACGTCCCTGGCTGAAGCCGGGGCACCATCGCTGACGGTGACGAACGTCTCCGGTCGCGGCTCCCAGCCCGCAAAGAAAGGGCAGTGGCGCGGCGAGGAGTACACCGTCGATCTCCACCAGAAGGTCAAAATCGAGTGTGTCGTCGCCGACATCCCCGCCGAGGACGTCGTCGAGGCGATCGCCGACGG
>Ga0207421_10003113_pt1 | contig 19972 bp, 16 predicted proteins | sample SodLakKL_010_SED_4_FD_187542 | JGI IMG/M metagenome (GOLD analysis project Ga0207421, IMG submission 187542) | Alkaline sediment microbial communities from Lake Tanatar, Kulunda Steppe, Russia - 8KL_010_SED (SPAdes) (version 2) | ecosystem: Environmental > Aquatic > Non-marine Saline and... | reverse complement strand
ATTGTCAACGAACTCAAGGCCGCTGCACGCCAGCGGGGCGAGGATATCGTGGATTTCGGGATGGGCAATCCCGATCAGCCCACGCCCCAGCATATCGTGGATAAGCTCTGCGAGGCGGCGCAGCGCCCGGATACGCACCGCTACTCCATGTCGCGGGGCATCCCGCGCCTGCGCCGGGCCATCAGTAACTGGTACGCCGAGAATTTCGACGTGCACCTCGACCCGGAGAGCGAGGCGATCGTCACCATCGGCTCCAAGGAGGGCCTGGCTCACCTGGCCCTGGCCACCCTAGGGCCTGGGGATGCGGTGCTGGTGCCCAACCCCGCCTATCCGATCCACCCCTACGGCGTCGTCATTGCCGGGGCGGACATCCGTCACGTGCCGATGATCCCGGGCGGGGACTTCTTCGTGGAGCTCGAGAAGGCGATCCGCGACACCTATCCCAAGCCCAAGATGCTCATCCTCAACTTCCCGTCGAACCCGACGGCGCAGTGCGTCGAGCTGGAGTTCTTCGAGAAGGTGGTGGAGATCGCCCGCAAGGAGGGCATCTGGGTGGTCCAGGACCTGGCCTACGCGGAGATCGTCTTTGATGGCTACAAGGCGCCGTCGATCCTGCAGGTCCCCGGTGCCAAGGATGTGGCCGTGGAGTGTTACTCGCTGTCGAAGACCTACAATATGCCGGGCTGGCGCATCGGTTTCGTCTGCGGCAACCCGGAGCTCATCGCCGCCCTGGCGCGGATGAAGTCGTACCTGGATTACGGTATGTTCACGCCCATCCAGGTTGCCGGCATCCTGGCGCTGGAGGGGCCGCAGGACTGCGTCGAAGAGATCCGTGAGATGTACCGCGTCCGGCGCGACGTCCTCTGCGATGGTCTGGAGGCGGCGGGATGGCCGGTGGAGCGGCCGAAGGCGACCATGTTCGTATGGGCCCGTATCCCGGAGGCGTACCGGGAGATGGGGTCGCTGGAGTTTTCGAAGAAGCTGCTGGCCGATGCCAAGGTGGCGGTCTCCCCAGGGATCGGCTTCGGCAGCTATGGGGACGAGTACGTCCGGTTCTCTTTGATCGAGAACGAACACCGCACGCGCCAGGCGATTCGCGGCATCAAGCAGATGCTGCGGCGTGATGATGCCTGCTGAGCCCGTGCCCCCTGCGGCGACGGGCTGTCACACCGTTCAGATTCGGAGGTGAGGATTGAAACCGGTTAATGTCGGGATGCTCGGCCTCGGCACCGTGGGCTCGGGGGTGGTCAACATCCTCGAGCGTAACGCCGACGTGATCAACCGCCGCGCCGGGCGCGAGATCCGCGTTACCCACGCCTCGGCGCGGCATCCGGAACGCCCGCGCAGCTGCCGTCTGGAAGGGATTCGCCTGACCACGGACCCGTTCGAGGTGGTCGATGATCCGGAGGTGGAGATCATCGCCGAGCTGATCGGCGGCTACGAGCCGGCCCGGGAGCTGGTGCTGCGTGCGTTGGACAACGGCAAGCACGTTATTACCGCCAATAAGGCGCTGATCGCCTCCCACGGCAACGAGATCTTCGCCCGGGCGCGGGAGAACGGTGTTACGGTGGCCTTCGAGGCAGCGGTGGCCGGCGGCATCCCGATCATCAAGGCCGTGCGCGAGGCGCTGACCGGTAACCGCATCGAGTGGCTCGCGGGGATCATCAACGGGACCTCGAACTACATCCTCACCGAGATGTTCTACGAGGGCCGGGATTTCGGAGACGTCCTCGCCGAGGCGCAGCGCCTGGGCTACGCCGAGGCGGACCCGAGTTTCGATGTCGACGGCACCGACGCCGCCCACAAGCTGACCATCCTGGCCTCCATCGCCTTCGGCATCCCGCTGCAGTACGACAAGGTCTATGTCGAGGGCATCGATCATATCACGCGCGAGGACGTGGCCTTCGCCGAGGAGCTGGGTTTCCGGATCAAGCACCTGGGCCTGGCCTTCCATGAGGAGAACGGCTACGCGCTGCGCGTGCACCCGACGCTTCTGCCGCGACGGCACATGCTTGCCAACGTCGACGGCGTCATGAACGCCGTCATGGTCAAGGGCGACGCCGTCGGGCCGACGCTCTACTACGGCGCCGGTGCCGGCGCCGAGCCGACCGCCTCGGCGGTGGTGGCCGATATGATCGACGTGGTGCGCGAGTTCAACCTGGAGCCCGAGAACCGGGTGCCTTATCTGGCGTTCCATACCGAGTCCCTCTCGCGGGAGCCGGTACTGCCCATGCGCGACGTCGAGACGGCCTACTACCTGCGGCTCTCGGCGCGGGACGAACCCGGCGTGCTGGCCGACGTCACCCGCGTGCTCGGGGATTTCGGGATCTCCATCGAGGCCATCATCCAGAAACAGCCGCAGGCCGGGGCCGATCACGTCCCGATCATCCTGCTGACCCACCGTATCCATGAGCGTCACATGGACGCGGCCATCGAACGCCTGGAGCACCTGGAGCAGGTCGATGGACGCGTCGTGCGCATCCGTGTCGAGAGCCTGGAGTGAGAGCATGCCCTTCCGACCCCGCTACACTGGACTGATCGCCAAGTATCTGGATCGGCTGCCGATCAGCGATGATGCCCGGATTCTTGGGCTGGGCGAGGGCAATACGCCGCTGATCCAGCTGACGCGGATCCCGGCGGAGCTCGGCCGCGACGTGGACCTCTACGTCAAGTTCGAGGGCCTGAACCCCACCGGCTCGTTCAAGGACCGCGGCATGACCATGGCGGTCACGAAGGCGGTCGAGCAGGGGGCCAAGGCGATCATTTGCGCCTCGACCGGCAACACCTCGGCCTCGGCCGCGGCCTATGCGGCCCGCGCCGGGATCAGCTGTTTCGTGCTTATTCCCGATGGCAAGATCGCCATGGGTAAGCTGGCCCAGGCGATCATGCACGGTGCGCAGGTGCTGCAGATCCGCGGCAATTTCGACGCCGGCATGCGCCTGGTCAAGGAGCTGGCCGAGCACGCGCCGCTGACCATCGTCAACTCCATCAACCCGTATCGGCTGCAGGGTCAGAAGACGGCGGCCTTCGAAGTGATCGAGGAGCTTGAACGCGCCCCGGACTACCACTGCCTGCCCGTGGGCAACGCCGGCAACATCACGGCCCACTGGATCGGCTACAGCGAGTGCGCCGGACGCAAGGGTGACGAGCAGCTGACCGCTGCCTGCGCCTTCTGCGAGGGGCATTGTCGTTACGCGTCCGCACTGGTGGATCGGCGCCCGCGCATGGTCGGCTACCAGGCGAGCGGCAGCGCACCTTTCCTGCGGGGCGGGCCAGTGGCTGAGCCCGAAACCGTGGCGACGGCCATCCGCATCGGCGATCCGCAGTCGTGGGATTACGCCCAGGCCGTTCGCGAGGAGTCCGGTGGGTGGTTCGATGAACTCAGTGACGAGGAGATCCTCCGGGCGCAGCGGATGCTCGCCGATCATGAGGGTGTGTTCTGCGAGCCGGCCTCGGCGACCTCGGTGGCGGGGGCCATGCGCGATATCCGCAGCGGCCGCATCCCCGAGGGCAGCACGGTGGTCTGTACCCTGACCGGGCATGGCCTCAAGGACCCGGATGTGGCCAGCGCCCAGGCCGGGGATGCGGTGCAGACCGTGGATGCCGACTATGAGGCCGTCCGCGAGGCCATTCTGAAGCGGCTTTGAACGCCCACCGTTTACGCCTGCGGATTCCGGGGCTGCTCGGGCCGCTTCCCGGGCGGCTGCCTCCCGGGGTGCTGGCACGCCAGCCGGCGCTGGAGACCTGGCTGGCCCGGGGCCGGCACGGCCCCTTGACGCCGTCGCCGGTGCCCGAGGCGGCCGGTGCCCTGGGATGGCTGGCCGACGGCGGGGATCCGGGCTGTGAGGCTTACTGGAGCCGTGCGCAGCCATTGCACCTGCGCCCGGAGGCAGCGGGTGTGCGCCTGGTGCAGGTCGCGATCAACGAGTTCGAGGCCGCGCGGCTGGAGACCGATCTGGCCGATCTGCTGGCCGGACGGCGCGTGCAGCTGCACCGGACATCCGCCGGGCGTTGGTACTTGCAGAGCCAGGCGCCGCTGCCGGAACGTCCCGCACCGGAACAAGTCTGCGGCCGTTTCATCGACGCCTACCTGCCGCGGGGAGGCGACGCCCTGAGGTGGGCGACGCTCTTCAACGAAGTCGAGATGGCCCTGTGTGACCACCCGGTCAACCGCGATCGGGAAGAGCGCGGCGAGCCGCCCATCAACGCCCTGTGGGCGTGGGGTAGCGGGCGGTGCCCTACGCCCCCGGCGTCGTTTCCCTGGCAGCGCCTGTTCAGCGACGATCCGGCCTGGCTGGGGCTCGGGGTGCTGGCTGGGGCCGAGGTGGCGGATCTGGCTGGATCGACGCCCATCCTCCCGGGGCCGGATACGCTGGTCGCGGTCCCTTGGGCGGAGCAGGCGCTGGCCGTGGATGATGGGGCGGCGTGGATCGACGCCGTGGCGGCGGTTGAGCGCGCGATCGCCGCGCCGGCGCTGGTGGCGCTGCGCGAGGCCGCTGCGCAGGGGTCGCGCTGGGATGCGCTGGAACTGTGTTTTGGGGCCGATGACCACGGTGTCACTTTGGGACGGCGGGAGCTGCGTCGGTTCTGGCGCCGGCCCCGGCCCCTCGGCGCCTGGGTCCGGGAGGGCGGCGAGGATGCCTGAGCGCATCCGGCGGCGTCCGGCGGGTGCACTTCCGGACGGCGTTGCGCAGGACCTGCACCCGGTCCTGCGGCGGGTCTATCAGCGCCGCGGCCTACGCGATGCCGCGGAGCTGGATCTGAGCCTGCGGCGGCTGCAACCGCCGACCGGCATGGCCGATCTGGACCGTGCGGTGGCTGCGCTGGTTCCGGCCCTGAGCCGGGGCCAGCGCATCGTGGTCGTCGGCGATTACGATGCCGACGGGGCGACAGCGACCGCGCTCATGGTCCTTGCGCTCCGACGTCTCGCTGCGGCGGCTGGCGGTGATCCGACGGCCGTCCAGTCTTTCGTTCCGGATCGGTTCTCGCTGGGCTACGGCTTGAGCGCGGCCGTCGTCGAACGGCTGCGCCCCACGGAGCCGGCCTGGCTGGTGACGGTGGATAACGGCGTCAGCAGTCTGGAGGGGGTCGCTGCGGCACACCAGGCGGGCATGGGCGTGGTGGTGACTGATCACCACGCGCCCGGCGCAGCGTTGCCGGCCGCCGAGGCGGTTGTGGATCCGCTACGCGATGACGACCACTTCCCGAGTACGGCCCTGGCCGGGGTGGGCGTGGCTTTCTACCTGGCTCTGGCGCTGCAGCGTGGCCTTGCGGCGGACGGGTGGCTCCGCGAGGAACCGGTCTCGCTGCTGGGGCTGCTGGATCTGGTCGCCGTGGGGACCGTGGCAGACCTGGTTCCGTTAGATCACAACAACCGCATCCTCGTCGAGCAGGGACTGCGCCGGATCCGCGCCGGTGTTGCCCGTCCCGGCATCGTCGCGCTGCTGGAGCAGGCCGGCCGCGAGCCTGCCGAGGCGACGGCGGCCGATCTGGCTTTCGCCGTCGGGCCGCGCCTGAATGCAGCCGGGCGCATGGACGACATGACCGCCGGGGTCGAGTGCCTGCTCGAGGAAGATCCGCATCGAGCCCGGGAGCGGGCGGTCGCGCTGGATGACCTGAATCGTCAGCGCCGCGCGGTGGAGTCGCAGATGACTGAGGAGGCACTGGCCGGGCTCGAGGCCCGCGCCGAGGATGTAGGCCTCGGCGTGTGCGTGGCGGCGGAGGGCTGGCACCAGGGGGTGACCGGGATCCTCGCTTCGAGGTTGAAAGAGCGCTATCACCGCCCGGCGGTGGCTTTCGCTCCGGCAGACCAGGGGATGCTGCGCGGCTCAGCGCGCTCGGTGCCCGGGCTGCATATCCGCGACCTATTGGCGCGCATCCACGGGCGTTCGCCAAAGCTGATCGAGTGTTTCGGCGGGCACGCGATGGCCGCTGGACTCACCATCGAATCCGGGCAGCTGGATGCGTTCCGCCGCGAGTTCGCCGGTGCGCTGGATGAGGCGCTGGGTGGTGAGTTGCCCGAGCTACGTGTGGAGACCGACGGCGAGTTGCAACCGGAGGAGCTCAACCTGGAGACGGCCTGGGCCCTGCGCTACGGCGGTCCCTGGGGCCAGGGGTTCCCCGAGCCGTGCTTTGACGGCGTTTTCCGGATCCGTCAGAGCCGGGAACTGCGCGGTGGCCACCTGCGGCTGGAGCTGGATGCTGACCATGGCAATGGGCCCACTGTCCCGGCCATCGCCTTCGGTGGGGTCGAACGGGGTTGGAACCAACTGGAGGGTCCGGTTCGCGCGATCTACCGCCCGGAGGTCAACCGGTTTCGTGGCAGTGTCACCCTGCAGCTGCGCATCGAGTACCTAACCACCGCAGGTTGACCGGGAGGCGGGCCGTCCGGCCGCCTCCCGGCTCCGGTCTCAGTCTTCTTCCCGGGCCTCCGCGGTGAGGACCTCGTCGCCCGCTTCGCGCAGGAGCTGCGCAAAATCGGCGATGATCGCTGCACTGGCATTGAGCAGGGCGTCCGGCAGCTCATCCGCGTCAACATCCGCGTAACGCTCCACCGGCTCCTTGCCGTGGGCCTTGCGGCGCTCATTGTGGAGCTCCAGCAACCGCTCCTCGCGTACCTTCTGCTCCTCCTGCCGGGTGGCCTTGTTCAGGGCGACCGAGGTGTCCTCCCGTATCTCGCGCTTGGCCTCAAGCTCCCGCTCCAGGGCGCGGAAGGTCTCGGTCTGATCCATCCGTGTCTGGTGGCGACGGGCCAGTTCGTCGATGATTGTCTCGAGTTCGAAATGCACCGTGACATCGAGCCCGGCGATCTCCGTTGCCGGCAGCGGGTTCCGGGTGGCGCGCTCGCCGAACTCCTCGTGGCTGAACTCCGAGGGCAGGTGGATATCCGGTTTGACGCCCTCGAGCTGCGTGCTCTCGCCGGTGACCCGGTAAAACTGGGCCAGAGTCAGCTTGAGCTGCCCGGAACGCTCCTCGCCGGGGATGGCGTAATTGTCCAGGCCGATCATCTGCTGCACCGTGCCCTTGCCGAAGGTCTGGTCGCCGAGGACGATGCCCCGTCCGTAGTCTTTAATGGCCGCGGCGAAGATCTCGGAAGCCGATGCGCTGCGTCGATCGACCAGCACCCCCAGGGGCCCATCGTAGGCCGGCTCGCCCCTGGATTCGCCAACCTGCTCGGGGTGGCCGCGGGCGTCGCGAACCTGCACTGCCGGTCCGCCGCCGGTGAACATGGCGGTGAGGGCGGTGGCCTCGCGCAGGGCCCCCCCGGAGTTTCCGCGCAGGTCGATCAGCAGGCCGTCGATCCCCTCCTCGAGCAACTCCCCAAGCAGGCGCTGGACGTCACGCGTGGTGCTGCGGAAATCGTCCTGCCCGGAGTGCGCGGCCTCGAAGTCCCGGTAGAATTTCGGGATGGTGATCACGCCGACCCGCTGCTCCTCGCCCTGAGCGTCGGTCTTCTCGATGACCTCCTTGCGGGCGGCCTGGTCTTCCAGATCGACCTTGTTGCGGACCAGCCGCACCTCGCGCGGTGAACTCTCACTGGCCCCGGCTGGCGGCAGGACGTTGAGCCGGACCACTGACTCCTTGGGGCCGCGGATCATGTCCACGATCTCATCGAGCCGCCAGCCGACCACGTCCTTCATCTCGCCGTCGTCGCCGTCAGCGACGCCGATGATGCGCTCGCCCTCGCGCAGCTCACCGGATTGCTCGGCCGGGCCGCCGGGGATGAGTTCGACGATCTCGGTGAAGTCCTGGTCCATGGTCAGCTTGGCGCCGATCCCCTCGAGCTGCAGCGACATCTGCATGTCGAATTCCTCCGAGCGCTGGGGCGAGAGGAATGTGCTGTGGGGGTCGTAGGCGCCTGCCCAGGCGCTTAGGAACTGGTCCATGATGTCTTCGTTGTCGGCATCCACGGCACGGTCACGAAGGGTGTTGTAGCGCCGCTCGAGGTTCTCGCGGATCTCCTCGGTGCTGCGCTCGGCCAGCTCCAGGGTCAGGGCATCATGCGTGACCCGCTGGCGCCAGAGGTCGTCGAGGGCGTCGCGATCGGCCGCCCAGTCGGCCTCGCTGCGGTCCTGCTCGAAGCGGCCGTCGCCGTCGAAGTCGAACCCCTCCTCGAGAAGCCCGAGGGCGAATTGGGTCTGCTCCGCGACGCGCTCACGGTAGCGGGCGTGCAAATCGTAGGCCGCCTCGAGGATCGCGTCCCCCTGACCGGGGCCGAGTTCGCCCATGCGCTCGCGGAACGCCTCGACGTCCTCCTCGAGGAGGAAGAAGCGGCCGTGGTCGAGCTGCTTCAGGTAGGTCTCGGTGGCCTGCTCCATGAGCTTCTCGTCGGACTCGGGACCGCCGTAGTGGTAGCGCTGGAGCAGATCGGCAACCACGCGTGCCTTTTCGAACTCGGTCTGGCCGGGCACCACGCCGTTCTCGCCGGCAGCTGCCGTCGGTATACCCGGTGATCCCGGCAGCGGAGCCGTGGAGAACAGGGCCAGGCCGAGTGCCAGCACAGGGGTCAACAACAGGTGACTTCGGGCCAAAATACGCCTCCAATCCAAGTATTCGGTTGCCGCGAGGCTTGTTACCTCACTTTAGCTCATCGCCCCCAGGCTTTTGGAAGCGACCTCGTATACGTCTTTCGACAGCGTATCGCGCTCAAGGATCCGTTCGAGTTGCTGGCGCATCGAGCGACGCCGGCCGGGGTCGTAGCGGCGCCACTGTGTCAGCGGTGCCAGCAGCCGGGCGGCGAGCTGCGGATTGCTCCGGTCCAGGCGCAGCACGTGATCGCTGAGCAGCCGGTATCCGCTGCCGTCCGGGCTGTGAAAGTGGGCCGGGTTGCCCTGGGCGAACGCACCGAGTAGGGCCCGGGCTCGATTGGGGTTTTCCAGGGTGAAGTCCGGGTGCTCGGTGAGCTGGCGCACCCGGTGGACGGTCTCCGGTCGATCGGCCAGGGCCTGCGTCCGGAACCACTTGTCGACCACCAACGGTTCCCCGGACCAGCGCTCGTAGAAAGCGTCCACCGCCTGCTCGGCCTCCGGGCGCGAGCTGTCCGCCAGTACAGCCAGGGCAGCCAGCCGGTCCGTGAGGTTGTCGCTGCGCTCGAGCTGTTCCAGCGCCCGGCTCAGGTGGCGCTCCGAGCCGGCGTGGAGATAGCTCAAGGCCAGGTTGCGCAGTCGGCGCCGGGCGGCTTCGTCCGGGTTGTAGCGCCAGGGGCCTGTCGCCTGGCTGTGCAGGATCAGCCAGTGCCCCTCCAGCGCCTCGCCCAGGCGGGCACGGACGCGCTGGCGGGCGTCGTGGATGGCCTGCGGGTCGACCACCTCCACCTGCTCGGCGAGGTAGGTCTCGGCGGGCAGGGTGAGTGCCTCGGCAACCAGCGCGGGGTCGGCTTCGGGCGCCTCGAGGGAGGTGCGGAATGCCTGCTCGAGCCGCTCCACCCCGTCGGGCCGCGGGGTGCCCCGCGCCTCGTCGAGGAGAACGCGCATGGCCAGCTGTTGCCCCGCTTCCCAGCGCGCGAATGGGTCGGTGTCATGGGCGAGCAGGAAGCCGAGGTCGTCGTCGCTGTACGGGTAGTGCAGCTTGACCGGCGCTGAGAAGCCGCGCAGCAGCGAGGGCACGGGGCGCTCTGGGCAGTCCTCGAAAACGAAGCGCTGTTCGGACTCGCGCAGTTCGAGTACGCGGGTGCGACTGTGTGCGGTGGAGTCCCGGGCCTCGCGGACCGCTAGCGGCGAACCGTCCTGGCCGATTAGCCCCACGGCCAGCGGGATGTGCATGGGATCCCGGTGCGGCTGGGTCGAGTTGCCGGGCAGGGATTGACGGCAGATCAGGGTGTACTCGTTCCGCTCCGGGTCGTAGTCGTCCTCGATCTCGATCTCAGGGGTGCCGGCCTGGGTATACCACAGGGCGAACTGCTGGAGATCGACCCCGGCGGTGTCCTCCATGGCGGCGAGGAAATCCTCGATGGTGGCGGCCTCACCGTCGTGGCGTTCCAGGTAGCGCCGCACGCCGCGCCGGAAGGCGTCGTCGCCGAGCAGCGTGTGGTACATGCGGATGACCTCGGCACCCTTGGCGTAGACGGTGGCCGTGTAAAAGTTGTTGATCTCCACGTAGGCATCCGGGCGGACCGGGTGGCTCATGGGCCCGGCGTCCTCCGGGAACTGGGCGGTACGAAGCAGGCGCACCTGACCAATGCGCTGGACCGCCTCGGAGCCGGTGGTCTCGGCAAACTGGTGCTCGCGGAAGACGGTCAGCCCCTCCTTGAGCGAGAGCTGGAACCAGTCGCGACAGGTGACGCGGTTGCCCGTCCAGTTGTGGAAGTACTCGTGGCCGATGACCGCCTCGATGTTCTCGTAGTCGCTGTCGGTGGCGGTGTCGGGGCTGGCCAGGACGAACTGGGTGTTGAAGATGTTCAACCCCTTGTTCTCCATCGCGCCCATGTTGAAGTCCCCCACGGCGACGACCATGTAGGTATCCAGGTCGTACTCTAGGCCGTAGTGTTCCTCGTCCCAGAGCATGGCTCGCTGCAGCGCAGCTAGAGCGTGATCGGTACGCCCCGTGTTCTCTGGCTCCACATAGAAATGGAGGGCTACCTCGCGGCCCGAGGCGGTTACGAAGGACGCTTCCTGACAGGCCAAGTCGCCGGCAACCAACGCGAACAGGTAGGACGGCTTGGGGAAGGGGTCGTGCCAGATGGCGTAGTGGCGCCCGTCGTCAAGTTCTCCCCGTTCGATGCAGTCGCCGTTGGACAGCAGCACCGGGCAGGTGGCGCGGTCGGCGACCACGGTGGTGGTGAACGGCGCCAGGACGTCGGGGCGATCCGGGTAGGGCGTGATGCGCCGGAACCCCTCCGCCTCACACTGAGTGCAGAACATGCTGCCGGAGCGGTAAAGGCCGGAGAGGGCGGTGTTCGCCGCGGGATCGAACCGGCTGACGGTCTCCACGCGGCAGCGCTCGGGGGCATCATAGAGGATCACCGCCCCCTGCTCATCCTGGTGCGCGCTGGGCTCCAGTTCGACCCCGTCGACGGTCAGCGCTTCCAGCTCCAGGAACTCTGCGTCCAGGCGCAGCGGCGCCTCATCGTCGGTGGCCGCAGGGTTGCGGCGCAGCTCCAGCGCCGCCTCCACGCGGGCCATGCCAGCATGGAGGTCCACGCGGAGGTGGATCCGGTCGACCAGAAAGGCGGGCGGACGATAGTCGCGCAGGCGGATGGTCTGCGGTCGGGGTGCACTCATGGGGACGCTCGTGTTGAATATAGCGAGGTGATCGGTGTGGAATAAGCAGCTTACCTGATCAGGGCACTCCGGGCACACGGGTGACCCAACGCGGGAGGCTGAATGTACGCAAGTTTCGGGGGGATCGGGGGCGGCGGCCCGGAGACGGGGCTGGAGCTGATCCGGTACGCGGGCAGCGACGGGGCATCGGATGCCGTGTTCCCGCCGCTGCTGTTCATCCACGGCGCCTTCGCCGGTGCCTGGTGCTGGGAGGTCCACTACCTGCCGCACTTCGCCGGCCTGGGCTACGAGGCTCACGCGCTGAGCCTCCGCGGCCACGGGGCGAGCGCAGGCCGGGAGACGCTCAACTCGGCCTCCCTGAGCCACTACGTCGAGGACGTGGCCGAAGCCGTCGAGTCGCTGCCACATCCGCCGGTGCTCATCGGTCACTCCATGGGCGGTTTGGTGGTGGATATCGCCCTGCGCCAGGGCGTACCGGCCGCCGGCGCTGTGCTTTTGGCCTCGGTGCCCCCAACCGGGCTCGCCCCCTCCGGCATGCAGATGATGCTGACCGAGCCGCGGCTGCTCTGGCAGATGGGCATTCTTCAGGGGTTCGGACCGGCCTGGGTCGATGTGGATGAGGCCCATCGGGCCCTGTTTGCGGAAGAGATGGATCCGGAGGTGCTGCTCGATTACACCAGCCGCATGCAGCCGGAGTCGCAGCTGGCCCTGTTTGAGATGGGTTTCCCGCGCTGGCCGCGATGGGGCGGCGTGTCCGTGCCGGTGGCGGTGATCGGGGCCGAGGAGGATGTCATCATCCCGCAGTGGATGGTGCGCACGACGGCGTGGCTCTATGGCGTGGAGCCACGCTGGATCCCCGGCGCCGGCCACGCCACCATGCTTGAGCCCAGTTGGCGCCGCGGCGCGGACTGCCTGGAACGGGCGCTGGCCGATCTGGTCCGGACGGGGGCGGGTCGGTCCTGAAGGTTTTCCGGCAACAAAGCAGGGAATTCGTGGTACCGCTTTGCGCCTCGTTAGGCTAGACTGATCGAGATAGTCCAACCCGAGGGGCGCCACTGAGAACGTCGGCTGGCGCACCGGCACCCGTCCAGGGGATGCTCGACGGGCTATTGAGCGGCCCTGCTACCGGGCGCATCAAGCATAGAGACTAAAAGACCGAGGAGTAGCCGATCATGAAACGCATTGTTCTGGCCGCGGGTACCGCGACCGCGCTGATCTTCGGCGGCATGGGGGCGGCCCTTGCCGACGGCGAATCCATCTACATCAACGGCACGGCACCGACCTGTTCCTCGTGCCATGACCGCGGGGTGGCCGGCGCACCGGAGCTCAACGCGCCCGAAGACTGGGCCGACCGGCCCTCCTCGGTGGACGAGCTGGTCGAGAGCACGCTCGCGGGCAAGGGCGCCATGCCGGCCTACGACGGGCGTGCCGACCGCGAGGATCTGGTCAAGGCCATCGAGTACATGCTCTCGACCCTTTGATCCTGCGGGGCGGCCGGGTCGCCAGGGCCCGGCCGCCAAAGCGGAACCCCGCGCGAAGCTCAGCCCAACGCTCACGGCTACTCGGCGGGGAACCGCGCCACCTTCTCCAAGGTCTCCCCATTCCGCTCGATGACCAGCGGCAGCCAGGTGCCCGGCGCCTGACGGGACACGATGTGCTGCAGGTCGCGAGGATGCCGGATCTCGGTCTCCGCTGCCTTCACGATGCGGTCGCCGGCGGCCAGCCCGGCCTGATCGGCGGGTGTATCGGGGAAGACTTCGAGGATGGTCACCTTCGAATCGTCCTCCTCCATGGCGATGCCCAGACGCGGCGGATCGGGGGTGGCGCGCTCGGGTTCGAGCGCGAAGACGAAGTCCGCCCGATCGGCGTCCGGGCACGCGGCGGCGGCGTCGAGCGGCAGCAGGACGCGGATCGAGTCGTGGCCGAGATCCCGGAGCTGGTGGGCGATGCCGTCACCGTACTCGGCGTGACCCCTGCCGACGATGCCGACGACCGGGCCGCCGTAGGCCTCTAGGGCGGAGACCATCGACTCGGCCATCGCCCGGTCCCAGAACGTCTGCGCCTCGATGAACCGATCCAGGTCGGCATCGTTCTCGCCGGCGCCGGGGTGATGACGGAAGATACCCTGCAGGCGGTCCCGGTACGCCTCGCTGGCCGCTGCCGGCTGGCCGACGGATTCACGCTCGTCCTCATCCAGATCGTCGAAACCGCGTTCCCGCACGGCGCGCACGGTGTCTCGCTCAACGTTGAGGGCTTCGGCCGGCACGCGGTGCGCGCGGACGAATTCGAACAGTGGCATGTAGAGTTCGGCGTCGTAGCCCCAGACGCGCTGCCATTCGGTCTCCTCGAGGAACGCCTCGCGCGTCAGGTTGCCCGTGCGCCAGTCTTCTAGCGGTTTCTGTTTGCTGCGTGGGAACATCTCGAAGCCAATGGCCCCAAGCTCCCCTCGCCCGTGCAAAGCGGCCAGGGTATGGAGCTGCCAGCGGTGGTGGGCGGCATCGTCGTGGCGTTCGCCGAGCAGGATGAAATCGACGCCCTCGAGGGCATCGAGCACCTCATGGGTGCCGAGGGTGCGTTGGTGACCCGGATCGTACCATTGCCCCGGTTCGGCACAGGGGCTGGTGATGGCGCTGCCGGCAAACAAAAGGCCGGCGAGCAGGGTGGTGCTGCGCAGCAGGGGCGTGGACATGGGGCGATCCTTCCTGTGACCTCGGCCCCATCTTAGGGCTCCTGGCCTGGGTTGGCGACCGCTGCCGGGCTTCGTCCCCGGCTGGGTGGTTCGGCAGGGCAGCGCTGCTGCGCGTACAATGGGATCCTACCGGATGGTACATCCGGTGCGGTTTCGATGGCGGCCAGGGGTAGGGTATGACCGATTTCAAGGGGATTCCGGTGAGCAGCGGTAGTGTCTTTGAACGCGACGGGGTGCGCACTATCAAGGACGGCGTGAAGCGCCGCGGCGATGGGCAGCAGGCGCCGCGCGCACGCAAGCCGCAGTGGCTCAAGGCGCGTGCTCCCGGCGGCGAGGGCTATCGTCGGGTGCGCGGTATCGTCCACGACCACCACCTGAGCACGGTCTGCGAGGAGTCCCATTGTCCCAATCTGGGCGAGTGCTGGAGCCACGGCACGGCCACCTTTATGGTTCTCGGATCGGTGTGCACGCGCACGTGCCGGTTCTGCTCCGTGGATACCGGCAACCCCAAAGGGCGTCTGGATGACCGGGAGCCGCAGCACTGCGCCGAGTCGGTGCGCCTGATGGGATTGCGCTACGTCGTTCTGACCTCCGTCGACCGTGATGACCTGCGCGATGGCGGAGCGGAGCATTACGCCCAGTGCGTTCGGGCGATCAAGGCGGAGAATCCGGAAACCGCGGTCGAGGCCCTCACGCCGGATTTCCGTGGCGATGAAGAGGCCGTGCGGACGGTGGTCGAGTCCGGGTTGGAAGTCTTCGCTCACAACGTCGAGGTGGTCCGGCGCCTCTCACCGCAGGTGCGCGACCCGCGTGCCGACTATGAGCAGAGCCTGGACGTGCTGCGGGCGGCCAAGCGGTTGCGCCCCGACGTGGTGACCAAGTCGAGCCTGATGGTGGGGCTCGGTGAGACGGATGCCGAGCTCCATGAGGCCTTCGAGGATTTGCGCCGGGCGGAGGTGGACATCGTCACCCTGGGGCAGTATCTGCAGCCGACCCGCAACCACCTTCCGGTGGAGCGGTTCGTGAGCCCGGACGAGTTCGAGGCCCTTCGCCAGGAGGGGCTCAGGCGGGGGTTCCGTGAGGTCGTCGCGGGTCCGCTGGTGCGTTCGAGCTACCGGGCGGACCGCGTGCTCGAGGGCAACAACGTCGGCTTGCCAGCCCCCGGCCCGGACGCTGGTTGACGGTGCCATGCCCGTCGCCCTGTCCGGACCGGCGTGTTGCCCGGAGGCCCTGCGGGCCCGCCTGACCGGGCAGGCCTGGCCTGAGCGCGGGTGGCGCCGATCCCCGGGGCACCCAGTGCCGGCATCGGTGCTGATCGCCCTGCTTGAGCCGCAGCATCAGCCGCGAATCCTGCTGACGCGGCGCGCCGGCGGCCTGCGTGATCACCCGGGGCAGGTGAGCTTCCCGGGGGGGCGCGTCGATCCGGCCGATGCCAGCGCCGAGGCGACCGCCCTGCGCGAGGCGCACGAGGAGGTTGGGCTCGAGCCCGACGCGGTGCGAGTCCTCGGGCGGCTCGGCCGCTACCATACGGGTACCGGGTTCGTGATCCAGCCGGTGGTTGCCGTCATTCGCAGCCCGGTCATCTGGCGGCCGGATCCGGGCGAGGTCGAGTCGGTCTTCGAGCTGCCCCTGGAACGGCTGCTCGAGGGGCGTGTCGACGGCGAGGTCCGGGTGCCCGGCCCCTTCGGACGGATCGAGCGCTTCCCGGCGCTGATTCATCAGGAGCAGCTGATCTGGGGGGCGACAGCAGGTATGCTCTGGCAACTCCGAGAAGCATTACAGGGCATAGGCTAAATGGCGGGACGTATGGCGGGCAGGGTGCGGTGTCGGATGGACGCTGCGCGAGGTGCAGGGTTGCTCGGGTCGGGGATCTGGTTGCTGTTGCTGGCGATGCCGGTCGTGGCTGACGAAGCCCCTCCGCCCGAGCAGGCGGGCGAGGGCGAGGTGGTCGACGAGGACGCCTTCGAGGAGCACGACTGGGATCGGACCCTTCACCGCTTCGAGCTGCAGGACGGCGTCGACGTCGTTGGTGAGGAGCAGACCGCCCGGGCGAATGCCGAGGATACCCTGCTGGATGTCGCCAAGCGCCATGCGGTCGGCTACGAGCAGATCCGCATGGCCAACCCGGGCGTCGATACCTGGCTGCCGGGGGAGGGCGCGGAGGTTCGCATCCCGTCACGCTACATCCTCCCCGATGCGCCGCGTGAAGGGGTGGTCATCAACCTGGCCGAGATGCGCCTCTACCACTACCCGGAAGACGAGCAAGTGGTGGAGATCTTCCCGGTCAGTATCGGACGCATGGACTGGTCAACCCCGCTCGGGCGTACCGAGGTCACCGGGAAGATCGAGGACCCGGCCTGGTACCCGCCGGAGTCGATCCGCAAGCAGGCCGAGGAGCGAGGCGAAACGATGCCACGCGAAGTGCCCCCGGGACCCGACAACCCGCTGGGTCGGCACGCCATCCTGCTCGACATCAGTGGCTATCTGCTTCACGGCACCAACCGCCCCTGGGGCATCGGGATGCGGGCCACCCACGGGTGCATCCGGCTGCATCCGCGGGATATCGAGTACCTCTACGATCAGTTGTCAGTGGGCACGCCGGTGAAGATCGTCAATCAGCCGTTCCAGGCAGGTTGGTCTGCCGACGGGGTGCTCCACCTCCAGGCGTTTCCGTTCTTCGAGGAAGACGATCCGTCGCGGGCGGAGCGCGTCGAGATGGCCGTCGAGAGTGTCGCCCACGCCCTCGGCGATACGGCCCATCGGGTGGACGGCGCGCGGGTCCGCGCGGCTGCCGATGAGCAGGACGGGCGGATCCGCCGTGTGTCCCGGAGTAACGCCACCCCGCATCGTCCGTCCGGGGAGTGAGCCACCCCCCAAGCCGCATAGCGGCTATCGGCGGGGTGCTGCGCCGCCGTGGGGTCGACGACCCTTGCTGCCATGCCCGGAGCGAAAAAAAAGCCCGGCGCGGGGCCGGGCTTCCGGGGATGCCGGGCGTCGCGTTAACGCCCGGGGTTCCGACGGTTGGTTACTTCTGCATCGTCCGCTCGAACATGCGGTCGATCTTCTCCTCGTTGTCCTCAGCCTTGCGCAGCGCCTCCTCGGCGATGCTGTGTGCCTCGGCCGCCCGCTCGTCAGCGCCCTCGGCGGTGTCGCGGGCGTCTTCAGCGATGGCGCGGGTTTCGTCCATCTCGGCGTAGAGGTCCTCAAGCTCACGGTCCACCGCGGCGCCAATCTGATCCTCATCCACGGTGGCGCAGGCGGCGACCAGGCCGAAGGCGGCGCCGACAGCCGCGAGCTTGGCAACGGATGCGAAACGTTGAGGCATCGAGTATCTCCTTGTGCTGGGAAGGTTTTTTTGCGCCTATTCGTGTTTGAATGCTAGCGGATATACACGCGTGTGCCAATGCCCACAAGGCTGGCCAGCGCCTCGACCTGATCGTCTTCCAGCGCCACGCAGCCATCTGTCCAGTTGACATGCCGGTGGAACCGGACATCACCATCGCCCACCCCGTGGATGCCGATATGCCCGCCCAGAGCCGTCCGCTGGGGCGGACGACCCAGGCGGGCAAAGTCATCCAGAAAATCAAGATACTCCTCTTGGTCGATGGTCCCGTCATCCCGGGCCTTGCGCGCATTCTCCAGACTTGGGTAATTCAGCCCGAGAAAAAGATGGTACTGGCTCTCTTCATTGATCCGGTTGATGCGGAATTTTCCCAGCGGAGTGGTCCGGTCGCCGCGACGGCGGGTTTCCGCTGTGCCGTAGCGGCCCACGGCGAGGTTTTCAAAATGCGCGAAGGGGCGGTCCCCTTCAAACACGGTTATCCGGTAGGTATCGGTGTCCACCAGAACCCATCGTTCATCGTCCTCCGGCTTGAACGGCAGGTCGTTCGGCGGCTCCTGCTGCGCCGCGAGCAGACCCGGCGCAAGCATTGCCAGGCACAGGAGCAGCCGCGCCATCCGGCTCACGGTCGGCCTCCGGTCTGCAGCCACTGGTGCAGGTCCCCGGCATCGAACGGCCAGAACAGGCGCCCGCCGGGGTGCTCGCCCTCCAGGAAGGGGATGCGCTCCTGGAGCGCCGGGTCGTCCGGGAAGTGGTCGAGGACGTCGGCCTCGTGCAGCTGCAGCGGGGTGTAGGCCGCATAACGGCGGATGAGGTCGCGCGCCTCGTCGCAGAGGTGGCAGCCGCTGGTCCCGTAGAGCGTCACGGATTGGGTCATGGGTGGCGTGTGTGCCGCTGGCAACCGTACCTTGGCGTATAATACCCAGCCGGCCGGCCCCGGCAAACCATCGCTGAGTGACTGCAGAGAGGGACTGATGACCGAGCCGCCGTGCATACACGGGCGTTTGAGCGTGGCCCCGATGATGGAGTGGACCACGCCGCCGGCACGCTACTTCCTGCGCCTGCTGGCGCCCAACGTGCGTCTCTACACGGAGATGGTGCCGGCCGTGGCGCTCTGGCACGGGGCGGCGGAACGTTTTCTGCCGTTTCACCCGGCGGAGCACCCGGTGGCGGTGCAGTTCGGGGGTAGCGACCCGCAGGAGCTGGCCCACGCGGCGCGCCTCGCCGAGCAGTGGGGTTACGACGAGGTCAATCTCAACGTCGGGTGCCCCAGTGACCGTGTGCAGTCGGGGCGTTTCGGGGCCTGCCTGATGCTCGAGCCGGCCCGGGTGGCCGACTGCGTCGCCGCGATGCAGGCGGCCACCCGCTTGCCGGTGACGGTCAAAACCCGCATCGGGGTCGACGATCACGACAGCGAGGCCTTCCTGGACGCGTTCGTGGAGGCTGTGGCCGCAGCGGGGTGCCGGAGCTTTATTGTGCATGCCCGCAAGGCATGGCTTTCGGGGCTCAGCCCCAAGGAGAATCGCGAGATCCCGCCCCTGGATTACCTCCGTGTGCATCGGCTCAAGGCGCGGCGGCCGGATCTGGAGGTGGCGATCAACGGTGGTATTGCGGATGCGGCGACGCTGCGGGAGCAGCTGCAGTGGGTCGATGGGGCGATGATCGGCCGCGAGGCCTTCTCCAATCCCTACGTGCTGGCACAGTGGGATTGCATGCTGTTCGGAGGCGAGTTGCCCGGGCGTCGTGCTGTGGTGACCGCGTATCTGCCTTATGTCGAGGCGCGCCGGCGCGAAGGGGTGCCCATGAGCCAGCTGGTCAAGGTGCTCATGGGGCTGTTCAATGGATTGCCCGGTGCCCGCGCCTGGCGTCGGACCCTGACCGAGGGCAGTCAGCAGCCGGGGGCCGGCCCCGACGTGATCGAGCGCGCGCTGAAGTGCGTCGCCCATGGGGAGGCTGCATGACGGCGGCGTCTGCTGCCCGCTAGGCGTCGTGGGGTAGGGTCTCCAGCCTCCAGCCCTCTGGTTGACAGCGCAGCAGGCTGCCCTGATCGAACCAGTCACCCACCACGAAGCGTTTGCCCCAACCGAAGGGTGTGTCCAAGTCGTGAATGGCCGGACGATGCGTGTGGCCGTGGATGAGCCAGCGCACCTGGTGCTCCCTGAGTGCCGCATCCACCGCCACCGGGGTGACATCCATGATGGCCTCGTCCAACTGCTGGTTCCGCTCGGTGCTGGCGCCGCGCGCCTGGCGCGCCTGCTCGAGTCGCTCCGCCACCGGCAGCGCCAGGAACTGCTGCTGCCATGCGGGATCGCGCACCATGGCGCGGAACTCCATGTACTCGGCGTCATCGGTGCACAGGCTGTCGCCGTGCATCATCAGCGCGTGTTCGCCGTGGATGGTCACCACGCTGGGATCGGGGAGCAGGTGGGTGCCGCTGGCTGCGGCGAAATCGGCACCGAGCAGGAAATCCCGATTCCCGTGCATGACGTAGATATCCGTGCTCGCCGCGGCTGCACGGAGGGCCTGCAGGACGGGGTCGTCGGCGGAGACCGCGTCGTCGCCGATCCACGCCTCGAACAGGTCGCCCAGGATGTAGACGGCTTCGGCGCCCGGCGCCTCCTTCTCGAGGAAGCGCAGGAAGGTGTCCGTCGCAGCCGGGCGGCTGCGGTCCAGGTGCAGGTCGGCGATGACCAGAACGGGTCGGGGCATGGCGTCGGTCCGAGT
>Ga0207421_10003111_pt1 | contig 19976 bp, 20 predicted proteins | sample SodLakKL_010_SED_4_FD_187542 | JGI IMG/M metagenome (GOLD analysis project Ga0207421, IMG submission 187542) | Alkaline sediment microbial communities from Lake Tanatar, Kulunda Steppe, Russia - 8KL_010_SED (SPAdes) (version 2) | ecosystem: Environmental > Aquatic > Non-marine Saline and... | reverse complement strand
GGCGCGCTCGTAATCCTTCTTTTTGTCCTCCATCGAGGCGGCGGGGCCGATACAGGTCGAGCCACCTTTTTCGAGTTCGGCGTTCCAGTCGGAGGGCAGTTCCATCAGCCGGATCGTGTGGCCCGTTGGGGCGGTATCGAAAACGACCACGTCGTACTCCGGCGACTCCATGAAGTCGACGAAGTTGTCGAAGGCGGCGATCTCCTCGATACAGGGGCTGTTGAGCTGTTCTTCGACCGCGCTGATCTGCTCGTCGTCGAGCAGCTCGCGCATCGGCTCGATGGTCTCCTGGCGGTACGCTTCGGCCGCCTGGTCGGGGTCGATCTCGATGGCTGAGAGGTTCTCGATATCGTCGATTGGGGTGACCTCGTGGCCGATTGCCTGGCCGAAGATATCCGAGAGGTTCGGCGCGGGATCAGTCGTCACGAGCAGCGTCTCGTAGTCGTTGTCGGCGAGCCACGTCGCGGTCGCACAGCTGACGGTACTTTTGCCGACGCCACCTTTGCCGCTGAAAAAGACGAACTCGGTGTCGTCGCTGTTCGGTTCAACAATCTCTCTGGCGTCTGTCGTCGTCTGTGAAGTTGGCATTTATGAGGCCTCCTGGGGCTGGTTTGCGCGTAGTTCGGCTGCCATCTCGTCGTAGGAGAGGTATTCTTCTTTGGCGACGATCTCGCCGTCGACGGTCGTGATCGGGAGGATCTCGGGGCCGTTCTCCTGGACGAGGTCGTAGATTTCCTGGGTGTTGAGGAAATCGTCGATGTTGTGCTGCATGTTCGCCCGCGAGATTTCGGCGTGCTCGAAGGCTTCTTCGAGTTGGTCGAGCGCTGCACTCATTTCGACCAGTTCGTCGTCCGGGTCGGGTCCGCAGACGCCGGTGGAACAACACATTGCTTCTTCGTAGAGTTTGAGTTCGGTCATGGTAGGGTTGGTTTGGGTTACTTTCAGTCGATACACGCGGGTTGCGATAGTCGGGCCGTGATTCAGGCGATTTGGTATCGCACTCAGTTGAGCAAAACGTGAACTGATTACCTAAACGTTTCGATGATCACTAAACTAACTGTCGACCGAATCCGATCAGCCAACAAAGCCCTCAGCGTCCCACTCGGCGGCTTCGCCGTCGGTCTGAGCAGTGGTGATACAGCGGGAGGCTGGCGCGCTAACCAGTACGAACGCGCTTTCGGTGTCGCCGTTTCTGATCTGCCGGGTTGCGTCGGGTGGAATCCGGATCGCATCACCGCTTTCCATCTCGACGGGTTCGTCGTTGACGACAACGGTTGCAGCCCCCTCGATGAGGATATAGACCTCCTCGTGGTCGTTGTCGGCATGATCGTGCGGGCGGTTTCGCCAACCGGGATCACAGCGGGCGATGCTCACGCCGACCTCGTTGCTCTGGAGCGGATCGCTCAGCGAGTGCATCGCGCCCGAAACGGGCGTGATGTCTTCGTAATTAACGTGCGTGTACGACATCAGCACCACACCTCTTGAAGGTGTAACTCTGCCTCATTCATACAGCTCGTTAGATGAACAGGTACTAAATTATTGTGGTGGGTCTGGTAGCGTCATTCAACGGTGCGATCACAATATTTACTTGAACGAACAGTAAACAGTCTGTATGTCGTCGACTGAGCGATTACAGCGGTATCTGGCTAACGAGGAGGGTGCGTGTGGCAACGAACAGCTCCAGGAGCGGCTCGCGGAGTTGGACGAACTGCATTCAGCCGTCGGCGAAAATATTGAGACCGATGTCGGGGTGTTGTCCGCGCTGGCCAACGAGACGCGGTATACGATCTTGCGGCTGTTGCATATCGCCGACGAGGAGCTGTGTGTCTGTGAGATCGCACCCTTTGTCGATGTCAGCGACAGCGCGATCAGCCACGCGCTGTCGCAGTTGGACGAGGCAGGATTGATTACCCGCCGCAAGGAGGGCAAATGGCGCAAGTGTGAGGCAACACCGCGGGCCCACGCGCTACTGGTTGGCCTGGACGGCTCGCGCGGACTCTGAGGTGTCGGGTCGGAGTTAGTCGGCAGTGTCAGATTGGGTGGTCAGTCGGTAGTGTCGGGTTGGGCAGTCAGTCGACGGTGTCGCCGGCTGGCGGTATCACTCGTCAGGAACGCCACCGGTTGGCGGCTCAAGCGTGCCCGTAATTCGACCGTAAAGACCGAAAATCTCGTCGTACCCCCGTTCGCTCGCCAACACGGGGACGATTCCCGCCTCCTCAACGCGATGGGTGCACACGTCGTCGCTGGCGAAGATTTCGCCTGCCGGGATCTCTTCGAAGTTCTTGTAGTAGACATGCGGCTCGCCGCCGCCTTTTGGGACCTCTTCGAGCCCTTCGACAATCGTGACTGGGCTGAACGTCGGTGGCTCGTCGGCCAGCGCGCCGTGAGCCCGCAGAAAGTCGAGTGTGGCCCCGTAGCCAAAGGTGACGGCCTCCTCGCTGCCCTGTTTGCCCACTTCGACGGAGACGGCGGTTGGGACTGCCGAATCGAGTGTCGTCCCGCGAAGCCCACTGGCGTCCAGGACGTAGTCGACATCCATTGCGGTCACGGTGCGGCGAACGGAGTCGGTGAGATGGCTGTAGATCGCAAACGGCGGGGGGACGCTGTGTGAGGTGTGGATCGCCAGGACGGCATCCATACTTTCGACGGCCTCCAATACGCGTGGGGCCAGCGCGCGTTCGTACTCCTCGCTGTCGGCGTCGCCGGGGAACGCTCGGTTGAGATCGGTGTCGGTGTATCTAACGCCCGCCGCAAGCGCGCGCTCGTTGGCAATAATCAACCGAACAGTTCCCTCGCCGTCTGTGTCGTCAGTCGACGGCAGCGCGTCGGCAAGCTGTCTGACGATTCGCTCGCCGGCCGGCTCGTCGCCGTGGAGTCCGCCGACGATTGCCACGTCGGCCGACCCCGCCGCACCACGCTCGATAATCTCCATACGCCTAGTACTGTCGAAACACCGAATAAATCCAACCGTTTGTGTTGGCTCACGGGAACCGACTGGGTTGTCTTTCTATCGATTATGAGTATCCATTCAATAAACACCGAGAAAGATCGGGATGTCGACTCCGGGATGTAAGTGAGTTACGATCCTGAACTATCGAAGTTGTGTTATACGTTTTGGATGTCGAAGTTGTAGCTTCTGTAGTGGTCAGAACGCGAAGAATGTGTTATTCGGTCGTGTGTTCGCTGTCTTCGGCTGCTCTCTCGAACGATTCCCACGCTGTCGACGTTCCAAGAATCTCCATCAATGACTCGACGACAGCATGCAGTTCTTGGATCTGCCGCTGCTGGTGGGCAACAGTCCGTTCAAGTTCGGTGACGGTTTCGTCGACCTCTTGTCGGCTCTTTTGTGAGGCTTGGAGCTGCTGAGAGAGGTCTCCAATGGCTTCAGAGAGATGCGAGATATCTTCATCGGCCGCAAGCCCGTTCTCACTCGGGTTGTGCAGCATCTCTCGATGGGTGTGGATCGCCTCAGCGATGCTTGCACTCCCGTCGGGAAGATCTATCGTCAACGGACTGGATGCAGCGTCTGTCTCGACTTCCGTGTCTGGCTGCTCGCTGTGCTGTCGGGCGTTTTCATCCGTACTTTCGGCTGGATCACTGCTCATACAAACAACTTGTACAGTGTCAATAATAAACCATCGTCAGACACTATCCATACCGATTACAGTTTCTGCGTGAGTCGTGTCGACGCTCTGTTGCGGTTGTACACACAGTTCAGAGAACGGACTGCAAGCGTATGGTGCCTCCCGGATTTGAACCCCACTCGCTTCGCTCATTCGTGTTGTCAGCCGTAGAAGTATGCCGCCTCCCGGATTTGAACCGGGGACAGCTCGATCTTCAGTCGAGTGCTCTCCCAGTCTGAGCTAAGGCGGCGCACTCGATACGAGGACGATAGCAGTAAAAAGGATTTCGAAGACGGCGCGCTGGTGGGTCGGCCTCTCACAGTTGTCGACTCAACTGGAGAGGGCACAGTCACTTTGATACTGTACGCTGTGTCTATCTAATTACGTACCACGAGCGAACGAAGTGAGTGAGTGAGTGAGTGAGTGAGTGGGCCAAGGAGCGACCACCGGGAGCGACGCCGTGCTTTTGATCCAGCTTTTGCCAAGGGCTGGCGAAGCCAGCCTGGAGCACAAAAGGTGGATGGGCTCGGGCGGAGTCGAACCTCACTCGCTCACTCCGTTCGCTCCCTGCTTCGACCGCCCTCACGACACGACAACATCCCTCGCTGTCGCTCGTGAGTTGTAGTGGGCTCGGGCGGAGTCGAACCACCGATCTCAGCCTTGTAAAGGCCGCGTCATAACCACTAGACCACGAGCCCGCAATCGAGTTGAATTCACGCGACCGAATAACGTTTTCCTTCCACGTCGGCAGTCACTCGACACAGTCGACACCCGTAATTTCGAAGCGCGCACCGCCGGAAGCGGCCTCAGTCACCCGAATCTGCCAGCCATGAGCGGTAGCGATGTCGTTGACGATTGCCAAGCCCAACCCGTTGCCATCGGTGTGTGTCGTATGGCCGGGTTCGAACACCGTCTCGCGCTTGTCGACTGGCACACCGGGACCGTCGTCTGCGAGATAAAAGCCCGTCTCAAGATCCCCAACCTGTACCGTCGTCTCGGAGCCGCCGTGGTCGATTGCGTTGCGAAGCAGGTTCTCGATGAGCTGCCGCAGTCGACTTCGGTCGGCTCGAATCGCGCGGTCGGTCTCAACGTTGAGCGTTGCCGCTGGCGTGTCGACAACCTCCCAGCAGGTTTCGACAGTTTGGGCGAGTCGGATCGGCTCTTCAGCGTCGACTGTTTTGCCCTGTCTGGCTACCACCAAGATGTCCTCGATTAGCTCATCCATCCGGTCGTGGGCGGCAGCGACAGTCTCGATGTATTCGGTTTCAGTTTCGGTTTGGGTTTCGTCACGAACCATCTCAAGTGCGCCTGTGGCGACGTTCAGCGGGTTCCGGAGGTCGTGGCTAACGACCGCAGCGAACTCCGCCAAGCGTTCGTTCCGTCGACGAACCAACGCCTCGGTCTGTTTGCGCTCGACGAGCCCACCAAGCCCATCGGCAACTGTTGAGACGTCTGTGACCAACGAATCGTCGACCGCACGCCGGTCAGTCAGAAAGAACGCGAGCACGGCGACCACCCTCTCGTCAGCCAGCACCGGGACGCCACAGGCCGCCCGAAAGCCGATGTCAGCGGCCAACTCGGTGCGGTAGAACACCTCGTGAGACTCGGCGGAGACGTCTGGAATCCACTCACTTGACTGTGAGGCATACACCCGCCCCGGCAGCCCCTCGCCGAACGGAAACGTAACCGAGGTGCTTTCGGTCCGGAACCGCTCGAGATCCGGATCGTCGCTGTATCCGAGAGTGTAGGTCAACACCTCGGCCCGGTCGTCGGGTGTCCAGACCTCGCCGTAGGCCCACTCGGTGTAGGTACAGATCGCCCGAAGCGTTCGTTCGAGGCCTTGCTCGTAGCGTTCTGCTCCGCCGATAGCACGGCTGAGTTCGGCCAACAGCGCGTGTCGCTGTTCGGCTCGCCTCCGGGCTGTCGTCTCCCGGCAGACTGCCACAATGAGCGACCGCCCATCGACGTCAAGTGGTCGTGCCTCGAAATCGATCGTGGTCGGCTCGTCACTCGAATTCCGAACAGAGACCTCGCGTCGAACCGCACCGCCAGTACTGAGTCGATCACGAAGCGTCTCGACATCGTCGAGGCCGTCGACTGTCGACAACCACTCATACAGCGAGGAGCCGGCCGGCTGGCCGAAACCTCCGAAATAATCAGCGAACGAGGAGGTGGCATCCGTAATCGTCCCCTCAGGGGTACAAACGCAGATTGCCGACTGTTCGGCTGTCTCGTCGACTCTACCGATTCCGCGGACGTCCGGCTTGGCCGAGAGATCACTCCAGGAGGGTTTGTTCGAGACTGCTGTCTCTCGTTCAGGGGCGGTCATTTGGCTTCCACCACACTGTGAGTTCTACTGTCATGTCCACACACTATGGTATCATTGGAACAGACAGTAATATGTCTTTCTAGTATGCGTAAATTTGACTTGAAACAACATAATTCAACAAATAGTGTATTTTAGGCATTCTTTTTACCGTAGTGTAATTTTTGCTATTGCGGAATACATATGACTCCGTCGGTCGTCTCTTCCGACATGGATCGCTCCGTCGACTGGCGGTTGGTTGTCACCGTCTGTTGTCTGCTTGCACTCGGTGGCTGTCTCGGCGCGATTGCCGGCCCTGACGAGGGCGACTACGAGTGGACGACTGTCACTGCCGTCGACAACGAAACCGATGACGAGCTCGCCACCGTCGATGTCCGAATCGCAGACACGTGGGAGAAACGCTACACCGGTCTGAGTGAAACTGACGGACTCGACGAACACGAGGGAATGCTGTTCGTCCACGATTCTGAGGGCGAACCCGGCTACGTGATGCGCGATATGGCGTTCGACATTGATATGGTCTTCATTGATGCCGACGGCGAGATCACCACGATTCACCACGCCGAGGTCGACGACGACCAGACATTCCGTGGTACGGCCCAGTACGTCTTGGAAGTCCCAATTTATTACACGACTGACAACGACATCGAGGTCGGCGACCGCATCGAAATCCCCGAGGCGTATCGCTAACTGACCTGAAGCCAGCCGAACCGAAGCCAACCCTCATTGGCACTGGCCTGCAATCACCCCTAATGAGCAGCTTCGAGGCCGACGAGGACGATCCGTTCGCCGACCAGCGCGAGCGCATCGACAACCCGATGCGTCGACTCCTGTTCGGCTACGGTCGACCTTACTGGCTGTCGGTTACCCTCGGCATCGCTGCCAGCCTCGCAGCGCGCCTGCTCGACTTGCTGCCCGTCATCCTTCTGGGTATTGCCATCGACAGCCTCTTTCAGCAGGTCGAGCCGTTCGATCTCCCGTTAGTGCCCCAAGCGTGGCTGCCGGCCGACCCCACCGAACAGTTCGCGCTCGTGATTGTGCTGATTACAGCCTCCTTTCTCATCGGCGCGGCGTTCCACTGGCTCCGAAACTGGGGGTTCAACTCGTTTGCCCAAGACATCCAACACGACGTCCGGACAGACAGCTACGATACGATGCAGCGGCTGAACATGAGATTCTTCGCCGACAAACAGACCGGCGAGCTAATGAGTATTCTCTCAAACGATGTCAACCAGCTCGAACGCTTTTTGAACGACGGGCTGAACTCTGCGTTCCGGATGATCGTCATGGTCGTCGCTATCGCCGCTTACCTCATCTATCTCAACCCGCAACTGTCGGTTGTCGCTCTCTCTCCAGTCCCGCTGATCGCCGTCTTTACCTACATATTCGTCAAAACAATCCAACCCAAATACGCCGCCGTCCGGTCGTCGGTCGGGACGGTCAACTCCCGGCTCGAAAACAATCTCGGCGGCATTCAGGTGATCAAATCCTCGAACACCGAGGAGTTCGAATCCGGCCGCGTCGACGACGTCTCGCGGGACTATTACGAGACCAACTGGGGAGCGATCACCATTCGCATCCGGTTTTTCCCCGGCCTCCAACTGATCTCGGGTGCAGGATTCATTCTCACCTTCTTGGTTGGCGGCTACTGGGTGTTTTCAGGGGTTGGCCCGGGGCCGTTCACGGGCACGCTGTCGACAGGTGAGTTCGTCGTTTTTATTCTCTTTACCCAGCAACTCGTCTGGCCGATGGCCCAATTCGGACAGATTATCAACATGTACCAGCGCGCCGAAGCCTCCGCCGAGCGCATCTTTGGGCTGATGGACGAAACCGAATCACTGGAGGCCGACAGCGAAACCGAGGATTTGGTCGTCTCTACGGGCCGCGTCGACTACGACGACGTCAGTTTCAGTTACGAAGACGACCAACCGATTCTCGACGATATTGCGTTCACCGTCGACGGCGGCGAGACGCTCGCGCTTGTGGGGCCAACTGGGGCCGGCAAGTCGACCGTGCTCAAACTCCTGTTGCGGCTCTACGATGTCGACGACGGTGCGATCAGCATCGATGGCCAAGACATCCGCGAGGTAAGCCGCAGGTCACTGCGCCAATCGATTGGCTACGTCGGCCAGGAGTCGTATCTGTTCTACGGCACCGTCCGGGACAACATCGCCTACGGCAGTTTCGAGGCCACCGACCGTGAAATCCGCGAGGCTGCCGAAGCTGCCGAGGCTCACGCATTCATCCAGAACCTTCCTGAGGGCTACGACACCATGGTGGGCGAACGCGGTGTCAAACTCTCGGGTGGTCAACGCCAGCGACTCTGTATTGCGCGCGCAATGCTCGAAGACCCTGATATTCTCGTCCTCGATGAGGCAACAAGCGACGTCGACACCGAGACGGAAATGCTAATCCAGCGAAGCCTTGATGGGCTGACCACCGACCGAACGACGTTTGCGATTGCACACCGACTGTCGACAATCAAAGACGCCGACCAGATTGTCGTGCTCGAAGACGGCCGAATTGTCGAACAGGGCACACACGACGAACTCATTCGGCAGGACGGACTGTACGCCCATCTGTGGGGTGTTCAGGCCGGCGAAATCGATTCATTGCCCCAAGAGTTCATCGAGCGGGCCTCACGCCGCGGAGCCAGAACGGAAGCCGCCGAAGACGACTAAAACGATTGGGTTTCGTCGCTATCCTGATCCAGCCCACGGTCGGAGTACCCCTTTTCGCCAACGGCCTCACCACCGACCATATTCAAAACGGCCTGACGAACCTCGTCAGCATCGCCGAACTCGTGGTCGGTCTCGTGGGTGTAGGGGCCGAGTGCCTCCTCAAAGGACTCCTCGCCGCTTGGGAGTTCGAGTTTTTGCTCGCCGTACTCCTCGATGAGCGCGTCGGCAGTCGTTGGATACTCGTGGGATTCGAGCTTTTCCTCCAGTTCGCCGAACTCGACGCCGAGTTCGCGGCTTCCTTGGTCGGTGTCGTCGACCGTAATGTCGGTTTCGTCATCTGAGCCTGTGTTAGCCATAGCCTACTAACCGACGCCCGGCAGCCACAAACCGGTTTGGAGCCGTCGAACCGTCGACCAGTCGACTGACTGGGATTTAAATACATCACCCACCCTCGAACGAGTATGCAGCTTTCGGAGTCGACGTGGCCTGCGGTGGCGGATCTCGAAACCGACCTCGCGGTCATCCCGGTCGGCAGCACCGAACAGCACGGCCCGCACGCTCCGCTTGGGACCGACGCACTGACCGCCGAAGCCGTTGCCAAGGCGGGAGTCGAGGTGTATACCGAAGAGACGGGCGTCGACGTGCCAATTGCGCCGGTGATTCCGGTCGGTGTTGCCGAAGAACACCGCGCCTTCGATGGGACGCTGTGGGTCTCGCCGGACACGTTTCGGGCTTACGTCCGCGAAACTGCCGAAAGCCTCGCGGATCACGGTTTCGACCGAATTGTCTTCGTCAACGGCCACGGTGGCAACGTCGACGCGCTCGGTGAGGTTGCGGGCGACATCTCCCGACACAGCGACGCCTATGCGGTCGCCTTCACGTGGTTCGACAGCGTCGACAGTGAGCATCCGATGGGCCACGGCGGACCCCGAGAGACAGCCGTCCTTCGGCATCTTCACCCGAACCTCGTCGACGAAGCCGAGGCCGAAACGGCGACAGAGAACGGAAGCGACCACTGGGGCGAATGGGTTTCGGGGGTTAATCTGGCTCACGACTCGGCAGAATTTTCGGAGAACGGTGTTGTCGGCGATCCATCCACCGGGAGCGCCCAAGACGGCGAAAAATTGGTGGCGGCGGCGGCCGACGCACTGGCTTCGCTGCTGGCGGCTGTCGACGCACGAAACTGCTCGGAGTAGGGAGTGCCTACTCGGCTGTTTCGGCTTCGGCAGCCTCTTCGGACTCCGCACTGGCGGCCTCTTCGACGGCCTCGTGGGCGTCCTGCAACTCGCCGCGCAGGGCAGGAATCGTCGAGGTGAGCCCGCTGACGTCTTGGCCCGCGCTGTCGACGGTTTCGATTAGCTCCTCGACGGCTTCGATCTCTTCGTGTAGCTCCTCGGGGTTCTCGAAGGCATCGGCGCGAGAGCCGAGCGTGAACCACTTTTTAGCCTGCCGGAGGTGGTCGGCGGCCTCACCCACGTTGAGGGCAGATTTGAGGCTGTTGAGCACCCCAAGGACGTTATCGGCGGGGGCATCCCAGATCGACTCCGGGTCGGGTAGTTCCGCGCGGGCCTCCGCAAGGTGTGTTTCGACATCGTCGCGTATCTCGTCGGCGGCCTCACCGAACAGCTCGTCGTCATCGAGGGTCGACTGGCTCATATATAATGATTGATTTCCGTTGGTATAAAAACGAGCCCGAAAGTGAAAGTGAAAGCGAAAGTAAAATCGGCGGGTTTGGGAACCCAAACTGGTGGTTAGTCGTCGACTGAAACCAGTTTCATCAGCGGATAGCCGTCTTCCATTTCCATGCGCGTGTGGGCGGTGACGCCCTCGTATTCAATCCGCATCTCGACAGTCATCAAACTACCTGTGAGTTCCGTATACCCGTTTTTGTGGCCGATGGCGTCGTCGACCGCGTCGTCGTCGATCTGGACGACCACCGACTCACAGAACGGCTGGTTTTCGATCGATTCGGCCATTGCCGTTTCGAGGCTTCGCGTGCTATCGGGGCTGACAGGCGTGCCTGCAAACTGATGATACAGCGAGCCGAACTTAATGCCGGCCTCGAAGGCGACTTGCTGGGCGTCAGTAACCATAAATAGACTTCAGCCGGACGGCCTAAGGGCGTTTGCTTTCGGCTCCTCGGGACGACAGAACAGAACCGCGCGATACTTAGGCATCCTACACGCTTTGCCGAATGAATGGCGAGATCTGTCCTCTTGACCGGGGCTGGCGGACGTGTCGGGCAAGCCATCCTTCGGGATCTGGGCGAGGCACACGACTGGCGACTGCTTGATCGTGAGCCGTTGCCCCGAGGGAAGTTGCCGGACGGCATGGACAACAGCGACGTGTACGTCGCTGACATCACTGACAAACAGGCAGTCAGGGAGGCTGTTCGCGGCTGTGAGGTCATTATCCACCTCGCGGGTGACCCCCGGACGAACGCGCCGTGGAACAGCGTCCTGCGGAACAACATCGACGGCACCCAAACCGTCCTTGAGGTAGCTGTCGAAGAGGGCGTCGACAAAGTCGCCTTCGCCTCGTCGAACCACACAGTCGGCTTCTATGAACACGAGCGCAAACCCGACATCTATCGTGATCACGACGATTATCGACTCGATGGCACCGAACTCCCACGGCCGACCAACCTGTATGGTGTCTCGAAAGTTGCTGGCGAATCTCTTGCTCGCTACTATCACGACGAACACGACCTGTCAGTCGTTTGCGTCCGAATCGGAAACCTGACCGAGTCACACCCGCCACGGAATTACGAGCGTGGCCAAGCGATGTGGCTTTCGTATACTGACTGTGCACATCTGTTCGACTGCTGTGTCACTGCGGACTACGACTACGAGATTGTTTACGGCATCTCGGACAACGACCGGAAATACTACGATATTGAGCCTGCGCGTGAGATTCTGGGCTACGACCCTCAGGACAACTCCGCGGATTTCCATCTCGACGGCACGCCGAAAAACGAGCCGGAACTCGAATAACGACCTCTGAACTCATAGGGATCATCATCAACGGGTGCCACCCCGTCTCAGCACGGTGGGTTCGTCATCGGCCAGTCGACCCTACTTCCGAGGCCCAAAAGACCGTTTCCATCGTTCCGTCCTCATTTTTAAGTAGCCTGTACCTACTAAAACCATGCCGACTGTCGAAGACACCTTCATCGAGAACCGCCATCGCGTCCAGCCCAACCACACCAACAACTACGAGACCGCCCACGGAGGAATCGTCATGAAGTGGATGGACGAGGTTGGCGCGATGGCTGCCATGCGGTTTGCGGGCAAAACTTGTGTCACCGCCAGCATCGACCAGATGGATTTCCGTCGACCCATCCCGCAGGGAGACACCGCGTTTATTCAAGCCTACGTCTTCGACCACGGCGAGACGTCAATTAACGTCCGGCTCCGGGCGTTCCGTGAGGAGCCTCGCTCCGGCGAACGGACGCTGACCACCGAGAGCATCTTCGTCTTTGTCGCGCTTGGCGAAGATGGCACGCCCACGCAGGTTCCGGAACTCACCGTCGACTCAGACCGGGACGCCGAACTCCAGACGGCCGCCCGCGAGTGGGCTGCCAAACAGTAGCGCAGCTGTCGGTCCACGATATAACAGCAATCGATAAAGCCGTTGACGCCCACGGTTCTCCCAGACCTTCCCGTCATGAACCGACGCCTCGCCTGTTTCCTCGTTGTGCTGTTGTGTACCACCGGCGTCGGTGTGGGTGCTGGCACCGGTGTTGGGGTGTCGGCTGCCGAACCCGCCCAGACAGCGACACAACCGATCCTTCAGTCGACCGCCTCTGCGGAGGCCGACGAACTCGGCTGTGTCGATGGGATCTGTCACGACGACACCCTCGATTTCGAGGAGCCGACAGCCCTCTCGGAAGCTGAACTCGACGCACTGGTCGCTCGGACGATGGCACGCGTCGAGTACCTTCGTGGCGAACAGTTCACCGACGAGGTGCCGGTCGAAATCCAGAGTCGCGAGGAGTTCCGCGAGAGCGATGTCGCCACACCAACCCGAAGTGACGATGATTTCGAGCGATGGAACGATCAGGTCTGGAACGGGCTGTTCGTCGTCGGCGATGATGAGCGCTCGGGCGATGCGATCGACGGCACCGTCGGTGAGGCCGTCAACGGCTTTTATGTACCAAGCGAGGATCGGATCGTCCTGATCTCCGACTCAACGAACGAACCGACCGTTAACGAACAGACGCTGTTGCACGAGTTCGCCCACGCACTCCAAGATCAGCGCCACGACCTGAGGGGCTCGCAGTTCCGTGGTGAGACCCAGGACAGCGATCTGGCTGTCACCGGAATCGTCGAGGGCGAAGCCGTCTACCTCGAATACCAGTACGAAGAACGCTGTGCATCCGGCGAGTGGTCCTGTTTCGATGATCCCGGCGGCGTCGGTGGCTCGGGCGGCGATATCAACCGTGGTATTCTGTTCACCATGCTCCAGCCGTACTCCGATGGGCCGGCCTACGTCCACGAGATTATCGAGGACGAGGGCTGGAGTGGCGTCGACGACCGAATGGAAGAACCACCCAAAACGACACGCGAACTCATCCATCGCCAGCCCATCGAGCCAGCCGCGGTCGAGCCAGCGCCCGAGCCGACCGAGGGATGGGAGCGGTATCCAGACCAAGGCCTCGATGGTGCTGAAACCGTCGGCGAGGCCTCAATCTTCGTGATGTTCTGGCATCAGGCCAGCGAGTACGGTGCCGAGACGATCGACCCAGATCTCATCCATGAGACGAGCCACGAGTACGAACAGTACAACTACGTCTCAGAGCCCTCGGATGGCTGGGCTGGCGATGAGTTGGTCCCCTACAAGCGCGGCGACGATGACGGCTACGTCTGGACCATCGAGTGGGAGAGTCGCGACGACGTCGACGAGTTCACACGAGCCTATGGCGCAATCTTGGATGCCCACGATGCGACCGAAACCGATGGCGTGTATGTAGTCGAAAACGGCTCGTTCAGTGGGGCCTACGCCGTCGAGACCGATGACACACAAGTCCGAATCGTTCACGCGCAAACCGAGGCCGAACTGTTCGAACTCGATCCATCGCTCGATCCGACCGCAGTCGAGCAATCTTCGCCGCTGGAAGACGATATGCCCGGCTTCGGTGTGGCCGCCACGGTCGCCGCCCTCGTCGTACTGGCGCTGGCCGCTCGTCGACACAACTAGTCTTCGAGTACCACCCACAACGGGCCGACCCAACTCCGCGACCGAACACCTCCTTTTTGAGACCGCCACCCCAACCAGAGCGTATGACTGAGCTGGATTTCGATATCGTTTCGCCCGAAGCGATCCACAGCGGGCGGGCGACCGACGCCTACTTCGAACGCACCGAAGCCACACTACAGGCTGTCGACCGTAACCCACAGGTCGTCGCCGAAGTGACTGCAGATCAGTTTCCAGACGGGGAGTTCGAACTCCTCGCGGGGATCAAAGACGCCGTCGCCCTTCTCGCTGGCTACGATGTCGATGTCGACGCCATTCCGCCGGGTCGACTGTTCGACGGCGGACCCGTGCTCCGAATTACGGGACCATATCTCGAATTCGCCCGACTGGAAACATCGCTGCTCGGCTTGGTATCCCACGCCTCTGGCATTGCGACCGCCGCGCTCGAAGCACGACGTGCGGCCCCCGACTCAGCGGTGTTTTCGTTTGGCGCGCGCCACGTCCATCCCTCGATGACGGCCGTGGTCGAACGCAGCGCGCTGCTCGCCGGGCTGGACGGCTTTTCGCACGTTGCGGCGGGCGACGTGATCGGTCGCAATCCCAGTGGCACAATGCCGCATGCGCTGCTGCTCTGTTTTGGCTCCGGCAACCAGGAAGCCGCCTGGCGGGCGTTCGACGAAACAGTCGACGAATCTGTCCCCCGGATCGCACTTTGTGATACGTTCAGCGATGAGAAAGACGAAGTGCTTCGAGCGGTCGAAACACTCGGCGACAGCCTTGACGGCGTCCGGATCGACACCACCGGTTCGCGCCGCGGGGATTTCCGGCATATCGTCCAAGAGCTGCGGTGGGAACTCGCCGCCCGCGGCCACGAGGATGTCGACATCTTCCTCAGCGGTGGGCTCGGACCCGACGATCTCCGGCAGTTGCGGGATGTAGCCGACGGCTTCGGAGTGGGTAGCTACATCTCGAACGCTGATCCCGTCGACTTCGCGCTGGATATTGTCGCTGTCGATGGCGAGCCAATCGCCAAACGCGGCAAGCTCTCAGGCGTTAAATCGGTGTACAGAACCGTCGACGGCGGCCACCACGTCGGACTTCATGACACCGCAGGACCGGATGGCGCCGAGGCGTTGTTGGAGCCAGTGGTCCGAGACGGCAGCCTCGTTGAGTCGTTTGACTATTCGCTGGACAGTGCAATCGAACGCACAAAAGTAGACGCAGAACTCGTCGAGTTTTAAAGCTCTTCGACGCTGCCGCCGTCAGGACGCTCGCGGTAGACTTGGCCCTCGAACAGCGTAAGCATGGTATCTTCGTCCTGCCACGCAATCGGCGAGACGCCGGCTTTTCGACAGACCAACGAGAGATACTTTTCTTTGCTCCAGTTCTGTTCGACCGGCAGTGTGGGGTACAGCCACGCGTGTCTGTTACCGGTGTCGATGGCGACCCCGTGGGTGCCGAGTTCGAGATCTTCGAGCGGGTTGTTTGTTAACAGGGTATTACTAACAATACAGACAGAAATCGAGAGATCGTCTAACTCTTTGGAACCGATCTCCGAGCCAGCCGAATCGGCCGAGGCCGCCTGAATTGCGGCATCGACGATGGCGTGGCCGAGCTGGTCTGAGCCATGATACGCCCCTGCACAGCCACGAAGTCGGCCGCGACCGCGCGTCGACTGGATGCGAACGAACGCACCGGTTCGTGCATAGAAGGCATCTCGCATACTGCCGGGATGTTCCCGTTGTCCGTGGAGGACATACGATTCTACAGCCTCTCGGGCGAGTTCGACTGCTCGTGCCCCATCATCATAACTCAGCTCGACGGTCTGGGCCTCGGACATAACAGTACACATGAACGGCACTGACTTGAATTCTTCCCATTTGTTTAGCACAGAGTTAGTCAGCGACTACTGGGTGACCGAACGTCTTATTTCAGCCGTAGTCGTAGGCTAACTGGGTAGAGAGAGCCCGATTCCCGTGGCCGACATCCTTGGCTATGAGGAAAGTCCCCCCACCGTTTGGACAGGTGACCGGGCGCAAGCCCGGAGTCGGAAACGACTGGCGCTGAAACAGAAACGAGACCACCTGCCCCGACCGATGATGCGTGCGACCCAACCCGTAAGGGACGGAAGCTAACCCGCAGAGGGGAGGGTGGTGATTGAATCACCACCATGCAAGCGGCGACACCGCAAGCACGCGATGAGTCACTCATCGCCGACGGGTAGGAATGGATGGAACGGTGAATCCTCACCGGTGCAAGTCCACGTCTGGTAGTCAGTCGTCGACGGGACGGCCAGCTACCGAGGTAGTCCGAACACGACGTGGACGCTTAGCCGAATATCGGGTTGAAACAGAAGGGGGCTTACTCCTCTCTGCCGTTTACACCGGTGAGCGACGCCAATACCAAACGAACGACCTTTTACGTAGTCGGCGTCTACTGACCGGATATGATTTTCGAGAGCCTTCCGACGGCCCCTCGGTCGGAGGAACTCATCGACAAGGCCTTTTCACGGGCCGCGCGCGCTGGGCGAGCCAAATCCACGATGGAGGCCCAACAGTCGATGCTGACGATTGCGGTCAACATTACCTCCGATAACCTCGAGAACGTCGTCACCGCGTGGCCGGATTTCGATTACGTCGACCCGTTTTATTACGAGCTAGCCGATGCCATCGTCGACGTCGACGAACTGCGACAGTCCCTCTCTGAGGTGATGTGGGCGAGTCGACAGATCGAAGAACTCGGCCGGGAGTACCAGCCCAAACTCCGCAAGACGGATCCCGAACTCGCCCGGAAACACCGAAAGCAGGCGTTCGCGCGGATCGCAGACATTATGGACGAGATCGAAGACGACTTGCGCGCAGTGGGTGACGCCCGTGATGCGCTGAAAACCCTCCCCGACATCCGACCCGACGAGCCCGCCATCGTCATCGCTGGCTATCCGAACGTCGGCAAATCCTCGTTCGTCAACTACGTCACCCGCGCCTCCAATGAAATCGCCGAGTACCCATTTACCACCCGTGGCGTCCAAATCGGCCACGTCGAGCGCGATCACATTCGCTACCAGCTGATCGACACCCCGGGGCTGTTGGATCGACCCGAAGAAGACAGAAACGATATCGAAAAACAGGCTGTCGGCGCGATTGAGCATCTGGCCGACACCATTCTGTTCTTCGTCGACGCCTCGGGTGACTGTGGGTACCCATTGGATGTCCAACTCGAACTCCGTGATTCGGTCGTCGACCGCTTTTCGGATCGGGATATCCCCGTGTTGACGATCTGCAACAAAAGCGACCGGTCGACTGACGTCGAGGCAGATGCGTATATGAGCATCACCAACGAGGAAGGCGTCGAGGAAGTCTTGCAACTGGCCATCGAAGCAGTCGGCTTCGAGCCCAACCTCCCATCGCGCAAGGAGTAGCCCACGCTGTCAGTGGGACTGATTAGACAGCCAAGCTGTGCTTACTCCCCTCCCGGTTGGGCCAGCAGCGACCGAATCAACCCGTACCGGTCGGCAGAAACGAGTATTCTATGAATTCTCTCACACAATGGTGATTCTACGTTACAGTAGACACCCACTACGGCCTGAGCGTACAGGGTAACCATTCTCTAACTGTCGCTGTCGCCGACGGCTCAAGCGACTAGCTAACAAAATACATGCAAGCACAAGGTCGAACGCGTGATTCCGCATGTTTGAGACACAGACATCGCTATCCCAAACTGTTCGCCCCACCCAGTACAGCCGACCTTCCGGAGGCGGTAGCTAATGGTCGAAACAGTGGCTGTCGCCCAGGCGGTTCCGACGTGGCTCCAAGACACAGTCGCCTCGACGCTGGCGTTCGTACCGCGGTTGGTCGGCGCAATCATCATCCTGCTTGTCGGCTGGATTATTGGCCGCGCGGTCGCCAAAATCGTTGGTCGGCTCTCGGATACCGTCGAACTGGACCGGGCAGTCCTCCAGACGCCAATCGGCGATATGCTGGGCGGCACTGAAAGCGCTGTATCGAACGCATTCGGGACGCTTGCGGCGTGGTTCGTTTACGCTGTCGCCATTCTGGCAGCTGCCAACGCGCTGGCGATTCCGTTGCTTTCGCAGTGGCTCGCAACCGCCGTCTCGTACCTGCCGGCGTTTATCGCTGGTCTGTTAGTGATCGTCTTCGGCTTCGTCATCGCGGACTTCCTTGGCGATGCAATCAAGCGAACCCAGGCGGCCACCCAGAGCGCGTACGCTGGGGCGTTTGCCGCCGGAACCAAGCTTTTCCTCTACTTCATGGCCATCGTTATCGGCCTCGATACGATGGGGATTAACGTCGAGATTCTCTACGTGTTCGCCCAGGCGCTCGCTTGGGGGATTGCTGCCGCCGTCGCTATCGCTCTCGGCATCAGCTTCGGCCTCGGTAGCCGGGGCTACGTCGACGACAACATCGACCGTTGGATGGGCAACGCCCGCGAAGCCGCACCAATCGAGAGCCAGCAGTCCGGCGACACGCTGGAAGACGACGACTAACGAGGCTATCCGACTCGCTGGACCTCCAGATACTGGAGTTCGACCGACACATCATAGCCGAGTTCGTTGACAATCGCCTCGTGGATCTGCTCGGCGAGCCGCGGAGTGGCCTCATCAGGTGGGACCGAAAGTGAGACGACCACTTCGTCGACCTCACTGAACACGATGTCATCGGTCCGGCTGACGGTCACCTCGTCGAGTCGGATCTGTTCGTTTTCGGCGGCGTCGAGCACATCGCTCACCGCCGTCTCGACGGTCTCTTCTTCGAGCGAACTGATGTGTGTATCGTACGTAATTGCGCCCAGAAACGATGACAACAACAAGATTACGAGGATCAACACCACGATCCGTTTGACAACTGCACTCCGCACGTCAGAAACCCGAAACCAGGCTTTGGGCCGGTAGCCGGCGTACCATAAGACGGTCAGCGCAGCGAGGTTGATCGACAACACGTTGACGAGCACGAACACGCCCGAGCCAATCGTCAGCGAGGGAATGCCGTAGGCGATCCCGATCCCCATTGCGGCCGCCGGCGGGATCAACGCCACGGCGATCATCACCCCGACGAGCGCGACCGAGACGCCGGTCATCAGGCTGATGATCCCGGCCACGCCGGAGCCGAGCGCGATGGCTAACACGAGAATGTTCGGAGCCAGCCGTTCGCGGATCTCACCGATTGCGAGCGGATCGAGTCCGGGCGGGACGAGGTTACCGAACCGAAGCGTGGCCGCAAACAGGGCCGCACTACCGATTGCGACGGCGATGCCACTGACCTGGAGTTTGATGCCGCGGACGAACAGCTCGTGGTCGTCGACGACCGTCCCGACACTGGCGGCCAACGCGGGGCCGATCAGCGGGGCGATCACCATCGAGCCGACGACCGTGGCCGCCGAATCAAGCAGAAGGCCGGCGGTGGCGACCACCGAGCTGATAAGCGTCATCGTCAGATAGATCCCCGGTCCCGAGACCATGTTTTCGGCGTTGGTTTGGAGCTCCTCGCGGGCGATCTGGTTCTCGCTTTGGTCGGTCCGTTTGTACTCCTCTGTGAGCTCGTCGAACTGCCTGGAGATGACCGTCTCTGCGGCGACAACCACCGTGTAGGTGTTCTCGTCGATGCCCGCCTCGCGCAACTCGGCCAGCACGGACTCGACGGCGTTGGTCGGCAGCGGAAAGGTGACGACGGCACTGAACTCGCGGCTGCTCGTCTCCTCGGTGACGACGTAGTCGACATCTGCTGAATCCAACCGCGAGGTCACGTCCTCAAGTGTCCCGGTCGGAATCCGAACCTGAACGAGGCGCACGACTGAGTGGACCGTGTGAGTGCCTAAAGAACTCAGTACAGCCCTGATTCAGTGACTGTTACCCGGATATATCAGCTGGCCCACCGGCTCACCTGAAGACTTATTGATCAAACGGCCCACATAGCAGCTATGCCCACAACCCTCCTTCGCCGGTTTGTCGACCAGTTTTTCGAGTCCGAGGAAGCGACTGACAACGCCGAAGCAGGTGACAACAACGAATCAGCCGAAGACGACAGCCACTTCGTTCCCTCCCGGCTCGATGTTTCCGTTCGGGACGCCCACGGTGGCGGCGGCAGCGCGGCCGAACGCGAAATCAGACGCATCCAACAGCAAGCCGCCGAACAC
>Ga0207421_10003107_pt1 | contig 19996 bp, 18 predicted proteins | sample SodLakKL_010_SED_4_FD_187542 | JGI IMG/M metagenome (GOLD analysis project Ga0207421, IMG submission 187542) | Alkaline sediment microbial communities from Lake Tanatar, Kulunda Steppe, Russia - 8KL_010_SED (SPAdes) (version 2) | ecosystem: Environmental > Aquatic > Non-marine Saline and... | reverse complement strand
ATGGTGTTGATGTATGGAAAATCCGCTTGCGGATAGCCATTATGATAGCCCCGGATGGCCAATCCGGGGTCAGAGTTCACCGTATTCAGGGTAAGTGCCGTAGGGCACGAACGATCTCTCAGCTTGTTGAAACGGAGCGGTACATGAGCCCGAACAATCCGTACAAAGCCCACCCTCACGACCCCGATCCGGGAAGCTCTCTGAAAACCTGAATTGTGAAATGGAACGTGCCAATGGCACTTAATAAACCGGGCCGCTGTAACCCCGGGTTGTTCCATCGGAATTCTTTTGGGAGAAGTCATATGGGCACGAAGGTTCAAGAAGTATTTTCCTTTAATCAGATAATCAGAAACATAATTCTGTATAGAGGTTTGAATTAAGTGAACAGAAGCAGGATATTCTATAATACCGACCAGCTCATATTCTATAAATTTTCCTGATAAAACCGGAAAAAATAAAACACTCATGTATACCGGATTAAAACACCTCCATTCCTTTTTTGCCTATATACTGTTGGCAGCACTGATTTTTTCAATAATTTATGTGATCGTTAAATTTGTAAGTGACAGCACATTTAGTGAGAAGGTGCGTAAAGTGGCGTTAATTGGCTTTATTGCGTCTCACCTCCAGCTGCTCATTGGAATTGTACTCTATATAATATCACCCGTGGGGCTATCACTGTTTTCATCTGAAGCTATGCAGGATTCACTTTCAAGGCTCTATGTACTTGAGCACCCGCTTTTGATGATCATTGCAATTGTATTGATCTCCATTGGATATATAAAGGCTAAAAAACCGGGGGATGATGCAAGAAGGTTCAAAACCATAATTTTATACTACACGTTGGGACTGTTTCTGATACTGTTGCGAATACCCTGGCAGGTATGGCCTTAGAAGAGTGGAGGGGTTTTCTTTTTGATATAAATTCTTTTACATACAGAGGTTGGAGACAGTTTGTAAAAAGCTTGAGTATATGGCATATTTACAGCTGCTGTTAACGAAATCTGATAATTGAATGGGTAGTTTATTTATGCAAAGCTACTGTTAAACGTTTAAACAATAAAGAATACCTGTTGTTCATGACCACACTCTTTCACATGCCATATGTAAAAATTGCTTCGGCAGTAACACTTTTAATCTCATTGGTCCTGTTCATTGGCTGCGAGCCACCAGAACGGGAAACCGGTGTAACCTACACTATACCCGAGCAGCCGGAGATGGCTACCGGCTATACCGAAAAGCCGGGATGGGCCACTTCCGAGTTTGCCGTTGCTGCGGCTAATCCGCTTGCAACTGATGCAGGCTATCAAATTATTAAGGCAGGGGGTTCGGCTGTAGACGCAGCCATTGCCGTTCAAATGGTACTCACCCTGGTTGAACCGCAGTCGAGCGGAATAGGAGGCGGGGCATTTCTTCTTGCGTGGGATGGAGCAGACGTACACGCTTACAACGGGCGTGAAACGGCACCTGCTGCGGCAGATGAAAACCACTTTCTGGATGAAGATGGCAACCCGATTCCATTCCGTGATGCAGTAAGGAGCGGCCTCTCTGCCGGGGTTCCGGGAACTATCGCCATGCTGAAACATGCGCATGAACGCCACGGAATACTGCCATGGGCAGAACTGTTTACACCGGCTATCACCCTTGCTGAAGAGGGATTCAATGTGAGCCCGCGACTACACGGCTTGCTGGCCGGCGAAGAGGCGCTGCGCGAAGATGATATTGCGGCACAACTCTATTATGATGAGAATGGTGAGGCCCGACCCATTGGATACAACCTTCAAAACCCGGCGCTGGCAGAAATTCTGCGTCAGGTAGCGCTTCGGGGCAATGAGGCATTTTATACCGGCGCGGTTGCCGAGAGTATCGTGGAACGCATTCGTGCCCATGAGCGGCCCGGTAATATGACGGTCGAAGATATCAACAACTACCCGAACCAGGATTTTACAACAGAGGCCATGTGCAATGAGTGGCGCGCATATCGCATCTGCGGCTTTCCGCCGCCATCGTCAGGGCATATTGCCATTATGCAGATGCTGGGCATTATGGAGCACCTCGAGGCGCCTCAGGCAGCATTCAAAGATGGAACACCTACGGCTGAATGGCTGCATCAATATCTCGAAGCGGCCAAACTCGCTTTTGCCGATCGAAACCAGTACATAGCAGACCCCAACTTTGTGGAGGCTCCTGCCGGCGATTGGCAGAGTCTGATGAATTCCGATTACCTGGCTGAACGGGCTTCACTGATCGGTGAAAACAGTATGGGCAGTGCAGAGCCGGGGAATCCGGAAGATGTGCTCTCCCTGTTTGGTTTGATGCAGGAACAGCCGGACAAGGGTACCAGTCATATCAGTATTGTAGACCGTGATGGAAATGCAGTGTCGATGACCACTACTATTGAAAGCGGGTTTGGCAACCGGATTATGAGCGATGGCGGAACCGGCCTTCCCGGCGGATTTATTCTGAATAATGAGCTTACAGACCTCTCCCTGCGGCCTTATGATGATGATGGAAACCCGATTGCCAACCGTGTGGAACCCAATAAACGTCCCCGTTCAAGCATGAGCCCAACCTTAATTTTTCACAATGAATCCGGCGATTTTCTTGCCAGTGTGGGATCGCCCGGTGGTGCCGCTATCATCCACTATACGGCCAAAGCAATTGTGGGAATGTATGATTGGGGTCTGAATGCGCAGGAGGCTATTAATGTGCCTAATTTCTCAAATTTTAACGGCCCATCTGTTTTGGAAGAGAACAGGTTTTCTGATGACATTATTCGAGCCCTTGAAGCGATGGGGCACGAAGTAACCGAACGTGCTCAAACCAGCGGATTACAGGCAATCCAGGTTACCCCGGATGGACTGTTTGGAGGTGCCGATCCTCGCCGCGAAGGTGTGGTGATGGGCGAGTAGCGGGAATGAATATGTTTCGAAGTTCTCCTTTTGTGTAAGGAGGATAGATACGATTTTGAATAAAAGATTTAATCCATAAAATAACCTATTGCAATATGACTATACTTGAATTTTTACTGCTGCTATTAATCGCCGGCGTATGCGGCTCTATCGGTCAGGCCATCGCAGGGTTTTCACGGGGTGGTTGCCTGGTATCGATTGTTCTTGGCTTTATCGGTGCGCTTTTGGGTTCATGGATGAGTGCACAGCTGGGCTGGCCTGAACTCTTTAATGTGCAAATAGGCGGTAACACCTTTCCCATCATTTGGTCTATAGTCGGAGCCGTTGTTTTTGTGATGGTTGTAGGATTGATTACAAGGAGAAGATAGCAGGCTATGGCGTTAAAAAGATTGTTGATTGGGTTGATGGTATTGATTGTGTGTGTGCTGTTTTCATCACCCGTAACCGCTCAGGATAATCGGTTTGCACATGTTGACAGGGAGGCGATCGATGAAATCTTTGCAGATTTTGAAGATCATTTACCGGGCTGTGCAGTGGGTGTGGTGGATCATGGTGAATTGATCTTCTCTAAGGGTTATGGCATGGCGAATCTCGATTACGGAATTTCCATCACTCCGGATTCACGTTTCATGATTGCCTCAATTTCAAAACAGTTTGCAGCCGCTGCCCTTTTGATGATGGAACAGGAGGGATTGCTTGATCTGGATGAAGATTTACGAATCTATATTCCCGAACTTCCTGAGTTTGAGGAACCGATAACGGCACGGCAAATCATACATCACACATCGGGCCTTCGCGATCTGTTTGATATTCTTCATCTGAAAGATCTGGGGCTGGATCCAACCACTTCCACGGTAAATGCAATGGCACTGCTCAGCCGGCAACAGCGGCTCAATTTCCGCCCCAATACGCGTCATATGTATAGCAACAGCGGTTATCTGTTAATGTCAATACTTTCAGAAAACCTGACAGGAATGACGCTGAACAAGTATACACAAAAACACTTCTTTGAACCTTTGGGAATGGAGTCAACCCATTTTCATGATGATCTTGGGAGAATTGTCCCAAACCGGGTGGAAAGCTATCGCCCGACTGAATCGGGACCCGGAAGATTTTACAGGGACAACATCGACAGGGTTGGCGCCAGGGGGCTCTTTACGACCATCGAAGATTTTGCAAAATGGGACGCCAATTTTATTGAAAACCGCACCCACCTCGAAAACTTTACCGAACGTATGACCGAAGTGGGTATATATCGGAACGGCAATGAACATGACTATGCCACCGGGCTGCGGGTTAGCCAATACCGAAAACTCGACACGGTTGGCCATGGTGGCAACTACATGGGATTCAGATCCAGCTATATGCGTTTCCCTGACCATCAGCTTGGGTTTATCGTGTTTTGTAACATGAGTAATATCAACCCGGCGGGCTTTGCGAGAGATCTGGCAGATCTCTATTTGATGAATGAGTTTTCCGGAATTTTTGAAGAGTTTACCGGTACTTATCGCAATGACGGGTTTGCCCGTGAATACAGTCTTCTGATCGAAGAGGGTGACCTCTACCTGCAAAAAGGATTTCGTGATAAAATGAAACTCATCTGGCAGGATGATGACGAATTCAGTGCCGGTGGCTGGGACATTGAGTTTCTTCGTGATCGTAATGACACCATCACCGGGTTTACGGTTCAAACCGGAAGAACCGGAAAGGTGACGTTTTATAAAGTCACCTCATAAAAAGGGCTTTTACCGCAAAAATTTTCTCAAAGCTTGAAACATGAAATAACACCCATGAGCACACACATCAAAACCTTACCCATACTGCTTTTTACGGCCGTTTTCTGGATCGCCTCAAGTTCAACCGGCAATGAACCTGAAAGCGTTAATGGAGTCTCTTTCGACAAAATTGAAGAGATCTTTTCATCATTCCACAGCGACAGCACTCCCGGTTGTGCAGTGTCTGTATTTCACGAGGGGAGATCTGTATATAAAAATGCGTTTGGGGTATCGAATCTGGATTATGGGATTATGCTCAGCGACACCTCCTCGTTCTATATGGCCTCTGTATCGAAGCATGTGACAGCCGCTGCCGCAGGGTTGTTGGTAATAAGAGAGCAGCTGAACTTGCACAGCAATGTGAGTGATTATATAGAAGAGTGGCCGGAGTACGCTGCCGGTGTGACTGTTGGCCAGCTATTTAGTCATACATCGGGCCTGCCCGATATCTACGGCTTGATGAATATCGCCGGAATACCCGTCGGAGACTCGATGGATATTGAGGATTATATGGATATCATCCGGAATGGTGAATCCCTGAAATTTGAGCCGGGAACGGATTACTCTTACACCAACAGCGGTTATACCACATTGGCACATCTGATTGAGGTGATCACTGAAAAGCCCTTTGCTGAGTTTGTGGATATAGAGTTTTTTAAGCCATTCGGGATGAATGCCACCCATTTCCACAGCGACCGTTCGAGGGTGGTGCCGAACAGGGTTATCAGCTATCAGCCAGGAGGAGAGCAGCAGTTCCGGCGCACTTACCTGGGCATGTTTCAGGGCGTGGGTCCGGGCGGGCTTTACTCAACCCTGAATGATTGGGAGAGGTGGGAAGCGTTTTGGTATGGTGGTCTTGACTGGGAAGGAGGGATCACTGTTCAGGAAGCGAATGAACTGAAGGCGAGAATGATCACACCTGCTCTGGCCAACGGCAAATCAGTGGATTACGGATGGGGTTTGCAAACAGCCACACGAAAAGGCCAAAACTTAATTGGTCATGGCGGTTCGTTTATGGGATTCCGCACCGATTACCGGCGATATTCGCAGCATGGACTATCATCAGTTATACTCTGCAACCGCGGCGATGCAAACCCGCAGGATCTCAACAATCAGCTTGCAGACCTTTTTTTGCAGGATGAATTTGAGTCTTACCTGATGCAATATGGAGGAATTTACCGGAATGATGAATTGCCTGTTGAATATGAGTTAACCGTTGAAGAGGGAAACCTGAAGCTCAATCGCCGAAATTCGCCAGATGGATTTATGAACGAAGTTGAAGAAGATAAATGGAGAGCCGGTTCGTGGGAATTCGATTTTGAACGGGATGATTCCGGTGAGGTTACCGGTTTTACGGTATCAACCGGCCGGGCCAAAGATGTGGAGTTCAGGAAGCTGGGAAACTCACGTTGAATCGCAGATAATCGACAGCCATTCACTAAAGGAGTGAGTTCAGAGCCTGAAAAAACCCTGTTATCTCCTTATAAAAATCCGATATCCCCAGGGTTCAATTTCAAGTTGAGTGGTACTGGTTAATTCTGTCTCTTTATTACTGAAATATTCCAGATAGTTTCCATGGTAAAGAGACTCACTGAATGAGACTTGATGGTTTTGATCTGAGAAGTTCAAAACGGCAAATACCTTGTTTTTATCATTTTCCCTCACAAAACTGAGTACATCTGTTCGGGCGCTGTTGGGAACATTGATCATAGTAGCTCCCCACTTTCCATTCCATAGGGCACTATTCTCTTTTTTTAAAGAGAGCAATTTCCTGTAAAGGTCACCTATCGGATGTTCGCGCCATTCAATTTCATCTTTCTCAAAGAATTCAAGTGCCCGGTCATTTCCCGCTTCTTGTCCATTGTAGATCAACGGCATACCGTCTCCTGCAACAGAAAGTACAATTGCTGCTTCAAGAGCGTCACCAAAATTTTCAAACATGGTTCCTTCCCATGCATTTTTATCATGGTTGGTCACAAACGTCATTCGGATACTCTCTTTTGGGAACGCTCTCTCGTTCCATGAATAGTATACAAAGAGGCTGTTCAGGTCTGTTCTCCCCATTGCAATATTACGGACGGCATCCCACCAGCTCCAGGCATAGGTCATATCAAATGCGGCGGCATGCAGATCTCTCGACTCCCATTCTGCCAGCATAAAGACCGGTTTAATCTTCTCCAGCTCTCTTCTGACAGTGTTCCAGAAATCGACCGGTACTAATCCGGCTACGTCTGCTCTGAATCCGTCAAATCCCACTTTCTCTACCCAGTATACCATTGCGTTGGTCATATACTCCCTAAGCCCTTCTTGGCCGTAGTCGAGGTCGATTATATCGATCCAGTCCCACCAGGGTGTTGGGCGGAAATCTCCCTTCCAGTCGCGAACATACCATTCCGGATGTTCTTCAACCAGGTAATTATCCCAGGCGGTGTGATTGGCTATCCAGTCGAGGATAACATGCATACCCATTTCATGGGCAGCGTCTATAAATTCTTTAACGTCATCTATGTCTCCGAATTCGGGGTTTACGCTATAGTAATCTTTCACGGAGTATGGGCTTCCAAGACTTCCTTTTCTGTTTTTTTCGCCGATTTCATGAATCGGCATCAGCCAGATAATATCAACTCCCAGATCCTTTAACCTTGGTAAATGCTTGCGTGCGGCATTGAATGTTCCCTCTTTGGTGAATTGACGGGTATTGATCTGGTAGATCGTGGCACTCTTAACCCATTCCGGATTTTCAAGTGTAACATATGGGTCCGGTTGATATGGGCTGATACTGTTTTCAGATTCTGTGCGCATACAGTGGGTAAATAGTGATGAAACAATTTAAAGTTCAAAAATGATAAGGAAATGAAATCATTTGATGCAATTTTGCCGAGCAGAAGAAACCTTTGCCTGAAGCTGCCGGTACTGTTTAGCTAAGGCCAATCTAAGAAAATAAGCTTTTGAAATTCTTCTCATAATCCGGTCTGACAATACCCTTCTCGGTAATGATTGCCGTAATCAGTTTATTGGGTGTGATGTCAAATGCCGGATTGTATACATCTACTTTTTTGGGTGCGGTTCGCTTATTGCCGAAGTGGGTAACCTCGTCCTCATCACGCTCTTCAATTTCAATCTCTTTTCCGGTTGCAAGCTCCATATCAATGGTTGAGTAGGGAGCTGCCACATAGAATGGGATGTTGTGGGCATTTGCCAGTACGGCCAGATGATAGGTTCCGATTTTATTTGCGGTATCTCCGTTACGGGTAATTCGGTCTGCTCCGGTAATCACCATATCCACTTTTCCCTGCTGCATCAGGAAAGCGGCAGCAGAGTCGATGTTTAGCGTAAAAGGGATTTCTGCTTTTTGCAACTCCCATGTAGTGAGGCGCGCTCCCTGCAGCAGTGGGCGGGTCTCATCTACCCAAACTTTTTTTAATTTACCCGCCTGATGGGCATGCAGTATCACAGAAAAAGCCGTTCCGAATTCACCGGTTGCAAGACCTCCTGTATTGCAGTGAGTTAAAATCTGCGCGTTGTCAGTTACCAGATCCAGTCCATTTTCACCAATTGTTTTACAAAGCCTTCGATCCTCATCATGTATTGTGATCGCCGTTTCCAGGGCAACCTTTTTCAATTGAGTAACCGGCCTGTCTTTTTCCGCAAAAATGGAGGTGAGAATCCGATTCAGCGCCCATGATAAGTTTACGGCTGTTGGTCGCGAAGAGTTGAGATATTCAGCAATTCTCTCCGATTCACGATAAAAGGATTGAAAAGAGCTGTCGGGCAGCTGCTCCATACCCAGGCAGAGGCCGTATGCTCCAGCGATACCAATTGCCGGAGCACCGCGCACCCTCAGTTTTTTTATCGCCTCCCACACCTGTCCGCTGGTATTCAAATCGATATAGATTTCTCTTTCGGGCAGAAATGTCTGGTCGATTATTGTGAGATGATTTTGATTCCATGTGATGGATTGAAACGGGGCAGTAAAATTCATATCAGATTTTTTGTTGGGTAAATCAAGTTATAAAATAGCGAGATCTTAGATTAATTAAAGCAGCAAGTAGGGTTTTCCCTTACCCGCTGATAGGGTTACATACTAGCTTCTGTTCAGGGTTGCTATGTGAATAGAGTGAAGGTAAAGTTACTATTATTAAGCAGTGATTGTGGAGCTAAGTATAAAACGATCAAAAAGAATATTTAAAAAAGTAACTGGTAAATAAATAACGTGAGGTAGAACGATGATTTTAAAAAAGAATGTAGGATATGTTGACTCGATTATTCGTGTAGTAATTGGCGCATCAATTGTAGGAATAGGGCTGTATTTTGATAGCATGTGGGGCTTGGTTGGTTTGATCCCTGTATTTTCCGGAGCTGTTTCATTTTGCCCGGTATATAAGTGGTTAAGCATAGACACTGCTAAACCAAATGTTGAAAGGGCAAACTGATTTACACGGTTTGACTTTCCGAAGTAGCTAAATCGTTACGGCTGACCCTGTCGGCTGTAATTATATTTGTCGAGATAGGTTAAGGGCTGGTTCTTAGTAAGAGCCGGCCCTTCTTTATTGTAGCTATATTTGTTGCAAAATAGAACCAATAATTTCATATTTGTACATGGCATTACGACTCATCAAAATTTTACCACCACGGGATTTTAAAAACCATGAGAGGCTGATTAACAAAGAGGACCTGGTAGATTCATGGATTGAGGAGTCTGAATCCGAACGGATCTCAGTTAATCTGCTGGCAGATGTTGAGCTCACAGAAAAAATCCTGAAAGATCTTGACCAGGCGTTTACCGGAAAGGATGATTATAGAATAATACTGCTGCCTGTATCCGCAACCGTACCCAAGCAAGAGGATCCAGAAGAGGATGAAAATGAGTCAGAAGCGGATAAAAAGGCTCGAGAGAATAAAGAGGAGAGAGAGAAAGAAAAACGGGTAAAACGAATATCCAGGGAGGAACTATACGAAGAGATCAATCAGGTGGTGGATTTTTCCTGGGTTTTCCTTGTACTGATTGCTCTGTCGTGTGTGGTTGCTGCAAACGGTTTAATTCGCAACAGTCCTGCAATGGTAATTGGCGCAATGGTTATTGCCCCGATTTTGGGTCCTAATGTAGGCCTGTCTCTTGGTACGACGCTGGGAGATAAAGCCCTTATGAAGCGATCTGTTAAGTCGATTCTGTATGGTTTTTCCCTGGGCATGGCACTTTCTATTGTGATGGGAATATTATTCGTGATTGACCCCGATGTGTATGAAATCAACTCAAGAACAGTAGTGAGTTTTGCCGATATAGCGCTTGGACTGGCAGCCGGTGTTGCGGGGTGCCTCTCATTTACCCGGGGCATTTCGGCAGCAGTTATCGGTGTGATGGTGGCTGTAGCACTGCTTCCTCCAATGGTGGCGACCGGGCTGCTTCTTGGAAGCGGTATGTATGAACTTGCCTTTGGCGCCGGACTTTTAACCCTAACCTATATCATCTGTGTAAATCTTGCAGGTGTTGTAACATTCTTGCTGCAGGGTATTAAACCCAAAAGTTTTCGCGAGCGTCGGGAAGGAGAGGAGTGGAGCCGGTATGCCATTATAATTTGGGTGAGCTTACTGGTTGTACTGGCGCTGATTATTTACTATCAATATTTTTGATATCAGCTCTTTCCTGAATTTAAAGAGTTACCCGGCCATACTGTTTTCAAAGAGAACAAACTTATCATTTCCGGCAACTAATTCGCATCGGGTAAAAAATTTCTTCAGGTAAGTACGATACCCCAGATGCTGATTAGCCACACAGAGAAACCGCCCGCCCGGCTTTAAACTGCCGGCCACCTCTCTGAACAGATCGACAGCGACCTCGGTGTTCACTTCATGCTCAAAATGAAAAGGGGGATTGGAGACAACCAGGTCGAATTTAAAGTCCCCAATCTCTTCAAGAGAATCATTCCAGTGAAAGTGAGTATTCTCAGGGTGCAGATTCAATTTCGATGATTCAACAGCGAGTAGTGAGTCATCCATAAGGTGCAGTTCTGTTCCGGGTTTTTCCAGCTGTATTGCCCTTGCTATAATGCCATTTCCAGATGCGAGGTCGAGTACACAATTCTCATTCTCATCCAGCTTAAGATGCTCCATTAAAAACTGTGTGGCGTAGTCAATATGGTCAGAAGAAAATACCCCGGGATACTGTTTAATCTCCTCTGTTTCGCCATGTTTAAAGGTGAATGGTATTCTGTTCAGGAGCTCTGTCTCTTCAATTGGTTTTCTTTTTTTGAGCGTTAATAACCGCGACTTTTTCCAGGCAAGGCTCTGATCGGTCTCGTCAAAAAACTCACCGGCTATGGCGAGCATTTGAGGAGTGAAATGGCGAGTCATAAATGAACAAATTACTTCTCCGTTCTCATTTAGACCGGAGTGAATTTGCCGGAGATAGAGCCGGAACAATTCCATCGACTTTGGAATGGAGATGATGCCAAGATCGGCCTTTTCGGGCAGTGGCTGCAGAGGGGATATCCACTTTGTCGTATCCGGTTTCAATCCATTTTGCGCCAGATTCTTTTCAATCGATTTCTGCTGGCTTTGCCTCTCAATTACGATAATGGGTTCGAGGTTATGAAGATGACACGAGAGGAATCCAAAAGTATCATTACTGATAACGGTCGTTTTTGATTCAGAAGGCCCGTTCTCAAGTCTCTTTAATATATACTCATCTGCCGCGCTCCAGGCGCGAAGTGATCGATTTTGTGTGTGCGGATATCTGGTGATGTTCAAAACGTTGTTTTTTGAGTGGGTATGTGTGGTTAGCAAGATAACATAAAAATGACCTCTCTTTTTCCGGAAACCACGCATGAATCTCAACCTGTCTGCAGATCGTTTTATTAGCGGTTATGTAGCGACCGCTTCGGGGCAAAGCGCGCAAAGAAGATTCAATTAGCCCGCTACTTATTCAATGATACGATGCAGGTACTCTTTATCCAGATTCAGCTCTTCTGTATACCTGATAAGAAGGTCTCTCTTATACTTTTCAAGCTCGCCGCTTTCACCGTTTACAAGATCAGAAATGATCCGGTTACTGAACAGGTAAACGGCTGTTTCCTGCCCGTACTCTTCTTCAATTTTCTGTTTAATGGGATCAAAAAAGGTTGATTTAAACTTCTTAAGCTCTTTTTGCTGCTCCCTGTAGATTTTCAGCTCTTCCGGGGAAGGAGATTTTCTTGCCGGTTGCTCCTCAGACAATCCCAGCTTATCTGCCTGTTGCCGGGCATCTCTGACCAGGTTAATCAGATCTGTTTTTGTATCTTCATTCTTGATTGCACGATAAATACCTTTAGCCTGGTCCCACCCCATCAGGGTTCTGGTCTCTTTGGCTACCTCCATCAAATACTCTTTTTTAATAATCTGGAAAGAGGGCTTGTTCAATTTTTGAGCCAGCTCTTCCCTGTATGCCATCAATTGTTTATAAATATGCCACTCTACCTCATTAAAATCGTTTTTATCCTTCTCCTTTAGTATTCCGTTATTCACTTCATCAGAATAATCGAGCTGATCCCAAACGGTATTCTCTTCATTAATCCAGCCGGCAATATTCATCTCTTCAGCCTGATCAATTAATACACTCTTCAGGTCGAAAAGATGAAGTACATCCTGCGCGGCATAATGGACCTGTTGATCTGTTAACGGTCTTTTATACCAGTTACTGAGCTGAGAAGATTTGCCGGTATCAATGCTTAGAATCTCATCTATCAGGTTCACAAGTGATGCCGGCGGATAGTTCAGAAGACTGGTTGCAATATTTAAATCGTAGATGTTTTTTGGGAAGCAATTAAGAGAATGGAGCAGCCGAAGATCTTCTCCGAAAGCGAAAACGACTTTCTGGATTTCTTCGTTTTCCAGTACCGGGAATAGAGTTTCTATGTCGAGTTTCTTACTGAGGGGGTCGATCAGATAGCAGTGATCGCCGTCGAAAATCTGTACAAGGCAGAGATTAAACCCGTATCGATAGTAATTTTTGTCGAATTCAAGATCAATTGAAATTTGATTGAGGCCGGAAAGCCTTTGAACAACAGTTTGCAGATCGGGTGTTCTATCGATGTAATTGACGGGCATAAAGCTGGTTAATTGATAATATTAATTACGGCAAATGTATGAACTTGATAATTGAATCAAAAACTTACTTTGAGCGCCCATTATTTTGGACCTATTTGATGTGCTCTATTCCAGACAGCATGTAATACTCAAAATGAATAGCTTCCAATATGTTACAATCCATACAAATATTGATCATCGGAACTGTTTGGCCTGAACCGAACTCATCGGCTGCCGGGGGCAGAATGATGCAGCTCATTCAACTTTTCCGGGAGAGGGAGTGGGATGTCATATTTGCCAGCAGTGCAGCTGAAAGTGAGCATTCAGCTGATCTTGAAAAGCTGGGCGTGGTATGCAGATCGATACAAATGAACTCCTCCTCATTCGACCGTTTCATCTCCGGCCTTAGACCCGACGTTGTGATGTTTGACCGGTTTATGACCGAGGAGCAGTTTGGATGGCGTGTTGCCGAACAGTGCCCCAATGCAATGAGAATACTCGACACAGAAGACCTTCACTGCCTCCGCCTGGCGCGACAAAAAGCGTGGAAGGAGGGAAGAGAGTTTAAATCTGAAGACCTGCTTACTGAAGAGATTGTCAGAAGGGAGATTGCCAGTATCTGGCGATGTGATCTTTCACTGATCATTTCCGAGTTTGAGTATGGACTTTTGCAATCGCTCTTTAACGTAAATGAGTCTCTGCTCCACTACCTGCCTTTTTTGAATGAGCCTGTTGATGAAACGGTAATCCGGAATTGGCCTGCCATTGAGGCGCGTTCGGGCTTCGTTTCCATCGGCAACTTTCTGCACCAACCGAACTGGAATGCGGTACTTTGGCTGAAGGAAGAGATATGGCCCATGATCCGGCAAAAACTACCCGACGCTGAATTACATATCTATGGTGCATATCCTTCACAGAAGGTATTCCAGCTTCACAATAAGGACGAAAAGTTTCTTGTGAAGGGCAGGGCACCAGATGCCGGAGATGTACTCCGAAAAGCACGGGTTTTGCTGGCACCGATTAGATTTGGTGCCGGCCTGAAAGGCAAGCTCGTGGATGCAATGAAGAACGGAACGCCAAGCGTGACAACAGCTATCGGCGCAGAGGGGATCTATGCAGAACAGAATTGGTGCGGTTCTGTAGTGAATGATCCTGAAGATTTCTCCCGGTCAGCCGTTCAGCTGTATAAGGATCAAAAATTGTGGGAAGAAGCTCAGGTACAGGGAGCAAGAATACTGAATGACCGGTTTTTAATGGAAAATTTTGCGGACAAATTCATCCAGAAAATAGCAACGATCAAAGGTGAACTTGACAGCCATCGTAAAAGAAACTTTATCGGCAGTATGCTGATGCATCATACAGCGGCAAGCACCAGGTATATGTCGAAGTGGATTGAAGCAAAAAACAGTGCAAACTTTGATGAGCAAGAAGTTGAAACCAAAGAATGAGCCATGAAAATTATATTTCTTGATGCTGATACAGTAGGGGATGTTCCAAACCTGAACTCGATCGAAGATTTTGGAGACGTAACCTTTTATCCAACCACGAAACCCGGTCAAACCGCGGAAAGAATCCGCAATGCCGACATTGTTATTACAAATAAAGTGATTTTGGATCAGAAGCTTATGGGGCAAGCCAAAGAGCTGAAATTAATCTGCGTGGCGGCCACAGGAATGAATAATATTGACAGAGAAGCCGCAAAAGAGCTTGACATAGAAGTAAAGAATGTTGCAGGATATGCCTCACAAAGTGTAGCTCAAAGTACATTTGCGATGATTCTTCACCTGGTTCAGAACATCCCTTTTTACGACGATTTTGTGAAAAGCGGTGAATATTCAAAGAGCAAGATCTTCACCAACGTGGATCGTGATTTTCAAGAGATCAGCGGTAAACGATTTGGGATCATCGGGCTGGGAAATATCGGCCAAAAGGTTGCGCAGATTGCGGAAGCATTCGGGGCTGAGGTGACATACTACTCCACATCAGGCAAGAATACCGATCAGCCATATCTCTTGTTGGGATTGGAGGAGTTGCTGAAAACATCGGATTTCATTTCAATACACGCCCCATTAAATGAGAATACCATGGCTCTGATCAATTATGAGCGGATCAAACTTATGAAGTCATCCGCCATTTTAGTGAATACCGGCCGGGGAGGTATTGTTAATGAACAAGACTTAGCCGAAGCGATTGATGAAGGGTTGATAAGAGGAGCCGCGATTGATGTATTTGAAACAGAACCCATACCGGATAATCATCCACTGCTGAGAATCAAAAACCGTGAGAGGCTGGTTCTTACCCCACACATGACATGGTCGAGTCTGGAGGCCAGAATGGATTTGATTGAGGGGATTAAAATCAACATAAGGGAGTTTCTAAGCCGGAGCGAAACGCAGGGCTAAGACGGTGGAAACGGAACATCAGGTATGGGATGGCCACCTTCCGTGAATATGATATCCTGATTGTTTAGCAAGCTGAAAAGTAGTGATTTTGCCTTCACCTTAGGATCGTTAATAATTCATAATTGAAACTGAAGCGCAATAAATTATATGGATCCAATCCTTTAAGTAATTGAACAACAGCAAGTTGAATATTTCCACATAAAATCAATAGATCAAGATTAAAACAATCTTATTATGAGTATTCAAGCGAAATCCATTTCTTGGTGAAGTGAATAAAAAACATAGGTATTTACGCCTACACAAAATTTATTCATTCGTTCTTTTTATTAGCAGAGAGATTTTCCAGGGGGTATAATTTAATTACCGGTGAGCCTTAGGGGGCTCATTCATCAATAGAGGGTAAAACGTAGATGACAAGAGAGTTTGTTTACAGGGGTTATTAACAGAAAATTTAGAAATTATTTCCCGGTATCTGACTGGTACCGGGACTTTTAAACCAGTTTTCCAGAATAAATATTGAAAATTAGATAAACGTGCAGGGCAGGGGTAGTTTTAAGAAAAAAGGGAATAAGAAACACCAATTTCAGGGAGTGAATAAAGGTTATGAAACTAAGATTACTAACAGTTACGCTGATATTTAGCATTTTTACAGGGGTGGCATTTGCACAAGAGATTAATCAATCGACGATTGTAAATCATCCTTTCGACACAGAAACTGAATTTGAAGTTCTGAGTAAACTTTATTTTGAACTTCAAATAGAAGAGCTTTTTAGTCAAAGAGGGATCTGTCAAATTTTGTGGGTTTCATGCTATGCTTCGATATCAGAGGCTTCACAAAAATTACAACTGATCAACTATGAGATCCGGGAGCACTACAGGATTAAACAAGAGGGTATCAGGAATTTGATTACAATTCTGGAGTCTGATTCACTATCGGGGGATAGTTATACACGGAATCAATTAATGGCTCTAAGAAAGAAACTGGATATAAAAGATTGACTTGACCTGCCCGTTATCGGGGAAAAAATTATCAATAGAGCTTATCTCAGCGGCTAAAAAAAGCTGCATACGCATCATCCGCCATGGTCAGCGCCAGCGATTATAATATGTTGAGCTTTCATCACGTCCGAAAAAAATAAAAGCCACGCCCAAAAGAAACTTTCAGGGACGCGGCTTTTAAAAGTATATGATAACTAACAATATATTGTGGTTCACAATAATTGTTGTGCCACCACCATAAGTGATGGCACAATCTGCAGAGTATTAATCCAGCCCGCCTCTGCGATTGGGTGATCGCATTATAGGCCAGGATATCTGCTCACCGGTTCTTGGATTTAGAGGCATTTCGCGTTTCTCACGGTCGAACGTTTCCGGATCCTCGCTTGCCATGTAGGCCAGCGTTGCGATCAGGATAACGTTATTACGGAGATCGTCGAACACAATTTTGTCGTATGTATCGCGGTTGGTGTGCCAGGTATAGTTCCAGTACGACCAGTTGAGCGAACGCAGTACAAAACCGGGAGCTTCTGCGGCCACAAAGGCTGCATGGTCGGTTCCCCCGCCGCTTGGCATTCCGGGGAATGTGGTGTCAATATGACGGGTTACATCCTGGGGTACGGAAGAGAGCCACCGAGTGAAGTATTTGTAAGAGTGGAGAAATCCCTGTCCGTTGATATCTATTACCCGGCCGGTTCCATTATCCTGGTTGAAAAGTGCCTGCATACCTTCCACAATTTCGGGGTTGTCTTCTACAAATCCCCGGGAGCCGTTTAATCCCTGCTCTTCACTTCCCCACAGACCCACAAGAATGGTTCTTTTTGGATTGGGATTTATCTTTTTCAGAATCCGGGCCACTTCCATCATGGTGATTGATCCGGTGCCGTTATCGGTAGCTCCTGTGCCCGCATCCCACGAATCGTAGTGGGCAGAGAGTATCACATACTCGTCCGGTTTTTCGGTCCCGGTAATTTCGGCGATGGTATTAAACGTGGGCACAACTCCATGATCGCTGGATTCGGCCCGGACACGGATTACCGGATCGTGGCCGCTCTCTACCAGGCGGTATAACATTCCGTAATCTTCAAGCAGGATGTCAATCGTAGGGATGGTTTCGGTTTGGGCTCCAAACACCTTGTTGGTTCCGAAACCCTGGCTCCAGTTCGACATGACGATACCCGCAGCACCGGCATTTTCCAGGGCTTGTACAAGTGTTCGGTTATTGTGGCCTGCATTGGCAACACGCTGCCTCCAGGCCCGGGTTTGGTCATCACGCATCTCTTTCATCTTCTCGAATGACTCTTCGGTGGCGAACTCCTCCCAATTATAGTCGGGACGGCCGGTTGGCTGATGCATGGAGATCATTACAAATTTACCTTCAGCTTTGGGCAGCCAGGCTTCAAACTCTTCAGCATTCGATACTTCGGGAATGATGACCAGCCCGGCCTCAACGCCACCATCCGGTGTTGCAGGGCTCCAGGCAAGCTGCATGGCCTCAAGCGTGACCACGCGGGGTGAAATCATATCCACATGAGTGATGCCTCTCTCCCAGCCGCGCCATTCACCAAACTGTTCATTCCGGGCTGAGATACCCCAGCTTTCAAACAACTCCACGGCCCAGTCGTGGGCATGCTGCATCTGAGGTGTACCCACGAGCCTCGGCCCGATTACATCCATCAGATAGTGGCCCAGCTCTTCAAGCTGGGAGTTTTCGGTTGCTTCAATTACAATTTCATCAACAATCCGGTCCTGATTCTGTGCAACGGCAGTAGCCGAGCTAAACAGAAACAGAACCATAAATATTAGTACGTTTCTTTTCATAGGATTTACTTTCAAGTTATGTTTTGGAAAAATTATGATGGTATTTAATGTAGTTATTCAACAGGGAAGTTTTCGTAAAAAACCATTTACATATCAGGGTTCTGTTTTATTGCAGATCATTGCCTCGTAAAAGGCATAGCCGGCGAGCAGAAACAGGATAAATGCGCCTGCGGCGGCTCTCTCTTTTTCCGGGATTGATTTTTATTGGCATGATTCTGTCTGATCAGATTTTACATTGGAAAAAGAATCTTCAAAATAACTGAAAAACCCTTTTTGAGAAACAGTGATGTTCCACGATATTTAGCTTTGGTTTAAATCGGTGTATTCATTGAAACTTTAAGGGATATATCTGCTTAATACGGTTACCTTTTCATTTGAATTAAAAAAGAATCCTCTTTGCAGCAGTCCGGAATACATGAAATTCTTTCAACCTGTTCTATTATTACTGTTTATTATTTTCTTCTCCGGATATCCGATGAGCATTGCTGCCCAGGCTGTTCTTAAAATTGATTCAATTTCATCCGAAGCTCCATTGAATCAGGAGAAGCGCCTGCCGGGAACCCTGTTTACCTGGCAAGCGGAACAGTTTCCTGATCCTGCAAAGATAATTGCAGATGATGATGTTGCGATTTTTTCTTTTTCGGAGAGGCCGCCTTTACCGTTTACCGGTTTGGCTATCGGGTGGGATGTTGATGGAGAGGCTCCGCATGCTCACCATTTCCAGCTTGAAATCCGATCGAGAATGCAGGGCGAGGAGTGGCCTGAGCGGGTCTTTACAAATGGATATCTCAATCCTGAGGATTCACCTTCTGGGCTCTATTGGGCAATGCTCTATGTAACACCTGATGGAAATGCACATGAAGAGTTTGAAGTGAGAATCTCTTCGCCTGCCGGCACCGCAATCTCTTTTTTAAGAATTACGGCAGCTGATGCCCGGTCTGAAGCTGCACCTTATAAGAAAAAAGAATTTAATCTTGAACCGGACGAACCTGAAATGCCGGAGATCATCAGCAGGGAAGGGTGGTGGGGAAATCTGCCGCCCGGGGAGATGGAGCCTGGATATACTCCTCAACAAATCAATATTACTCATGCAGCGGTTCACCACACGGTAACCTCCAATTCACCCCCCGATCCGGCCCAGGTGGTACGCCAGATTTGGGATTGGCATGTAAACGACAACGGATGGCTTGATACCGGTTACAATTTCCTGATCGATCATACCGGGAATATCTACCAGGGGCGCTATAATCCATGGCTCGAAACCACAGACGTTCGCGGTGCTCATGCAGGCCAGGCTAACAGCAGCAGCGTTGGTATTGCGCTGCTGGGCCAGTTTGAGCCGGGAGCCAATCCACAGGTGGGTAACCCGGCTTCTGTTGCGCTGGATGCACTGATAAAATTGATCTCATGGCGCTTCACACAAAAGAATATCGATCCTCAGGCTGAGTCTCCAATTCCGGTTAATCCATCCGGCACGCGGATTTTGCCCACTATTCTGGGGCACAGGGACGTGAGTGCCACGGCTTGTCCCGGAGTAAATCTCTACACGCTGCTTCCCGATATTCGAAATTCAACAGAGGGCGGAACCGGTGAATTTGAAGATCCTGATGATGAAGATGTGATTGCCGGTCCGTTTCGGCTGTTCCAAAATTATCCCAATCCATTCAGCGGCGAAACGACCATTCCATTTGAGCTTGAGCAGGCCAGGGATATTCGTGTGGAGCTATATAGTGTAAATGGTGATCACATCAGAACCTTGTACTCCGGATGGTTCGACAGGGGAGATCATGACGTTTCGGTGAGTTTGGCCGGCCTGGCCAGCGGGGTCTATTTTTATGAACTGGTTACCAGGGATTTTCGCCAGATGAAACAGATGGTGTTTTTCAGGTGAGCGATCGGGGTGGAACTGTGGAATCGTAGAATCGTAGAACTGTGGAATCGTAGACCTGACATGAGCATTTCCGTACTTTTTCGGGATTCTGTCGGCGTCGACTTTGAGTAGTTGGCAGTGGACAAGTTCACAGTTGGC
>Ga0207421_10003106_pt1 | contig 20001 bp, 15 predicted proteins | sample SodLakKL_010_SED_4_FD_187542 | JGI IMG/M metagenome (GOLD analysis project Ga0207421, IMG submission 187542) | Alkaline sediment microbial communities from Lake Tanatar, Kulunda Steppe, Russia - 8KL_010_SED (SPAdes) (version 2) | ecosystem: Environmental > Aquatic > Non-marine Saline and... | reverse complement strand
CCTCAACGACGTAGTCCGTGAACCTTGTAGGCATATCCATCAATACCATACTATACTCCTTCTCCCTCTCCTCTATTCTTCTTACACCTTCTTCGTAAGATTCTATGTAGTCCTCTCCGCCTAAAGAGGAGAAAAGGGAATGGAATGAGTTTCCTATTTCTGTATCTATATCCGTTAACTCTACAGGACCGGAAAGAAGAGCGGCCGAAGAGTAAAAGATGAAAGCAAAAATGAGTATCTTTTTTGTAGTAACGTCCTTGAAAACAGGCTTCCTGTATTTAACTACGGCTAAAACAGGTAATACACCTAAAAGTCCGAAGTAAAGGGTTTCTATTATGTTCTGTGTGTACCATGGAAAGTAAGGATTTCTTATTAAGACGTGTCTTATGTTAAGCGCGTCCTCCGCAAGCATAAAGATTCCAGCAAAACCGAAAAGGAGCCAGAAAACTCTACCTTTATCGTTCTCCTTCATCCTCTCCGAAAGAAAAAAGGAAAAAATCACAAATAAGAACAGGAAAGACCACTGGAGGACTTCCACAACGCTTCCTTCTCTAAAAACAAAGTCCCAGAAAAAAGGAACCGTGTAGTTGCTGAAGAGGTTTCTGAGGCCGAAGAAGTTGAAGACGTCTATAAATAATATACCTAAATATGAAACAAGGAGGGAAGCTGCTGTGAAAAACAAGACGTACTTGTAGTTGAGGTTTCTTGAATCAAGATAACTGTAAAGGGAAGATAAAGGTTTTTTCTTCACCATATTTCCACTTTATTTTTCTAATTAAAATACGAAGGCCATAGATTCAAAAACCTGTAGTGCCTAAAAGTAGTTATGGCTTTCATACGTGAGAAGGAAATAAGCGGTAATACGTACCTTTACCTTGTGAAGAGTGTGAGACAAGGAGATTCTGTGAGACAGGAAGTTCTGAAGTACCTCGGGCCTAAAGGTGAAGTAAACGAGGAAGATCTGGAAGATTTTTAGGCACTACATTTTTTTTTCTCTAAGAAAAGAAAAACAGAAGACCTGACACCTTGGTTTCTTATGGAAAGTAAAAATCAGGGGTGGGGATCGGATTTTTCTTTCATTATAACATTGTTATACGTTTTCATACATACATACAAGGATTATTTTCCACATGAAATCAGGGTGTGAGAGGCTCAGAGTTGTGAAATTTCAGGGTTCACATTATTTCATTTCAGACTCCACGTGAAATGAAGGGGTGTAATATTTTTCACGTTAAAGAATTACACCCTCATTTCAAGTAGAAACTCTCTCCACCTGAAATAAAGGGGTTATTATATTCATATTAACCACCCCCTCGTTTCACGTGCAAATAGCTTTTTATAGAAAACCTAAACTATTTTTACTAACAAAACGTCCCCGGTTTTGGGGTGTGGGGACTGAGGGGTGTCTATATGCAGCAACAGTCTTTGGATACTATTTTCGATGAATATATGGAGAAGGAAAGTCTCTTCTCCGACAAGGATCTTCTCTCAACAAACTACAATCCAGAAAATCTTCCACATAGAAATAAGGAAATAAGATCTATAGCTTCACTTCTAGCGCCTTCTTTGAAGGGTAACAAGCCGTCTAATTTATTTGTCTACGGTAAGACAGGAACCGGTAAGAGCGCAGTGATAAAGAGGGTTACTGAGAAACTGAGGCAGAAAAGTGAGGAGAACGGGACCGAAGTTAAGATCGTATACCTTAACTGCAAACTAAGAAAGGTAGCAGATACCGAATACAGGCTTATAGCTGAGCTTGCTAGAAAGTTCGGTAAGGACGTTCCTTCAACAGGACTTCCTACCGACGAAGTGTACGAAAGGTTTTTCGACGCTTTAGACGAAGAAAAGAGAATTCTTGTTTTAATTCTTGACGAGATCGATTCGTTGGTTGAAAAAACAGGCGACGAGTTCCTGTATAACTTAACAAGAGTCAACGAGGAGCTGGAGAACTCCAAGTTAAGCTTAGTTGGAATTTCAAACGACCTTTCATTCACCAACGACCTGGATCCACGTGTAAGGTCAAGTCTTTCAGAAGAAGAGCTGCTTTTCAGTCCTTACAACGCTAAGCAGCTGGAGGATATTCTTCAATCAAGGGCTGATGAGGCCTTCCACGAAGGAGTAGTAGGTGACGGAGTAGTCAAAAAGTGCGCAGCACTGGCGGCACAGGAACACGGCGACGCGAGAAGAGCTATCGATCTACTTAGGGTGTCAGGTGAACTGGCCGAGAGGTCCGACGCCAACAAGGTCGAGGCGGAGCATGTCGATCAGGCAGAGGACGAGATAGACAGGAACAAGATCCTTGAAGTAGTTGAAAGCCAGCCGAGGCAGTCACAGGCAGTTCTCTGGTCTATAATAAACCTGTTTGAGGAGAGAGATGAGATGGTCCAGACGGGAGAGGTACATTCCCTCTACGAAGAAGTGTGCAAGACTTCCGGCCTGGAACCACTTACACAGAGGCGTGTCTCTGATCTAATTTCTGAGTTGGACATGCTTGGTATAATCCAGGCGCAGGTTACTTCACAGGGACGTTACGGAAGAACTAGGATGATAAAGCCTGCCGTCTCTACCAACGTTAAAAATCAGGTCAAAAACCTTCTAAAGGAAAAATATTATTTTGGATAAAATGAAAAAGATGGTTCTCAAGGAATGGGAAGACAGAGGTATTTCAAAGGTAAAGGTTTCATTCATGAAGGAAGATGAAGGAATGAAGGAGTTCATAGTTCCCAAAGAAAGCCTTGGAAATTTTTTAACAGAAAATAAATGGTTCTGATGAAGGCAGTAGAAGATTTCCTCGAGAAGGGGAAGCTGTTGAGTCCGGAAGTTGTTGAAGAAATCAGCAGCCTCGGGGATGGAGAACTCGAAAAAGTCTTGGAAGGAAGTGGTCTCGTTATAACGAAGAAAGATATTGAAAGCTTGAAGGTCCCTGAACCTGAAATAGTTCACCACGATGAAGCTTCTTCAGATGAAGTTCACATCTCCGATCTTACGGAGTTCTACCTTGATAGGTTCGAGTTTCTCAAGGAGGAGGTCAAAAAGAGACTGGACGATGCCAACATATCCTCGATAAACAACCTGTCTTCTGGAAAGACCTCTGTGATAGGAATGGTCAGGAAGGTGGACGACGGAAGTGTTTTACTGGAGGACAAGACAGGAGAGCTCACTCTGAAGACAGAAGAGAAGTTTCTAGAGGACGAAGTAGTTGGTGTTAAAGGAGAGGTCATAGTGAACGAAGACGTGGTGATGAGTCCTGACAAGATAATAAACCCCGACGTTCCCATTAGAAGACAGGTACCTACGCTTGACCAGGACCTTACAGCGCTTTTCGTATCTGAGATAAACCAAGACGTGAAGGAACGTTTAAAGGAAATAGATCCTGACTACATCTTCTGCGCTTCTCATAGAACAGGAGGTAAGAAGGTGGTACATATCTCTGAAGAAGGAGAAGGACTTTCGGATATAGATCCTGTTAGATGCGACCTGGGAAACCTTCACATCCTAGTTCACGACGGAGAAGCATTGAAAAAGGCAGAGAGGGACCTGGATATAGATACAAAGGAGGCGCTTGTAGCTCTCTTAAAGAAAAGACATCTCGACCCTGTGGAGATGCATTCTTTACAGGACAGGTACCTCATAAGAAAGGTTCCTGATATACTTCACGCCAGGGGAAACGAAGCCGTTATGACCAACTACAAAGGCGTTACATTAGTTTCAACTACCGATGAAAAGGCCTTTTTAGTCGACCTTAAGACTAGGGAGGTTGATGAAGTTGAGATATGAACTTCCTGGAAAAAGTTTAATAGATATAACCTTGGAAAAACAAGTAAGGTCTGTGGGCAGAAGATGATATTATGAAGATGCAGATACTGGATGCCGACTACAAGATGGTCAACAACAAGCCTGTGGTCAGGCTTTTTGGTAAGACCGAGGACGGTGAGACGGTTTGTGCGCTGGACGACAGCTTCAGGCCATACTTCTACTGTTTACCTGAAAACCATAACGGATCGAAGGACGAAATTCTCGAGCTGATAGAGGAGGAGTACGAGGGAGCTGTTGAGAAGATAGAGGAAGTTGAAAGGTATACACCGATAGGATACGACGACGAAAAGAAGAAGATACTCAAGATAGTTCTCAGGAACCCGTCAACCGTTCGTGAGATGAGGGAATACCTTAGGGACAAGAAACCTGTTAAAGAGCTCTACGAGACTGATATCCTCTTCAAGTACAGATATATCGTGGATAAAGACATAGGAGGTATGCATTGGGTTGATATAGACGGAAAGTACGTTGATACTGATATAGTCGACTGTAAAGCTATAGAGGTCGAGGACCTGGAGCCTGTTGAGATGAAGGGGAACGCCGATCTCAAATACCTGTCCTTTGACATAGAGTGTATCGCGCAGGAGGAAGGGAGGATGGTCGACGCCGAAAAGGATCCTATAGTACTTATATCCTGTTCCTTCTCGCCGGACTACAAGGGAAAGGAGAACATGGTCCTTGTGGCCAAGCCAGGCAGTACAACAGGAAGACATTTCGACAACGAGGAGGAGATGCTCGAGGAGTTCCTTGAGATAATAGACGAGTACGACCCCGATGTTATAACCGGATACAACGTCGAGGACTTCGACCTTTCCTACCTCGTAAAAAGGCTGGAAAAGCACGACCTAAGTAAAAGGTTTGGAAGGTGCGAGAAAAACGTATACTGTAATACATATGGAAACAGCACAGACGTCAAGATCGTAGGTAGAGTTATAGCTGATCCCTACACGATTCTGAAGAACGACGTTTACCACAGGATGATGAGGTACGACCTGGACAGTGTTTCCGAGGAGCTATTAGGTGAAAACAAGGAGGATGTGGATTACGACGAGATGGAAGAGCTGTGGAACTCCTCCGGCGAGAAACTACAGGAGTTTGTCGATTACTGTGAGAAGGACGCCGAGCTTGCGCTCCGCCTTCTTTTAGAGCAGAACCTACTCGACAAGTTCTTTGAGCTGGCTAAGATCTCAAGACTTGTGCTAGGAGACTGTTTTGGTGGTCAGACACAACGTATTAGTAATATGCTTCTGTACGAGTTCAGAGACAGAGACTTCGTTTTTCCCGAGAAGCCTTCCGACGAGGAGATGGACAGGAGAAACGAGAGGAGGAAGAAGGAAGCGCTTAAAGGAGGTCTTGTACTTGAACCGGACAAAGGTCTTCATACCGAGTCCTGTATATCGGTCCTGGACTTCAAGTCGCTGTACCCCTCCATTATGAGTACGTACAACATATGCCCGACGGCGCTACTGACAGGCGAGCCCGAGGATTACGGTCTCGACGAAGACGATGTGAACGAGTCGCCTACTGGCGACTACTTCGTGAACAGAGACGTGAGAAAGGGAATACTTGCTAAGACCGTAGAGGACCTTATAGACGCAAGAACGGAGGTAAAGAAGGAGAGAGCAAAGGCCAAGGAAAAGGGAGATGACAAGGAGTACGATAGGCTTGACGCGAAGCAGCTCGCTATAAAGATAATGACAAACAGCTTCTACGGTTATACAGGTTACTACAGGACGAGACTATATCGGCTGGAGATAGCCAACGCTATAACTGCCTGGGGTAGAGTTACTATAGAGAAGACAAGAGACATGATAGAGGACGAGTACGGCTACAGAACTGTTTACGGCGACACAGACTCGGTTATGATAGACTCTGAAACGAAGGACTTGGAAGAAGCCCATAAGATTTCCGAGGAGATCTCACAGTTTATAACCGACGAGCTTCCCGGTAGGTTGATACTTGAACCTGAAAAGATATACCGCTCCTTCCTGATTTTAACTAAGAAAAGGTACGCAGGATGGAAGTTTGAGAAGAGCGGCGATGAGTGGGAGGAAGGTATAGATATGAAGGGCATAGAGACCGTTCGAAGGGACTGGCCTGAGATAGTTTCGGATACTATGGAGGAGGTCATAGACATAATACTCAAGGAAGGTGACATCAACAAGGCTATAGACCACGTAAAGGAAATAATAGGTCAGATAGAGAACAGAGAGGTATCTTTAGAAAAGCTTCAGGTCGTGAAATCTATAACGAAAAAAATTGAAAGCTATGACGGTGTACTCCCGCACATAGAGCTCGCGAAGAAGATGAAGAAGAGAGATCCCTCGAACCCGCCCACACCCGGTGAGAGAATACCCTACGTAATAATCGAAGGCAATCAGATGATTTCAAAGCGAGTGGAGCACCCTGATTACATAAGGGAAAACAATCTCAAGGTCGACACGGAGTACTATGTCGACTCGCAGCTTCTCCCACCGCTGGAAAGGATCTTCAACGTCATAGGAGTAGACAAGCAGGAGCTTTTGGGCGACGGAAGACAGGCCACCATGGATGAAATAGTGAACGGTAACTCTGTGGAGAGGGACAGAGACGTTTCTGTCAGTAAAAGCCCTAACGATACTACGGTCGAAGAGTTGAATGGGTTTCAGTGTGATGACTGTAAAAAGGATTTCAGGCGCGTTCCTTTAAAGGGAAGGTGTGGTTGTGGCGGAGACATCTATATAGTCGGAAACGGCTCTATAGGAAAGAAGGTCCATATGGATGATTGAGGAATTTTTCTTATTTACTACACACAGCGCCCGTATAGTAGCTTTTATTCTTGTTCCCTTGTACCTTTACCTTAAGGACAGAGACAGACTTTTCCCGTATTTAACCTCTCTTTTCTTCGTCCTTCTGATAACATATGGGTTGAAGTACGGCCTAGGAGTTCCGAGACCCGAAGGTGCTCTCCTAGAGGTTGTCACACCACGCTTTCCTTCAGGACACACTTCTTTTGTCTTCACACCTATTTTATTTTTCCGCTCATGGAAGGGTAAAACCCTCCTTTTGTTTTACGGAGCAGTCGTAGCCTATACAAGGATTTACTTCCAGGTCCACGTACCCTTAGATTTAGCCGCAAGCATGGTTATAGCCCTAACCGTTTCCTTTGTATGCCTTTCTCGGAAGGAGGATATCAACCGAAAGCTTGGAGCTTTTCTGGAGAAATTTTAGGCACTACATCCTTTTAGGCACTACAGAAAGAAGAGAATTATAGGGAACAGGATAGACCCCATCAGGTAGCTTCTCCTCGAACCTGAAAGGAGACAGGACAGTCCTATAAAGGAAGCCACTGCAGCTACAGCCATCCCTTTGAAGCCTGTCAGGACGAACGAGACGGAGAAAATGAAGACTATAACAGCCAGGCAGAGTTTCCTGTAGTCGAGTTTTCTGAAGAGCCGTAGGCTGTGCTTTGCCAGATGTATTGCAGCTGTCGCCGCGAGCCCTGCAGATATGAGTCCTGTAAGCACAAGGACAACAACTTCGTTGAAGGTTATGTCCTGCATGAGGTTCTGTATCGAGACAGCTACTCCGCTCCTCCCCCTCCCTATCATATATACCGCAAATATTGAAACCAGTATGTTAGACGTGTTGACACCACCTATAGCAAGCATGAAACCCCTCTCACTGTCCTCGCTTGTGGCTTCCCTGACGAGGTAGGTCGCCTGTGCTGAACCTATTCCAGGGAGTAAACCAACCATTATTCCTGCCAGGGATCCGAGACTTCCTTCGCGCACGATCTCTCTTCTGCTTATATGTTCGATGGACCTGTCCTCCATTGGAATCTCTGGGTCCTTTCTGTAGGAATGGATCAGCATCGGAACACCGAAAAGGCCTGCCAGAAGAGGAAAGAGGTCGTGCATGGTTCCTACAAAGTTGTGCTCGAGGACCACGTACCCCAAAATCCCTGAAAGGAAGAAGAAAACCACCGAGTCAAGCCTTCTGTCCTTCCAGACCATATAAATGATTACTGCTATCAGAAGGAAGGGAATGTAGGATTCAAGCGTTCCGTAAGCAGTTTCTAACCCGAAATATAGAAAAGGGAACAGAGCCGTAGCGAGGAATACCGAGACGAGGCCACCGACCACGGTCAGTCTTATGGCTTCTCTTCCCCTTCCTTCGAGAAGAAGCTTGTGTCCGGGAAGAATTGAAAGGGCTGTAGAGGCTGAAGGAGCTCCGAGATAGACCGCAGGTATAAAGTTGACGAAGGTGTTGGTTACCGCTGCTGAGACGAGGAGTACAGAGGAGTTGATAGGCGAGAAGAAGGCGTAGCTCACGGCCAGGGTTGCTATAAGGTTAGGATGGAAGCCGGGTATTAAACCTGTGAGTATACCTATAATCACTCCGATGAGGAGAAATAGAAGGACCTGAAACATCCTCGCACCTATATTTATTTATGTTAAACCTTATACAAACTGTGTTCCATAGTTTTTAATAAGATTGAGGTAAAAAAGGGGTTAGTATGCTCGAGGACACGATAAAAGGTCTTCAGGACTGGTATGACGGTGCAGACAAGAGAATGCTTTTCGCAGTCTCCTTAGTTCTGCTTATAGCTTCGTCGAGCTTTCTGTACTTCAATATGCAAAGGGAAAGAGGAAACAAGGAGGCGGGGGAGTGGTTCCTGAAAGGACTGACTCTCCGAGGAGGCAATCAGCTTACTGCCGACATCCCTGAAGACCTTGAAATTAACGTAAGGGACATAGAAAGACATTTCCGTAACGCCGGAGTTGATTCTCAGGTACGTGTGTCGATATCGCCTACAGCCCGGAGGCTTGAGGTCAGGACAGATGTAGATGCTACTGAAGATGAGATATTAAACTTACTTGACGAATACGGGATAGAGGTAGAGGACTATACCTTTAACCACGTAAGTCCAAGGCTTGCAGAAGGTTTCTGGGAGCAGTCCCGTCTTGCCTTGATAGTGGCCTTTATATTCATGGGAGTCGTCGTTTTCTTCGTTTTCCGTGACGCCGTTCCCTTTATAGCTATAATATACGCTGTAAGCGTGGATATGATAGCCGTACTTGCCTTGATGCAAGTATTCGAAATTCCTATGACGCTTGCGTCCTTTGCAGGACTCCTACTGGTCATAGGTTACTCCGTTGACAGTGACGTAGTTCTTGTTACGAGAGTCATGAAGAGGAGGAAGGGAACGGTTTCCGAAAGGACCTTTTCCGCTATGAAGACAAATATCGCTATGATGATCACTACCCTTTCCGCCCTCGTTGTACTCTACATAGTTACGACGGCACAGGCCTTGAGGGAAGTGGCTTCAGTACTTATAATAGCTTTAATGATAGACTTCATATCGACATGGTTCGGAAACGCTTCGATAATAAGATGGTGGGTTGAAAGATGAAGGACACATTACTAGGTCTCTTGGACGAATGGAGAGTTTGGGTCCTTATCGCAGCTTTAGCTATATCCTTCTTTGCTTTGTTTTCCAACGTCTTCGCCAGTGGGGCCGTGATAACAAATATAGAGACGGGTTCGCCCTTTGAAGGAAGGGTAAGTCAGGGAGACAGAATTCTAAGTATAAACGAGGTTCCTATAGAGAGGCCCGAGGACCTGATGCAGTTTGAGGACTATGTTGGTACTATGAACGTCCAGACCGCCGACGAGGGTCTTGTTATAGTTGAGACCGACGGAACGGGTCTTGGTCTGGTCACGGAGGAGGTCAGAAGGATAAACCTCGACCTTGGAATGGACCTTGTAGGAGGCACACGGGTTCTTCTAGAGCCACAGTTTGAGGAGGACCTAAATGAGACGGAAAAGACTGAACTGCTTGATGAAACCATAACAGCTCTTAGAACAAGGTTGAACGTCTTCGGTCTTGAGGAGATGGAGTTTGAGACCCTTGGCAACGACTACATACAGATCGAGGCTGCAGGTGTTGGAAGAGAGGTAGTTACGGAGCTTCTTGAAAGAACAGGTGAGTTCGAAGCCTACGTACCCAGAGAAGTCCGTTTCGATAACCAGACCACAGCTGACTTCACGGTCGGCGGCGAGACACATACTTTAGAGAGGAGAAACGGAGAAGTTTACTACGGCGAGCAGCTTCTTCAGGAAAACGAGACCTTTGAACTTGTAGTGGAAGAGACGCATCTAGAAGGAGTTACAGATATGCCTATAACCTTCGAAACCTGGAATATAACTAACGATTCGGTTGTGATAGCTGGCAGAATATACGACTCAGAGGATATAAGATATGTTTACACATCAGGCAGAGACGCGAGGGTTACACAGAACAGAGAAACGGGCCTGTATGATTTCAACTTCCGCGTTTTAATTTCACAGGAGGGTGCAGAAAGATTTGCTGTAATGACCGAAGGTTACGAGGATTCGATGATGCACCTTTTTATGGACGGGGAGCCTGTAACCGAACTCAGTATACAGAGAGGGCTTATAGGTGATGTAGTAAACGAACCTGTTGTAACAGGAAGTAGAGAGACGAGAGAAGCTGCCCTTGAAGAAATGAACAGACTTCAGTCCGTACTTGACAGTGGTAAGCTTCCTGTCGAGCTGGAAAGAGTACAGCTTGACTCGATAAGCCCAAGGCTTGGTGAGGAGATGATACGCTCTTCCCTTGTAGCAGGCCTCGGAGCGCTTATAGTTGTTACACTTATCGTTTTCTTCATCTACAGAAAGAAGGAGATAATAGCTCCTGTACTATTCACGTCTTTCTCTGAAGTTGTCTTAATTCTAGGTGTCGCCTCAATAATTAACTGGACAATAGACCTTCCTGCTATAGCTGGAATAATAGCTGCGATAGGTTCTTCCGTGGACGACCAGATCGTTATAACTTCGGAGACTTTGAACAGGAAGGAGGAAGAAGGCAGCAAATATTCTCTCAAAAGAAGGATTAAGAGAGCTTTCTTCATAGTTTTCACGGCAGCAGCCACTACTATAATGGCTATGACCGTGCTAGGCTTTGTAGGTATAGGGATGATGAGGGGCTTCGCAATTACAACCATAATTGGCGTCTTGGGCGGAGTTCTGATAACCAGACCTGTTTACGGGAAGATACTCGAAAGGGTTCTTTAGAAGATGGATAGAAGAGAGTCTATTATACTTTCAAGAGGTCCTCTCCTCCTGTAAACCTCTCCTGTAGGAGTTTCCGTTTCATTGGACACTGTTTCGTTGTCTTCCTCCTCTTCTTCCGTGACATTGGCTTCCTCTGAGGTAACATTCCTTTCAACCACTTCTATCTCCGAGTCGAGATCCTTTTCATCTAAAATCCTGACCTTGAAGTCGTAGATGCCCGGGGCGACGTTTTTACTCAAAGTATTCTCAAGCCTTACAACCTCTTTGTCTCCCTCCTCCAGCTCAACAGTCCTCTCGTTTGAAGTCCAGCCGCCTTCCGTGACAGGACTTCTCCCTTCGTAGGCGTAGGAGTAAACAGTGTAGTTCTCCGAAGAATTTTCATTGTTCCTGAAAAGGACTTCTGAAGAGATGTTGGAGCCCTGTTCGACCTTCTCGTCGTGGTCTATCATCTCGAACTCTTTTTCCTTGTAAACAGTTTCTTCCTCGACTACTGTTACTTCCCTTACAACCTCTTCACAGTCTTCTTCCTCTTCTTCCTCCTCTTCGGAGCATGGATTCTCTGATAGGCCCCAGTTTTCACCAGGCGGCAGAACGTAGGCCTTCCCCTCCTCTATGATATCCGAGACCGTCTCTTCGGCGAGCCCCTGCACGTGTACGAGCTGCGCCAGCGAGTAGAAATCGTCACAATCCTCGACTATACTCTCTGCTATCGCCGGACCAATATGTACTATTTCTTCTAACTCTTCCTGACTAGCGCTGTTTACCTCCAACCTCTCCTCTTCAGTTTCATCTTCCTCGTCTCCGTCGTCACCGTTCCCTCCGTCATCATCGTCTTCCTCGTCATCAACTTCAACCCAGTCCTCTGGTGGTTCCTCCGTGCCCAGCCAAGCTGCACCTATGAACATGTAACTATCTTTAAAATCCCCATGGTTCCTTACGGCGAAGCTTATATTTTCTTCTGTAGCCTGCCATGACCACGTGTGATTTATCCATTCTTCTTTGGGCTCTACCTTCATATTACCACTGTCGTTTATTCTTTCCATGCTTCCGAATTCTTCACTTAGATGAATTCCGGTCTCAACGGACTCGGTCCCGTTCTCTGCATAGACCCACACCTCCATATGATAATCAACACCTTTCTCAATATCCACCGTGGGATGGTAATAATACTCGTGGTCCCCCGCGTCTCTTCCTGCTGAGTAGTTGCCTTTTAGAACGGTTTTATCCTCCCTGTCAGCATGTTCGTTTGACCACACTGTGAGTTCATTGTTCTCATCTCCATTCCACTCGTCAAAAAACTCATCCTCAAGAAGGTTCTCCGTTTCTCCTTCGGCGAGAGCTGTTGAAGATGTACAGATAAGCATAGCTAGAAGAAGAAGTACGTACACACCCCTCTTCATACCTTTCAATAGGGGAACAAAGGATTTAAATTTTAGGGTTAGAGGGCCCAAAGAAGGTATTTAGCAGTTGTAGTCAGGTATGTCCTGCGGACCTTCGTAACCGACCTTCTCCGCTAGGTCTCTGAGACAGTCTGGGTTCTTTGCTGTCCTCATGTCCCCGAGCTCTTCGTCTTCAAGCAACGAGCGTAGGAACCTCCTTATTACCTTGCCTGACTCCGTCTCCGGACATTCCTCTACAAAGAATATCTCGCCTGGTGTCGCGACCGGGCCAACTTCTTGCCTTACGGATTTCACTATCTTCTTCTTAAGTTCTTCCGACGGTTCGGCACCGTCCACGAGTATCGTGAACAGAGCAGGAACCTCGCCTTTGACGTCGTGGGGCTTTCCAACTACAGCCACTTCAGCAACTTCATCAACCATCTGCACTGCGTCCTCTATCTCCGCAGTTCCTAGCCTGTGGCCTGCCACCTCTAACAGGTCGTCCATTCTGCCTACTATCTTTAACAGTCTTTGTCCGCCTACCTCGTATTCCGTTTTTATCCCTTCGTCTCCGGAGAAGTATATCCTGTCGCCGTACCTGCTCCAGTACTCCTCCTTGTACTTGTCCGGATTCTTGTAAACGCCTCTTAACATTCCAGGAGAAAAGGGCTTCTTTATTACCACTGCTCCTTTGTCAACGGGTTCGCCGTCCTTGTCCAGAATATCGTAGTTAACAGGCGGCAACGGGACTCCTGCAACACCAGGAACGAAGGGTCCCATACCCGGAAGTGAAGTGAGTAGTATTCCTCCAGTTTCTGTTTGCCAGTAGGTATCCACTATCGGACACCTCCCACCACCGACCTTTTCAAAGTACCACTGCCAAGTTTCCGGATCTATAGGTTCGCCTACTGAACCTAGGACACGTAGTGTAGAGAGGTCGTACTTGTCGGGAAGATCCTTACCGTGCTTGATAAGCATCCTCAGTGCGGTCGGAGCGGTGTAAAACTGGTTGACTTCGTTTTCCTCTATAATTTCCCACCACCTCTCCAGGTTAGGATGGTCCGGTGAACCTTCGTACCAAAGCGTGGTTCCGCCGTGTATCAACGGACCGTAGAGTGTATAGGTATGTCCGGTTATCCAGCCTATATCGGCTGTCGAGAAGAACATATCGTCCTCGTGGAAGTCAAAGACCCATTTCATTGTAAGCGCTGCTTGTACCAGATAGCCGCCGACTGAGTGTTTCACACCCTTCGGTTTTCCCGTGGTCCCCGAAGTATAGAGTAAGAAGCCTATATCTTCAGCGTCCAGCTCCTCTGGTTCGCAACTTGCTTCAACTCCATCTTTCACATCTTCCAGGAAGTGGTCCCTTCCGTCGACCATTTCCGGATCTGCATCGGCTCTGTTTACAACAAGGCATTTGTCCGCTCCTACCTTATCCAACGCTTCATTTATATTATCCTTTAACTCGACCACTTTCCCACGTCTGTAGAAGCCGTCGGCTGTTATAAGTATGTCGGAACCGGCGTCGTCCATCCTTTTCCTAACTGCTTCGGGAGAAAAGGCAGTGTAGACTATGGAATGCCATGCACCTATCCTCTGGCAAGCCAAAGCAGCTATAGCTGTCTCCGGAATCATGGGCATCCAGAAAGTTACGGCGTCGCCCTTCTCGACTCCCAACTCCTTCAGAACATTTGCAAACTTCTGCACTTCCTCGTGAAGGTCGCCGTATGTCAAAATTCTTTGTTCCTCGCCCACTGGTTCGGGCTCCCAGACTATAGCCGGCTTGTTTTTCTTGTCCTCTATGTGTCTGTCTACGCAGTTATACGAAAGGTTGGTCTTTCCACCTTCAAACCATTTAAAGAAAGGGGGATCCCACTTCTGTACTTCATCCCAGTCCTCGTCGAACCAGTCTATAAGCTCCTTTGCCTTCTGTTCCCAGAACTTCTTTGGATTTTCCTTCGCTTCTTTGTATATTTCGGGGTCGCTTACAAACGCCTTTTCTTTCATTTTTTCCGTAGGCCAGTATATACCGTCTTTTTCCTTTACCCATTTGGTTCCTTCGTCTGACATAACATGGAAAGTTTGTTTTGGTTTATTTAAAAACTTTCCTATTCTTCGGTACAGGCTTATAAGGTTTGAGTAGAAAACATCACGTGGGCAATGAGCACACCGCCCCAGTCCGACTTGGAGGCTCTGCTTCCAGGGATGAGGATAAGGGTAGCTAGTGAGCCCCCAATTCTCCGAAAATGTTTTAAACTAAAAGTACGAAATGACTACGGGGTTATTATGGTAGATTTTGAAACATTGGAAGGAACCGAAGTCGAGTTCGGAAACAACGACTTTATACAGGTCGCAAGAAAGAAAGCAATCTCAGAAGACGGCGAGAACGTCTTCCTTTCACTTTCCCGTGGATTTTTCGGTGAAGACGGGGAAAGGGTCTGGAAGAAGAACTTCTCGATTCCCGACGACGACGAGGTTCTAGACGAGATTATAGAAGCACTGAAAGAGCTCAAGTAATGGAAGGGGCCATAGTCCAGTCAGGCCTAGGACGGCGGACTCCAGATTTTTGGAGTTTTGACCAGGACTTTATTGTCTTAGATTAAGGTTTCCTGGGATGATAGAATTTTGGATGTACGGCTTATGCTGAGGTGACATCCGCAAGCCCCGGTTCAAATCCGGGTGGCCCCATTACTCAAACTCCTCCATCTCTTCTTTCAGCTCTTCCATCAGCATTTCCCTCAACCTTTCTATGACTTCCTTGTCACCGTAGATGGCTTCTTCGACGTAGTCTACGAGCTGCTCTGCAGCGAGGAGATCAGGAACCATGACGTAGTCCGCGTCCTTCTCTAAAAAGCTGCTTGCTTCTCTGAAGCTGTTCGACCTAACCACCTTTACAGCTTCCGTGTCAAGCGACAGTACCTTTTCCGAAATATGTTTTTGTGGAGGAGTGGATATTATCATAGCAGCCTCCTTGTAGTTCGCCAGCTCCCAGCTTTCGTCGTCCTTGGCACTTTTGAATATCCTGTTCTTCAGATCCTTCGCGCTTTCAAATACCTCGGGGTTGACGTCTATTACAACGAACTCCCTGTCACATTCCTTCAGATACTCACCTATCTTCTCGCCCTGTACATCGTAGCCCACAAGTATTATATGGTCCTTGAGCTCCGAGGTTATCTGTGTGCTGTACCTCTGCAGGCCTTCGGGCGTTTCCAGGGGAAGGTTCCTCGAAAGCCAGTCCTGGATCTTTCCTGAGTAATTGTCTGTGTATGCTGTGGTTATCATCGTAACCGTAGTCGCGAGAATTATTCCTTGGAATACTGGTTCAGCTATCGCAGTTACGAGGTATGCCTGTATGGCTAGTATTAGCACGAACTCACTGACCTGGTCCAGAGTGAGAGCGCAGCGGTAAGCAGTCCTCTTATCGTATCCGTAGTGCATGAGTGATATGGCAGTCAGGAGAGGCTTAACAAATATGGTCATAGTTATTATGGTCAGAGCTATTATCAGGGAGGCAGTCGTAGGAAAAGCGACCAGAGCGCCGAGGGAGAAGAAAAGTATGGCTGCGAAGAAGTCCTTCAGCGACTCTACGCATTCCACCAGCTCGATGTTGTAGGGGAACTTCGAGAAAGCAATTCCTGCAAAGAAGGCCCCCACAACTATTGAAATCCCTACAAACTCTGATATGGCTATCATCAGGACCAGAAGGGATATGCCTGATAGAAGCATCAACTCTTCTGAGGAATCAGAGATTTCGAATAGCCAGGGGAATAAGTACCTCCTTACTGCAAGTGCGAATACAAACATACCGCCAGCCACTGAGAGCGCGTGTCCCATCCCAACTTCGAATAGAACGGGACTTAGAAGAAGTATTAAAATTATAGCGAGAACATCATGTATGATGTCAGTTGCTTCGGCCAACCTTCCGTAAAGGAGTTCTATTGTCGCGTACTTCTCAGAAAGCTCTGTTCCTGTAAGCGAGGAGCTGAAGACCAGCGCTGCACTAACAAATATAGAGTTGAGCGTTCCGAAGCCAGCCAGGTAGAACACACCGAAGAAGGGCAGGCCAATACCTGCTATGTGCAAACCTACGTTCAAGATACTTCCGCCCATTCCGTGCTTGAGTTTATCGGGCTCGAGCTTCGCACCGAATATGAAGACTACAAATGCTATACCCCACTTAAGAAGTTCAAGTAAGGCCTCCTCCTCGAGAAATAAGCCTCCTACTATCCCGGCGATTATGTAAGCAGGTATCGTCAGCTCAAATACCTTGTGAAATATCAGTGCAAGCACTGCGGAAAGCACGAACACAAGGCCGAAGGTATATATTATTCCTATCATAGTCTCGCCTCCCAGTCTATTACCTGTTTGTCACCTTCGATCTTTTCTTCGAACAGTTTTGGGTCTTCGAGGAAGGCCTCTATGTACTCTGTCATCTTCTCACCCGAAAGCATCCTCTTTATTATAACAAAGTCAGCTCCAAGGTCGTAAAGCTCCGCAGCCTCCTCCCTGTTCTTTGCCCTGAGGAAGGTTATGGCATCTTTCCTCTTTTTTTCCAGTATCCTGCGGTTTATGGCTTCGTCCCTTGCGAGGCCTATAATTATGCTTGCTCTCTCCAGGCCTATAGTCCTCCTCATCTCGCCGTGTTTCAGGTTACCGAAGAAGAACTCGGCGTTTTCGTCTTTCATCGTCTCGACGTACTTGGGATTTTTATCGATTACTACGACGTCACCGTATTTTTCCTTTAGTACAGGTATTAAACGTCTGGTTATCTCATCGTACCCTATTATTATAGCGTGGTCCTTCAGGGTCTTTATATCCATGTCGCCCTTTTCCTCCGACTCGAGGAACTCAAAGAGGTGTTCCACACGGTCGTATATCTCGTGGTTGTACTTTATTATGTAGGTGGAAATTCCCATTGTTATAACCGCCATGAGGCTAAGGTACCCTAGTATTTCATTCCCCACGAGTCCACGTGTTACAGCAAGGGCCCCAACAACCAGTGAAAACTCGCTGACCTGGACCATATTTATGCTTCCCAGGAACGAGGTCTCGGGGCTGAACTTCTCCCTGTCTATCAGGTAGAGCATTATGAGGAAGTTACCGACCATGAGCACAGCGGAAGCTACTATCGCCCGTTTCCAGTAAGCCGTAAGGTACTCAGGTGTAAGTCCTAGACCTATAGTCGCGAAGAATACCATCATAAAGAAGTCTGTTATAGGTTTCACCTGTTGCTTCAGTTCCTCGCTGTAGGGGCTCTGTGCCAGTCCAAGACCTGCTATAAAGGCACCGACCTCAACTGAAACTTCGAGGTAAAGTGAAAGTGAGATGAAGAGGAAAGCCCATGCAGCCCCGTTCAAGAAGAGAAGGTGCTTGTTGTTCCCGACCTCCTCTATTACCTTAGGAAGGACCCAGCGTGATACAGCATATGAGAACACTGCGAGGAGGGCCATAAGGCCCATGACCTTGATGAAGTTTGTAGCTATGACTAGGGGTTGGCTTAGATCAGGCGCGCTGAATATAGTTAGGATAAGAACAAGGTAAAGGTCCTGAACTATGAGGACACCTACGTCTATTTTACCAGGCAGGGAGTTTATCTCGTCCTTTTCGTCCAGAAGCTTAACGATAACAGGTGTCGCTCCGAAGACCGTACATAGAGCTATTACAGTGGTTTCCAACAGTGTGAATCCAAGAAGGTAAGGAATCACAAACGCAAGCGAAGTCTGTAACACCGTCTGCCAAAACGCTATCCTCAAAACAGGTTTAAGTATATTCTTTATAGCGTCGAACTTCAGCTGAAGTCCAAGCAGGAATAGAAGCAGCGCGAGCCCGAGCTCGGAAATGACCTCCAGAAGTGCGGTCTCTTGGACAATATTGAGGAAAACAGGTCCAAGAATAATTCCTGTTATGAGGTACGCCACAAGGTTTGGCTGGTATGTCTTGTGGGCTATATATCCTAAAGTGGTCGCGGTTACTATAAGAACTACTAGATCCCAGGTTATGAATAGACCTTCAGTTACAGCTATATCGAACATTGTATCAGATGGGGGTGCTCAGGCTCCTTAATCCATAACTTTATTTAGCTGCTATTTAAATATGCTAACATGCCCCAACAATGCCCCTTTTGCCACTTCATAAACAACAAACCGGAGGACCTCTGGGTTGTCGGAGAAACCGAAAACTTCTACGCCTGGCTGGAGTATCCGGAACCGAGAGCCAAGGGACAGACTAACATAGTTCCGAAGGAGCACAAGGAGAGCCTGCTGGAACTGACTGAAAAGGAGTGGCAGGAAGCAACGGAACTGCTTCGCGAAACGGTGCAGAAGGTTATGAAGGGACTGGAGGCCGACGGCGTTTCCGTGACTATGAACATAAAGGAAGCAGGAGGTCAGATGGTACCGCACGCCTACATACAGATATTCCCCCGGTTCATGGAGGACGAGAACGCAGGAACGCCTACTGGCGCGATATTTCAGAAGAGAGAGGACCTTCAGAACGAGGGTATGTTTCAGAAGTTACAGGGAGCTATAAGGAGCGCCAAAGTGGGCTCAGGCAAACCTCCTAAGCAGAGAGCAAAGGTAGCTAAGCGGAATGCAGATATACCCTCAGAGGAGGGCGGGGAGGAGGAAGACGAAAATGAAGACGAAGAAGAGGACGAAAGAAATAAAAGTGCTTCCAAACAATGGAAGAGGATGAAGAGAGGAGGTTACTGAACAAAGAAACGTACTAAAAACGTACGTGGACTGGCGTCCATGTCATTATTTAGGCGGCCGTGGTCTAGTGGCTAGGACTCGAGCCTTCCATGGGCTCGTCCGGTAAATCATTTTCGGGCGTGTAGTCCGGAGCCAGCTCGCAACCCGGGTTCAAATCCCGGCGGCCGCATCCCTCATTTCTTTGGTATGAATTTACCTAACTTCTTCATCACTTCTATGAAGACTACCGTGGTCAGCGCAGCCCCTACAGCGTAGCTCCACTGCGTAAGCGTTAGCGGTACATGTTCAAATATGACCTGTAAGAAAGGTACGTATATCGATAGTAGCACAAGTATAGTCGTGGTTGCTATTGCGACCAAAATCCATTTGTTCTTCAGTAGGTTTATTTCCAGTATAGATCTCTCTAATGAACGAAAGTTGAACGAGTGTACGACTATCATTACTGATATAGTGGCAAAAACCATAGTTCTAGAGAGCTCTAATGTTTCGGTCGGGTTTCCTTGAAGGAATACGAGGAACCCGACAGCTACCATGAAAAGAGCCATGGAGGCTATGAAAAATAGATTTCTCTTGTGTAAAAGTCTCTGACCAGGATCCCTGGGACTTCTTCGCATTATTCCTTTTGTAGGTGGATCCACCCCCAAGGCAAGTGCCGGAAACTCCTGTCCTATAACGTTGAGGAAAAGTATCTGTAGAGCTATAAGAGGAAGGAATTCAAACCCAAGGAGAGCTATAGCAAGCGCTATTATGAATATCTCGGTGAAGTTTCTAGAAACAAGGTATGTTGTAAACTTCTCGATGTTGTTGTATATTCTCCGCCCGTTCTTAATCGCTGTTACTATTGTACTGAAGTCGTCGTCCTGGAGAATCATGTCGCTCGCCTCCTTTGTAACGTCCGTTCCTTTTTCACCCATTCCTACACCGACATCTGCCTTCTTCACTGCAGGAGCATCGTTTACACCGTCACCTGTCATCGCAACTATTTCTCCATGTTCCTGAAGTATCTCTACTATCCT